>Ga0181587_10004813_pt1 | contig 11083 bp, 9 predicted proteins | sample 071ome_27_FD_132463 | JGI IMG/M metagenome (GOLD analysis project Ga0181587, IMG submission 132463) | Coastal salt marsh microbial communities from the Groves Creek Marsh, Skidaway Island, Georgia - 071409AT metaG (megahit assembly) | ecosystem: Environmental > Aquatic > Marine > Intertidal zone...
AAAGGCAAATCCGAATCCGAGATCATGCGGTTTTGCCAATCCTTCATGACCGAGCTGTTTCGTCATGTCGGCGCAGATGTCGACGTGCCGGCCGGAGACATCGGCGTGGGCGCGCGTGAAATCGGGTTCATGTTCGGCCAGTACAAACGCATCACCAACCAATACACCGGCGTGTTGACCGGCAAGGGACTCGAATACGGCGGGAGCTTGGTGCGCACCGAGGCGACCGGCTACGGCACGGTGTATTTCCTCGAAGACATGCTGAAAAAAGCGGGCTCGGCGATCGAAGGCAAAACCGCAATCATTTCGGGGTCCGGTAACGTGGCGACCCACGCTGCGGAGAAAATCCTCCATCGTGGCGGGATACCGCTGACGCTCTCCGATTCCGGCGGCTTCATACACGACCCCGACGGCCTGACCCAAGAGAAGATCGACTGGGTCAAGGAACACAAGACCCACCGGCGCGGCCGCATCGAGGACTACGTTAAGGAGTTCAAGAACGCGAGCTTCCACGGCGGGCAACGTCCTTGGATCGTCGAGGCCGATCTCGCCCTGCCGTGCGCCACGCAAAACGAAATCAGTACCGACGAAGCCAATCTGATGATCAAGAACGGCATCAAGGCGGTGTCGGAGGGCGCCAACATGCCGACCGAGCAAAACGGCATTCACGCCTTCCTCGCCGCCAAGGTTCTGTTCGGGCCGTCCAAAGCTGCCAACGCCGGCGGCGTTGCGGTTTCCGGGTTGGAGATCAGTCAGAACCAGCAACGCCTGTCGTGGGAAGCAGATGATCTGCAAAAGCAACTACGCTCGATCATGAACAACATCCACGAAAAGTGCGTGCGGTACGGCGATACCGACGACCCGAACTACATCGACTACGTGAAAGGCGCCAATATTGCGGGCTTCACCAAGGTCGCGGACGCCATGCTGGCCTACGGCGTCGTCTAGGCGTATCCAATTACTCGGAAAAAGGGCGTACCGCGGTGCGCCCTTTTTTGTTTGTCCGGACTTTTCTTGACCCTGGGGTCACCCCGCACACCAAAGTTTGCCCTTGGGGCCGTCTTGGCCGCCAGGGAGGAAGACATGAAATCAATCGGCACAATTCTCGGACTTGCGCTGTCCGCCTCGATCGCGTTCGGCGCGAGTGCGAAAGAAGCGCTCATCTTGACGGGTGACGTCCCGCCGGGGCTCGACTAAGACGGCCCGACGGCGGCATCGCCGGCCACGCAGACCGGGCTCGCGAACTTGCTTGAGCCGCTGGTCTATTACCCGTTCAGCCACACCAACGACGAAGGCGTCCGCATCCTGGATTTCCAAGATTTCGAAGGCCGGCTCGCCGAGTCGTGGTCTTTCGATGCCTCGACGCTGAACTGGACGTTCAACCTGCGGCGCGGCGTCAAGGGGTGTAACGGCGCCGAGTTCAACGCCGACGATGTTCTTTACACCTTCACACGGGCAAAAAGCGTGAGCGGGAGCGCGCCCATTAGTTGGTTTCTTTCAAACGTCGCGTCGATTGCCGGGTTTACGCCCGCGGTGTTCGGCGACGACGCTGCCAAAAAGCTCGGCGAAGAAGTCAAAAAAATCGACGACTACACCGTACAGATCAAACAGGGCGCGCCGAACAAGCTCATGCTGCCGGTCCTCACAATTTTCGGCATCCAAATGCTCGACAAGCAAATCATGGAGGCTAACGCCACCGCCGACGATCCATGGGCGCACAAATACAACAACGAAGTGAACGCTCCTGGCTTTGGCGCATACTGTCTTGATACCTGGAAAAAATCCGAGGAGTTCGTCACCACCGCCAACCCGGACTATTACCGCGGCAAAGCCGACATCGACCGCATCGTCCTTCGTCGGGTGCCGCAAAGCTCGACCCGCACCATCGTGGTACGTAGCGGGCAGGCCGACGTCGCAGAACTTTTGACGCCCAAGGAGTACGAGAACTTGCGACTGGCCCGCGGTGTCAATGTCGTCGGCGCCTGGGGCAACAAGAACATCGCCGTCGCGATGAATTTCAAGGCGGAGCCGTGGAACAACACGAAACTCCGGCAGGCCATCGCCCATGCGATCCCGTACGACCGGGTCATCGAGAACGCTTTTTTCGGCGAGGCAAGACGCTGGGAAAGCATCGTCCCGACCACCTATCCCGGGTTCTCGAAGACCGAGACCCAGTTCTCGTTCGATCTCGACAAGGCAAAGCAGCTTCTTAGCGAAGCGGGATTCCCGGACGGAAAAGGCCTCGACGCCTTTCCCGCAGAATCGTTTCTGCTGACCTATCCGCAAGAGCGGGACTCGTGGCTGCAACCGATCGGCACCGCCATTCGATCGGCGTTGCGTGAAGTCGGCGTCAACATTCAGCTCAACCCGATTCCGGAGTCGCAATACGTCGATCGGCAGCTGGTCAAGAAGGACCTGCAAATGACCCTGATCGACAGCATCACACCCTTCGGCGTCGATGCGGGTTATGCCGTTCAGTTGTTCTTTGTTTCTCCGGACAAAGGCGGCATCAACAACATCATCAACTACTCGAGCGAAGATCTCGACGGGATTTACTACGGTCGCATCTTCAACGAGTCCGATGATGACAAACGCAACCAAGCCCTTGCCGAAGCCCAAGACAGGGTGATGGCAGACGTCGCTTGGGCGCCTGTTGTCGAGTACAAGTCGTTCGTCGCAACGCGCGATACGATTTCCGGAGTCACCTACCATCCGGACAACCAACTGCGTTGGTTCGAGCTCAAAAAATCGGAATAGCCAACCGGTCGGCCGTCGCGTCGTATGATGCGGCGGCCGTTTCCTTTACGAGTACATCATGACCGTCACGACGATGATCTATCACTCCGTCGAGGGACACACGCGCACGATCGGCGACTGCATCCTCGACGGGCTGAAGGGGGTGCCCGATAGCGATGTCGACATGGTGGCGGTCGACGCCGTCGAGACCGCATGGGATCGGCTCCACGCTTCCGACCTCTTGATTTTCGGCTGCCCCACCCACATCGGTGGCGTGTCGACCGAGATGCAGGCTTTCATCGAAAAAACCTCCGGGCCCGTCTGGCTCGACCGCATGTGGACCGGAAAATTAGCGGCCGGCTTCACCTGTTCGGCGGGGCGCGGCGGGGACAAGTTTCATACCTTGCAGCGATTGGTCGTATTTGCCGCGCAGATGGGCATGACGTGGGTCCCGCTGCATCTGCTGGGGGGCCACTTCTCCAGCGAGGGGAGCGAGAACGACCTGAACCGTCTCGCCGGCTACCTCGGTCTGATGAGCCAGGCCAATATCGACGAACCGCCCGATCGCACACCGCCCGAAACGGATCGCGAAACGGCCCGGTTGTTCGGTCGCTATCTCGGCGAGGTTGCGGCCCGCTGGCGCACCGGGTGCGATGCCCTTGGGCCGGTACCGGTGCCCGGTCATGGGACGAAACGCCCCAACCTTTGAGCACGCCCTTTGGCGGCCTAGCTCGCGCTATAGAACTGCATGAGCGCGCTCGACCCCGGATTGCGCACCAACATGCATTGCCGCCGCCCCAGCCCCGGCAAATCGATTTCATCGGGCGGCGAATAGACCTCGACACCGGTTTCGCCACAATAGGTCTGGACGGCATCGATGCTCGGCACCTCAAAGGCTTGGGCGAGGTAGCCGATACTCGGCGCCGTTGCGAGCGGCGTCAGGTCTTCCGCTTGATAGTTCAGCGGTTGGCCCAACGCGATCTTGCCGAAATGATGATCGCCTTGAAGGAAAGTCCAATGGGTTCTTTCCTCGGCGGCACCCAACGGTTCGTCGATGACGACCTCAAGCCCAAGAAGGTCGCGATAAATGGGCAACGCCTTGTCGCGGGAATGAACCCCATGTGCCGACGTGACGACGGGCGAATAGCCCGTTCGCGTTGCCCCATGCGCCGTGAAGTACTTGCGCATCCGGCCGATCCGCGTCGATTCGTCGGTCGAGTCGAGTTGGACCAAGTTGACGATGACCCCGTCCGGCCCCTCGAGCAACGCCCCCGTCTCTTGCCCGACGCCGGCGCTTAGTTTGTGTTGTTTCGGCGGCCACCAGAACTCGTAACCTTTTGCCGCGAGATCACGGTACGCCGCTTGAATATCGGCCACATAGAAATTCAAGTTCATCAAACCGATCATGCGGCGTTCGCGGCGGGCGCGAATGCGTTCTCGTCGCGGGTCGACGAAGGCCAGCAGCATGATCCGACCAACCGGGTGATCTTTGGCTTGAAGCAACACCGACTGAACACGGGTTTCCGGTGGCATTCTCCAATGCCCCGCAAACCGCAACCCCCGAAGCGTACCCTCGCCGATCACGTCCATGCCGACGATCCCTTGGTAGAACCCGAGGGACTCGGCCATGTTGTCGACACCGATCACGGCAATGCTCAGGGGGCTACCACCCGCACCTGGTGTAGCTATGCTCAACCCGTTCAAACTCCCCACGAAGCGGTGACCCGCCCCATCGCCCCGCTACTTTGGATCGAAAGTCTGGGCCGATGCAACCTTGAGATGAGCGGGGCGGGTCGTGCCTATTCGTCGAGGAACGGCAAGAACGCCGGCGCCCAGTCGGCCATGTCCGGCGGCAACTCGCGCCACTGCGTGTTGGGATGGTCGGCGTGCGCCGCCTCGCCATGAGGATGATTGGGATCCCAAATCGGCGATCCCAGCAGCGTCGGGCGGGCATTCTTCCCCAACATCTCGCCGGTCGGGTAGGAGAAATGCGCACGGTACGCATGACGCCACATGTTGCCGGCCTTGAGCATCGAGACCACGCGGTTATGTACCATCTCGGTATCGACAAAGGGTTCTTGGCGGATCACACCCTCGCGCGTGCGCCGATACCACGGCCAGAACAAGCCCTGGTCGCGCATCGCGATCCAACACTTGACGAGATGTCCGCCGAACCAATCGATCTCGATGGGAAAGGTATAGTTCTCGTAGTAGTCCGCCGCGTCTTCCGCCGAGAAGTACAGCACGTTGGACATCACCAAGCGATTGATGCGATCAGGGGTGCGAACGGCGAGATCGAGCCCCGGCAACCCACCGCCCCACATGCCGTAATAGTCGACCGTCCCAAGGCCCAGCGCATCGATCGCTTGGGTCAAAACATCTGCATGACGCGCGACCGTGACGTCTTCGCCGATCGTGTTGTCGGATTCGCCGTTGCCGGGTAGATCGAAGGCGAACGCCGGACGCTTGCCGGCGAGCGACTGCGTCACCCGATGGACAATACGGTTGTCGCTGGCCGCGTCGTGTTGAACCAGCAAAGGCCGGCCCGGCCCCTCGGTGCGCCGGACATGCAACTGACCACCCTCGACATCGGCAAAATCTTGCCACGTGCCATCGGCCATCGCGGTCGGCGCAACCGGCGCCGGGGCGATACCCTTTGCGTGATCGGCCAACACCTCTGCGACCCAGGAATAAACCGCTTCGCCACGCCGATCGCCGAGGCGCTCGACTCGGACGCCGTCCGGCATCGTCGCGGGCAAGCGATCGAGGTAGTTCGAGGTCGGGTCCCAGTCGGAGGCGCAGATGATCGCCGGGCTTTTCATGGCGGCGACCATCGCCGCGCCGTCGAGTTTGAACGCCGCCCCATAGGGCCCGCGATAGTGGTCGCCCGAACGTAAGAACTCGAGAACGCCATCATGTAAGACCTCGGGCGCCGGCACCGGCCCGTGCATCCGGCCTGCGAGCGAGGGTCGGTACCAGGGAAAAAAGATCGTCTGTTCGCGCAAACGCGCCCACAACCACGTCAGGTGGCTGCCGTCCCACTGCGGTTCGAACGGCGTTAGATAGTTGGCCAGGATGTCGGCGCGTTCCTCGGCGTTGAGCGTGACCAAGCCGTTGAGGACGGCGATGTGCACCCGGTTGGGATGCCGCGCCGCAAAGGCCGCCCCTACTGAGGCGCCGGTGTGAAATCCGTAGACCGCGATCTTGTCGATTCCCAACGCATCGAGAAACGCGGCAACATTGTCGCCGTAATCCGCCATATCGGGGTCCGACAGCGACAGCGGATCGGAATTGCCGTTGCCCGGCGTGTCCGGCGCAATGCAGGTGAAGCGATCCATCAGGTGTTGCATCAACGGCAGGTGTTCGCGTGACGACTTGGGCGATTGGTGCAACAGCAACACGGGCGGCCCCTTGCCGGCGCGGCGGTAGTGAATCTGGCGCGTCCCGTCGATCGTCACGAAATGCCGCCGCACACCGGCGACTGGAGCGTCGATGCCCATGTCTAACTCTCCAAGAACGGCAGCAACGCGTCCGACCAAGCCGTCATGTCGGTCGTGATCGTCTCGTGTTGCAGGGCGCTGTGGTCCCTGAGCGCCTCGGCGGTGCCGGGATGATCGGGCGCCGACGCTAACGCCACCGGGATCGGCGCGTTGCCCAATTCGGTATGGGCATCGTACTTCCAATGCGCACCGTAGTGCGCTTGCCACATGTTCCAGCACTTGAGGAGAGAGACCACGCGGCGGTGCACCATCGCGGTATCGACATAAGGCTCGCGCGGCAGCACGCCCTCGCGCGTCCGGTTGTACCAGGGCCAGAACAGGCCCTGGTCGCGCATCGCGTGCCACGCCATCAAGAGATAGCCGCCCCACCAGTCGGTCTCGAGCTTCGGCGTGTAATGGGCCAGCAGCTCGCGGCGCAACGATTCGGGGTGATATATGGGATGGGCGACGACCAAGTGTTCAACCAACCCCGGTTGCATCTTCGCCAGCTCCAAGCCGGTAAACCCAGACCCCCAAGTCCCGACGTAATCCACCGAGTCGAGCCCCATCGACGCTAGGGCTTGGCGCGAAACCTCGGCGTAGGTCGTGCAGGTGATCGCGTCTTTGTCGGTGCCGATGGTGTTGTCGGATTCGCCGTTGCCGGGCAGATCGAAGGCGATCACCGGGCGTTTACCAACGAAGCCTTCCGCCGCCATTCGGACCACGTTGTTGTCGCTGGCGGCATCATGCTGCACGAGCACCGGTCGTCCGGCCCCCCCGCTGCGCCGCATGTGCAATTGCCCGCCGTCGACGCTTGCATAGTCTTGCCACGTTAGGCCCGCCGTCGGCTTGGGCGCCTCGGGTCCGCCAAGTGTCGGTTGTCCCGGATATTGCCGTAGTACCTCGACCGCGCGGTCGAGAAGTTCGCGACGGCTGTTGCCAAAGCGTTCGACTTTGATGTTGTCGGGCAGCGGCGGCAACCGATCGAAGTGTTCGAACAACACGTCGGGGGCGATCGCCATCAAATGCGCGGGGCAAGTCAGGGCCGGGATCGACTCCTCTCCCTTGAAGATGAACGCCGCCTTGTAGGGTTTACGGTATTCGTCGCCGGCGCGGAGGAACTCGAGCAATCCCTGGTGAAGGCGATCGGGCGACGGCACGTCGTAATCCATACGCGCCGCCAAGGTTTTGGCGTACCAAGGAAAGAAGATGGTTTGTTCGCGCATCCGCGACCACAACCAGGTGAGGTGACCACCATCCCAACGCGGCGCAAAGGGTGTGAAATAATTCTCCAACGCATCCGCGCGTTCGGCTTCGGTCCAACACGTGATTCCGTCGACGATCACCACGCTGGCGCGGTCTGGATACAAACGCCCGAACTCGGTGGCGGTCACGCCGCCGGTGTGGGTTCCGAAAATCCCGCAGCGCTCGATGCCGAGCGCATCCAGCGTTTGCGCCAGCGCATGGGCATACTCTTCGGCCAGCGGTTGTTCGCCAGGTAAAGGATCGGACAATCCGTTGCCCGGCGTGTCCGGTGCGATCACCGTGAACTCGCCCATCAAACGTTCGATAAGCGGAACATGTTCCCGGCTCGATGTCGGCGACTGATGCAATAGGACGACGACGGGGCCTTTCCCGGCGCGCCGATAGTGCACTTGCCGTTCGCCGTTCACCGTCACGAAGTGGCGTCGAATCGTCGGATGCGCGGGTTCGATCCCCATGCCGACCTCCCCTTATCTTGTTTGGCCGCTACGCTATCAGCCTGCGGCCTTGCGGACCAAACTTTTGCCCGGAAGCTGGTATCGTACCAGCGGTCCTTTTTGACGGTCAGGGGAGGATGACGACGTGCCTTATGCCCAAGCAAGAAACGCGTCGATCTACTACGAAATCAGCGGTGCAGGACCGGCGGTCACGCTGTTGCATGGCGCCGGCGGCAACGGGGCTATCTGGTTTCAACAGGTCGCCCACTTACGCGAAAAGCGGCGCGCCCTACAAGAAGACCGAAATGGTGCGCAGCAGCGCAGCGGCATTCGGTCCCGATGCCATCGAGTGCGTCACGGTTATGGCCGATTACATCTACGAGACGGTTGGCCGATTCCCAGGGACGGTCCCTGCCATCTTCACGCTGATGTACCTGCAAGCCCACAAGCTCGATACCGGGTTCTCCGACACGCATTTCGCCCCGGGTGCCTATCTGCGCACCCATGCTGAGTACGCTCGCAACTGGGAATGATGTCGATAGGCCGTCGGCGGGGGCCATCGATCTTGGACGTGCCCATGCCGGTTCCTCGCGTCGGGGGCCGGCGGCGACAGAGCGGCAACCTCGCGGACGCCTGATCGCTCGCACGGTTTCCAGAAAAAGCGAAAGCCCGCGGGGTGCCGCGGGCTTTCTGCATCTTGAAACTGGAGCGGGCGATGAGATTCGAACTCACGACTTCAACCTTGGCAAGGTTGCGCTCTACCCCTGAGCTACGCCCGCGTGAGGAAGGGACACATAGCGCGACCTCCGGGTTTTGGCAAGAAGGGCGAGGCGGCCAAGCCAGTACGGGGTGCCCGCGCCTGGGGACGACCCCGCCTGAGTGCAGGAGCCCTTGCGCCCCTGTCATTGGCGAGTATCGTTGCGCCCTATGCGGCACGCCAGCGAAAACGACCTCTTCGAGCGGTTGCAATCCCTTGGGATCGAAAGCACCACCCATCGCCACCCCGCGGTATTCACGGTCGAGGAAAACCGCCTGTTGCGCGGGCAACTCCCCGGGGCGCACTGCAAATCCCTTTTCTTGAAGGACAAGAAAGACCAGCTCTGGTTGGTCGTCGCCCTTGAGGATCGGGCGGTCGACCTCAAGACGCTGCCCAAGAACATCGGCGCCGCCCGCCTTTCCTTCGGCAAACCCGAGCTTTTGCTTGAAGTCCTTGGGGTTGAACCCGGTTCGGTCACGCCATTTGCCTTGATCAACGATCCGCAGGGCCGCGTCCGTGTTGTCCTGGACAAAGGCATGCTGGACCACGAATTGCTCAATTATCACCCTCTCACCAACACCGCGACGACCGCGATCTCGGCCGCGGATTTGGTGAGATTTATCCGCTCCTGCGGCCACGATCCGGTGATTTTGGACTTCGACGACCTGATCTAGCCGTCATGTGGCAATTGCCGAGGGCAGTGCTTATGTTGGGACCAACGCGTGGCGGGATGCCCGTCTCGCACTGACACCCAACACTCGGATACACCATGGTTGAACCCTTGATCGGCGCTGCCGCCGCCGCCCCTGATCTCATTAAAGACAGCGATAGCCAGAACTTCATGGCCGACGTCATCGAGGCCTCGCAGGAAGTACCGGTCATCGTCGATTTCTGGGCACCGTGGTGTGGCCCCTGCAAACAGTTGGGACCGACCATCGAAAAGGTCGTCAAGGCCGCCCAAGGCAAAGTCAAACTGGTCAAAATCAACATCGACGACAGCCCGGAAATTGCGCAACAACTGCGCATTCAATCGATTCCCGCGGTTTTCGCCTTCCACCAGGGACAGCCCGTCGATGCCTTTGTCGGCGCGCAGCCCGAAAGCCAGGTCAGAGCGTTCGTCGAAAAGCTCGCCGGTGGCATCGGACCGTCGCCGGTCGACGAAGCGCTCGAAGCCGCCCAAGCCGCATTGGATGGCAGCGAGGTCGCCGCGGCGGGCAATCTTTTCGGCCAAGTGGTCCAGGCCGACCCCGGCAACCCCGAAGCCATCGGCGGATTGGCGCGCTGCTACATCCTGAACCACGACCTCGACCATGCACGGCAAACCCTCGACCTAGTGCCGGAAGAACACAAAGAACATGCCGCCGTCGTGGCGGCCCAATCGGCGCTGGCGTTGGCCGAACAGGCCAGCAACGCAGGCGATCCCACGGAACTGCGCCAAGCCGTAGAAGCCGACCCAACCAACCACCAGGCCCGCTACGACCTCGCAATCGCCCTGATGGGTAACGGCGACAACGAAGGTGCGATCGACCAGCTGTTGGAAATCTTGAAGAAAGGCGCCGATTGGAACGAAGGTGCGGCAAAAACGCAGCTGCTTAAGATCTTCGAAGCCCTCGGTCCGACCAACGATCTGACGAAAAGCGGTCGTCGGCGCTTGTCCGCCATCTTGTTTTCGTGACCCACTTCGTCGAAACACCGGCGTTCGCGGACCTGCCGCGCGACATTCCGGTTTTCCCGTTGCCCGGTTTGCTCCTGTTGCCGGGCGGCCAGCTGCCGCTGCACCTGTTCGAAGAACGCTACCGCGATCTGATCCGCGACGCCCTAAAGGCGGACCGCATGATCGGCATCATGCAGCCGCGCGATCCCAACAACAACGAATGGGCACCCGCGCTCTACAGCGTCGGTTGTCTCGGCCGCATCGTCTCGTTTCGCGAGTCGGAAGACGGGCGTTTCTACGTCACCCTCACCGGCGTGTGCCGTTTCGACGTGACCAACGAGGTGACGTCGACCGCACAATACCGCCGCGTGAACGTCGATTACGGCCGTTATGCCGCCGATATGGCGGAGGATCGAGATGACGCTCAAGGGCTGGTCGACCGCCCCACCTTCATGCCGGCCCTCAAGACTTTCCTCACCCAGTTCGAGGTTAATGTGGATTGGGCGGCGCTGGAAAAAGTCGAAGACGCGCCCTTGCTTCGATCGCTCGCGATGACCTGCCCCTTCGAGCCCAGCGAGAAACAAGCGATCCTCGAGGCCGAAACCCCAGCCGACCGTGGCCGTTTGATTGCCGCGTTGATACAGATGGCGGCTGCGGATGTCGGCGACGATGAGGACCGTAAGCTGCAATAAAGGAGCCTACGATGAACGGTACCGCCGAAGTCGACCCCCGCTTATTGGAAATTTTGGTTTGCCCG
>Ga0181587_10004817_pt1 | contig 11078 bp, 7 predicted proteins | sample 071ome_27_FD_132463 | JGI IMG/M metagenome (GOLD analysis project Ga0181587, IMG submission 132463) | Coastal salt marsh microbial communities from the Groves Creek Marsh, Skidaway Island, Georgia - 071409AT metaG (megahit assembly) | ecosystem: Environmental > Aquatic > Marine > Intertidal zone...
ACCCGTGTAGGTATCCGATATGCACTCATTGACGAGTTCGCTGAGGATGCGGGCGATTGGACACCTACGGTAACGTGGTTCTCTCGACTCACAATGCCAGGCTCTTACCCAGAAGAGGGATACGACACGCACTTTTGCTCGGCTGGAGACAAGGCGTGGGGATTTGAGAACGGATTTCGTCTCGGTAAGGTGATCAATGATTGGTTCGGTGTCTACGGCTCGCTCAGCTATGCAGTGAAAGAGGGAGGGCAGCCAGAGGAGATCAACAGCAGCTTTGGAATGTACGGCTCAATTACTGACCGGCTTACTTTCACTGCTGATATCGGACACCAACATGCGCTTGGTGGACCGGACTTCTTCGGACCAGGATGGAGCAAGGCATCAACGGCTCGTTCGAAGGAGCGATTCACGAACGTCGTTGGTGGACTGAACTACTTCTTTGAATCCGGACTTGCGCTCAGCCTCCGATACGGAGAAACAATTGACGGTGAAAACACTGGTAAGAAAGATCCGTTGGTTGCTTCTACCATCAGCTACTCGTTCCGATAGAACGACACGGCTGGCTGTAAAGAGCGGTGTTAGCTCCCTTCCTCCCTTGATGGGATGGCTCTCTTAACGAGTAGCCACCTCAAGAAGGAGCGGGGGAGCTCACCGCTTTTTATACTGATGTACTATGGATTACGCACCGGAAGCCCTGCGTTTTTCCAGGCTTTTTCAGGGTGAGCTCACTAAAATAGGAGTGCACACTGGTTTCAATATCAGCCAGACTCGAGAGCCGTTTTATAGCATCAAAGAATTTTCTTCCAATGAGTGAATTTCGCGAAAACCATGTGGAGAACTCTTTAAAGGCACCGACTTTCGATCCTGTTTTTGTCTTGGTCTCTTGTTCTTTAAGGTAAGAGAGGTAGTCAAGGGCAAACGCATAGAGGAGAGATACACGCTCGTCCTCTTGAATAGAGAGCTCGCCACTATTAAGAAACTCCCGAAGGTCTCTAAACAGAAACGGATTGACCATCACCCCTCGTCCACACATTACCCCAGCAACGCCGGTGTCTAACATGCGAGTGGCTTCTTCTACCGAAAAGATATCACCGTTTCCAACAACAGGATATGGAAGCGTTGTGGCAGCTTGGTGAAGGGGCCTTAGCTGAAGAGCCTCGGGATCATAGCTCCCCTTCTTTGTTCTCGCGTGGATTGTCAATAAGTCGAGGGGAAGTTGCGAGAAGGTCTTTAGCAGCATTGAAAAATCGCTACTTGAGTCATATCCAATTCGTGTTTTCATTGAGAGCCTCCCATCTGGATGCGCTGCTCGCGTTTCGCAAACCATACGAGAGAGTTTATCTGGTTCTTTCAGGAGCGCCGCTCCTGCGCCATGGGCATTTACTTTACGCGAAGGACAACCGACGTTAATATCAATCCAATCCCTGGAGGTAATCACCCCCCTCTTTCGCAACATCCGAATGAGACGAGCGAGAGTCTCTGGTTCAGATGCCATAAATTGAATTTGTAACAATCCAGTATCGTGGCGGTGTATCGGTTTGATCCTCTGGTTGGGGCTTGTAATTCGTATAAATTCCGTAGCAACGGTATCCACTCCACCGATATCAAGGATTAACTGTCGTATGCCCCCATTCGTTAGTCCCTCCATTGGTGCAAGCATGAGGAGCGGAGAGGGAGGAGATGAGGGGAGATTAAGCAACATGAGAGGTGCGAGTTGATAATTCACTTAAAGAGGGAAGGATGAGAAACCCCACGTTCAATGAGTTTACGCGCTTCCTCTGGAGAAAATCCAGCATTTGCCCAATCGGATGCCTCTTTGGGAGTAAACTCCGCCTGATACCATCCAGTTGCCTCCTCTGGGGGAAAGTGCCAAGACTTCCAAAGCCCTGCCACAGAGGAAATAGGAACGCCACCTTGCATCCAGATCTGAGCTTCCAACGGAGATATTTTATAGGCATTCCAGTGTCCAGCCTCGTGGGGCGGAATACCGAGTTGCTCCCACTGCTCACTCTCTTCCTGAGGAATGTTCGCATCATCAAAAGAGAAGGTTTTTTTATACGCTGCACAGAGAAGCATGAGATCGAATGCTTGGGTTCGTAGGAGACCCGGCATAGCAATGATTTCTCCGAACAGTGCATGATAAAACTCGAGTGGCAGATCGGAATAGCCTTGAAAGGCGACAATAAAAGAGTTCACATGTTCAAGATCTTTCTCACTTGACTTTACGCCGATGCGAAATCTTGCGCTCTCTTCTGTATTACCGAAATGTTTATAGAGTTTATAAAAGCAGCGAAAGTAGTTGTCGCGAGCGTACGTTTGCTTCCCTAAAACAGCGAGGAGGATCGCAATCCTATTGCGTGGAACTTCATCAAATTGTTTTTGAGTGAGTATCGAATCCAAATCTGTCGCCAAAGCTTTCATATCAGAGATGAGTTCGCGGCTCATGGCGAATACCTTCTTGCCCTCACTACTTTTCGGTTCATCCCATTCGAGCTGAAGGATTGGCTTTCCGCTCAGGGTTTGTTCAAGCCACTGACTGACCTCTTGAATCTTTTGTTGGAGTTCTTTGGCCTCTTCCTCATTCATTGAGGTAGAACCCAGTCGCTTGAGAATATTTTGATATGCAAACTCACCCTGGAGCGCAGAGATTACGTACGAGAGGATAGAATGTGAGAATTCAATATCTTTGGTAATAACGCTCATTCAAATCCTCTTCGCAGTTGTGTTGTTCTCTTGTTGGCTTTTCTAATTTAGACTTAAAAAATAATGGATTTTCAGCAACTTAAAAAGACCAACGTTCTTTCACAATTTTCAAACAACTTTATCCACTAGTTATTCACAGGTGTGGAAAAAGAAATACATAGATGGTTATTCAGTTAATTCAGAAACTTATGCATATAACGATGTTATTTTTTGAGGAATTGAGATTTTAATTATGGACACAAAGCCCTTCCTGACCGTATATCTGGTGGTGGAAAGGTTAGCAAACCCCAACATATTGTGTCTCTGAGAGCTGGTGTACAAAATGACGCTACAGGTGAGCCTTGCCGAAAAACAGCCGTAAAGGGGGGCAGATCGGGCTCAAAAGAGCGGAGAGGTCTTCCCAAGTGGCTCGTGTCTTCCCAAGTGGCTCATGGTCATTATCAGGAAGATTCAGATGTAGAGCCGCACTGGGTTGTAGAGCCGCACTGGGTTGTAGAGCCGCACTGGGGAAGCGAAAAACCGAACCGAGTAATCGCGAAGAGAAGGGTCGCGAAAAGAAGAATTAAGAAGCGCGAAGTGAAGAAAATATAGAGGAGAGGATCCGTTATGTTAGGTGGCTCAAGCAGTGAAGAGGGAAAAAGGATTGAAGGGCATCACAAGGTTGCAGCAGAGGTTACGGTAACAAAAACCCCCGCAGAAGCCATGATCGTTTCGCATCAAACTGGCAGTTCATCACCTCAGTCACCAGATGAATGTACCGTAGTAAAGAGAGACGGAATGCTCGTGCCGTTTCGTCGAGATAGAATCAGAAGAGCCATAGAGCTCGCATTTCGAGCAACCCGTGACATTCCAGAAAGTGAGCCGCTGCCGAAAGACATTTACAAAGCAGTCCAAGCAACAGCAGAAAAGGTAACAGAGGAGTGCTTTCAAGCAGCACAACGGGGCGCATGTCTTACCGTGGAGGGAATTCAAGATACGGTAGAGCGGATGCTTTTAGATGAAGGACATTATGAAGTCGGAAGGAAGTATATAGCGTACCGAGATGACAGAAGGCTCCGCCGTGAAGACTCCCCTCGCAGTCTAAAGATTTATCGACGAGACGGGAGCACGCTCGTTCGCTTCAATCCCCTGAAAATCGCTTCAGCAGTAGAGAAGGCATTCCGAGCAACCTACAAGATTGAAGGACCTACCCCGCAGGAAGTTATTGATGCAGTAAACTTGCTGACCTCAAGAGTCGTGAAAGGAGCAGTTGAGGCTTGTCGTAATGGGGAGGCGCTGCACATAGAACTCGTTCAAGACGAGATCGAGCGGCAGATGATGGCAGAAGGGTATTTTCAGGTCGCTAAGGACTTCATCATCTATCGTACATCAAGAGCGATTGCTCGTGAACAAGAGCGAAGCGGAAGAATTCCTACTGCAGCTGTCGCTACTGAGCATCAGGCAGGGGGTCCAAGCGCTGAAACCTCTCAGGTAGAGCTCGCTATAACAGACCCAGGAAAGATTTTTACCGTAACAGCAAAAGACGGAGGTTCCTTTGAGCTGAGTGAAGGAGAATTGCGCCGTCGAATTGCATACGCATGTAGAGGGCTAGAGCAAGTAGTTGATCCAGAGACTATTTTGGAGGACTCGCTCAATAATTTCTATGAGGGAGTAAAGATTGAGGAAGTCGATTTCTCTAATATCATGGCGGCAAAGGCGCGTATTGAGAAAGAGCCAAGTTACTCAAATGTTGCAGCGCGTCTCTTATTGGATGTGATGTATCGCGCCACACTAGGAGTCGATGCACATAGCCCAGAACTCGAGGCAACGCATCGCTCGTATTTTAAAACCTATCTCAAGAAGGCTATAGAGCTTGAACGAATCGATCCTCGATTAATGGAGTTTGATCTTGATGCTATTTCATCGGCTCTACAGCTCGATAGGGATCAGCAGTTTGCATATCTGGGGCTGCAAACCTTGTATGACCGTTATCTTATTCACCACGAGGGACATAGACTTGAAACGCCGCAGATTTTCTGGATGCGGGTGGCAATGGGTCTTTCTATCAACGAGGGTGAAGAGAAAGAGGCAAGAGCAATAGAGTTCTACAATGTTCTTTCAAAGTTTCTCTTCATATCCAGCACACCAACGTTGTTCAATGCTGGAACACTCCATCCACAGCTGAGCTCATGCTATCTCTCAACGGTTATGGATGATCTTAAGCATATCTTCAAGGTGGTAGCAGATGATGCGCAGCTCTCGAAGTGGGCTGGTGGGCTTGGCAATGATTGGACCAACGTCCGTGCCACAGGCTCATGGATTAAGGGCACGAATGGAACGAGTCAGGGAGTGATCCCCTTCTTGAAGGTGGCAAACGATACGGCAGTAGCAGTAAATCAGGGCGGTAAGCGTAAGGGTGCGATGTGTGCCTATCTTGAGACGTGGCACCTGGATATAGAGGATTTTCTCGAGTTGAGGAAGAACACTGGAGATGAGCGTCGACGAACTCACGACATGAATACAGCAAACTGGATACCTGATTTGTTCATGAAGCGTGTAACTGAGAATGGGACATGGACGCTCTTTAGCCCGAGTGACGTTCCCGATCTGCATGACCTCTATGGGAAAGCGTTTAATGAGCGTTACGAGCAGTACGAGCGGATGACAGAAACTGGAGAGTTGAAGCTTTTTAAGCGCATAGAGGCTGTGACGCTATGGCGAAAGATGCTGAGTATGCTCTTTGAAACAGGACATCCTTGGATAACATTTAAAGATCCATCGAATATTCGTTCTCCACAAGATCATACTGGAGTGGTTCATAGCTCCAATCTCTGCACAGAGATCTTACTCAATACATCAGCCGACGAAACAGCGGTGTGTAATCTTGGTTCGGTAAACATTCATGCGCACTTAACAGCTGGAGCGATAGATCTAGAGCTTCTCAGCGGAACCGTGCGAACGGCAATGCGGATGCTTGATAACGTAATCGATATCAACTTCTATCCGACAGAGGAGGCTCGGCGTGCCAACTTAAGGCATCGTCCGGTTGGACTTGGCTTGATGGGGTTTCAAGATGCGCTGTACGAGCTTGGTGTCAGTTATGCAAGTCAAGAGGCCGTACGGTTTGCTGATGAGAGCATGGAGGCAGTCTCGTACTACGCTATCTTGGCATCTACTGAGCTTGCAGCCGAGCGTGGACACTACGAAACCTTCGATGGGTCAAAATGGAGCAGAGGGATACTGCCGATCGACTCGCTTGATCTGTTAGCAGAAGAGCGTGGTGGAGATGCCCTTGATGTGGATCGGAGCGCGAAGCTTGACTGGAGTATCGTAAGAGATGCTGTAAAGCGTAATGGCATGAGGAATAGCAACACGATGGCGATAGCGCCAACAGCTACGATCTCTAATATTACGGGTGTTACACAATCAATTGAGCCTTCATACAAGCATCTCTTTGTGAAATCCAATCTCTCGGGAGAATTTACGATTAGTAACATTCACCTCGTCAAGCAGCTCAAGCAGCTTGGAATATGGGATGAGGAAATGATCGATGATCTGAAATATTTTGATGGATCCATTCTAGAAATTGAAAGGATTCCAGACGAAGTGAAACAAATATTCCTGACGGCATTTGAAATCGAGCCTGAGTGGATTATTGAGTGTGCCAGCAGGCGGCAAAAGTGGATTGATATGGGGCAGTCTCTTAATCTCTATCTGGCTGAGCCAAGTGGAAAGAAGTTGAACGACATGTACACTATGGCTTGGAAGAAGGGACTAAAAACAACCTATTACCTCCGCTCTTTGGGTGCTACTCAAATTGAAAAATCTACAATGGATATAAACCGTCGAGGATTGCAACCACGGTGGATGAAGAATAAGTCAGCATCGTCGGAGATAAAAGTAGATAGGACAGAGGATAAGGGGGCTGCTGATAAACCATCATCGCCCGCAATGCCGAAGGAAGTCTGTAACCTCGATGGTGATTGCGAAAGCTGTCAGTAATTGCAAGAGCTCTTGGGGATTGCAAGAGCTCTTAGGGATTGGAGCAAAAAGAAGAAGGTAGGTATTAAAAGAGGAGAAAAGCTATGTTGAACTTTGATGATGCAAATGGCAGTGGGGATGAGACAACAGGAAATGATGAATCTGCTGGCTCAGAGCAGCGATTTATTGCCTCACAAAAACGACTCATCAATAACAGTAAGGTTGATGTAAATCAGCTGATGCCTCTCAAGTATAAGTGGGCATGGGAGCACTATCTCAATGGATGTGCAAATAACTGGCTGCCAACAGAAGTGCCGATGTCAAAAGATATCGACTTATGGAAGTCAGATAAGCTGACAGAGGATGAGCGGCGAGTAATCATGAGAAATCTTGGGTTCTTCAGTACAGCAGAGAGCCTTGTAGGAAATAACATCATTCTTGCGATTTTTAAGCATGTAACGAACGCAGAATGTCGTCAGTATTTGCTACGACAAGCATTCGAAGAAGCTGTTCATACACATACCTTCCACTACATTGTTGAATCTCTCTCTCTCGATCAGGGCGAGGTCTTCAATATGTACAATGAAGTCAACTCTATTCACGGGAAAGATAAGTTTGAGATGGAGCTCACGGCTGATGTCTGCCGCGATGACTTCTCAACAGAAACAACAGAAGGAGTTCAAAAATTTCTTGAGAACCTCGTAGGGTTCTATGTTGTAATGGAAGGGATCTTCTTTTACAGCGGTTTTGTAATGATGTTATCATTCCTTCGCCAAAATCGGATGACTGGAGTCGGAGAGCAGTTCCAGTACATCTTGCGAGATGAGACAATACACCTGAACTTCGGCATAGACTTAATTAATAGTATTAAGGCAGAGAATCCAGAGGCATGGACCCCAGATTTTCAAGATCATATCGTTGATATCATAAGACAAGCAGTTGAGCTTGAGTATCAGTACGCGGTTGATTGCTTGCCTCGGGGTATTTTAGGGCTTAGTGCTCCAATGTTCCGCGAATATGTACAGCATATAGCAGATAGAAGATTGGAGAGAATCGGGCTACCTACGCAATACGGCTCTAAGAATCCATTCCCATGGATGAGCGAAACAATTGACCTCGGAAAAGAAAAGAACTTCTTTGAAACTCGAGTAACAGAATATCAGGGAGCTGGATCGTTGTCTTGGTAAGTACAACGAATCAGCTGTTATTCTCCTGGCCAGTGCGAAGTGGATCTTATTTGCTAATCTTCCAACTTTGCACTGGCACTTCTTTTTTCATTGCGCATCTTCTTCTCTTCATACAATTCGTCTCTATCATAGCTTGGGCAGACGAGCCGGTTAGGGTTGCGTCTAAGGGAGTTCGGGAGACAGTCGTTCATGCTGCTAGAGAGGTATCAGTACATGTGCCTGAAAGCCTCTGGTCCTATAAGCAGTATGACCTTGCCTTTGGCTCGGGACTCGCCCTCGGCAAAAATGGACTGCTTTGGGGAGTTACCGACAGAGGGCCTATTATTGGAGAGGATTGCCAGGAGGGAGTGGTATGCAATGGATTGCGATATGCGCTAGACGATTTTTCTCCCCTTATCGTTTCTCTCCACCAATCAACACATTCTCATGAGTATCAAGCGAACAGTGCTATTCCCATACATGAGACTCTCTTAGAAAAAAACAGCATGCCAGGTAAGCGGCCTGGCCTGATATGCAATCAAGAGCATCTTCTTGATCCAGAAGGCGTTGCGATCGACCAGGATGGATATTTTTGGATCGTTGAGGAGTCGAATCCAGCATTGTTGAAAGTTCATCCACAATCCGGTGCTATTCAAAGACGGTATGTGGTAGGGAATGGGCTACCTCACATATTAAAATATTCACAGCAAAACAAAAGCTTTGAAGGAATAGCGGTAGCAGAGGATGGAGATCTTTGGATAGCCCTCCAAGCTCCACTCGCACTCGAGCTACAAGACAAAGGACAGGCTTCGGTAATTCGCTTGGTGAAGTTCTCGCCAGAGAGTGAGAGAGCCGAGATGTATGCGTATTCATTACATCATATATCACCCTCTCATCGTCAGGAGGTGAAAGTTTCTGCTATTGAGGCGATTTCTGATAGCAGGCTTTTACTCTTGGAAAGAGTGCATGATGGAGAATCAGAGCGATCGTATCTGACGCTATTGAGCTACAAGGGACTTGTTCCATTAAAAGAACAAAAAAAGAAAAAGAAAGAAATAGAATCAAGAACATCGCTAGCTAAATTCGAAGATAGCCTCCTTAAGACAATTTCACGAACTCCAATTCAAGACGAGTGGTGTGGTGGTTTTCGGAAATTTGAAGGAATGGCTTACGACGCGAAGAGAAGCGAGCTTATCCTAGTACAGGATACTGATTTTGGTGTTACAGACGAAGAGTCATGTGAACCCTCCTCTTCTTCCGGAACGACGTTATGTATTTTAAACATATCACTTGCGAGTGCGTTTTCTTAGTTGCAATCCGATAGTAAGCAGGAGTGTGCCAAACGAAATGAGCGCCCATTCATAGACATATAAGAGGTGAGTAGCTGACGGTACAACAGTGCTAAAGGCCGGTACGGGGTACTCTCTCTCAGGATTTACTCCACCGGAGGTTACCTTATTGAGATCGCTTCCTAGATAAAAAATCTCATTTCGAGTCTCTGAGTTCTTCACTAATTCTTTTGTAGCGATATCGGAGGACGTTGACCGAATAGTTTCTAGGTGAATAGGGAGAAGAGGATAGGGGAGATGATTCTGGAGTAACTCAATATCAACACGGTATCGCTCATCAATCCAATCGGAATCTGAGCCGCGACTGGGCTTTTTATCTTTCGGAGAGAAGAAAGATCGTGGCACCTCACTGATCTTAACGAGTGCTTCAAATGAGGCTCGTGCTGGACGCTGGAACTGTTTACGCGCTTCTCCAGACTTTACAGAGAATGGCAGATAGCCACGATTCACCAGTACGTATTCTTTAGAAGAATCAATTTGTAGTGGCGTGATGACATGAACGCCTGGACCATCTGAATCATCTCTTCGATTCCGTTTTACAAATTCATGTGAGAAATCGAATGTTCCTTCTACAAGAACTCGGCGATGGAGCAGCTGAGAGGCTTTTGCTGGGTCAATGGGGAGGAGCGTCTCGAGCGGAACAGCAGGGAGCTGGAGACGGGCGTCAAGCTCGCTCAGTAGGGACTCTTTCGCCAAATACCGCTCCCATTGCCAATATGAGAGCCGCGCGGTCACGAATATGCAGAGAATCCCCAAAATAGTGATTCGCCACGAGAAGTTAAAGCGTCGATTTTTGGTCATAAATTGTGCTCTTTGAGTGATTATGAGACTTTCCTCCCGCGGGGAGTTGAAAGCTTTCTGGAAAACAATACAATCTTTCCTCGTAGTTATAATATTTATAAAAGAGCCTATGCGACAACTCTACCTTGCTTCAACTGGATATTCGAGGCCAGACACTCGGCTGTTTGATTCTATTTCACTTGGCGATGACGTTGTCTCATTTCCAATTCCCGATATTCGAACTGCCCTCACCCCTGAGTATCTTAGTGAAACAAAGAATGAGGATCCTTTTCAAGTCATGCCTGCTCTTCTTGCTACTCCGACCTCATTAGGAGCTGAAGCAGCACGAGAAGCATTACAATTTGGGAAGAGAGAGCCGCAATCGCTGGGCTTAATATTGGGTGCAACCTGTACCCCTCTTCAAACAACTCCCACGGAGTCTCAGCGTGTTGGAAAAGAATTGGGGGTCAAGATACCTGCTTATGATATTCAAGCAGGAGGTGCTGATTTTGCGTTGCATCTCGAGACTCTTTTGTCATGGAAGGAAAGTAGCTTACCGGAAAATACCCTGATCTTATCCTCACATATACCTACGAGTCGAATTGATTTTCGGGAAGAATCCATTGAGCAGGCAGTGTTTTCTGATGGAGCAGGAGCGGCGGTTGTCTCAACCGTAAAAAGTGATCTCAGAGTGAAAACAGCAGTAGCGAAGACGTTTCCCTCGCTTGGAAAGCATTGGACTATCGATCTTTACGGACATCTTGAGGTAAATCTCGGTATCGAGAGAGAGGTTTTTGTTCCGCGACTGCTGGAATTGATCAATGAGCATGGTTCGCTGATTTCTGAAGATGCATTATTTATAGAATCGCAACTTACTCCGCAGAGCTTCTCCCAGTTACAAGAGGCTGTTGGTATTGGGAAGTGGCATAGCTCTTTTAATGACCTTGGAAACATGTTTGGAGCATCTCCTTTTGCTGCCTTACGATATTTTCAAACCAAAGAAGAGATGGATGCAGAGCAGATTGTAATTCTGCTAAGTGGTGCTGGTCTTTCAATCGGTATTATTATTTTGGAACGGGAGGGATAGGAATGCTCTCAATTCTTGGTATGGGCTTCGCTC
>Ga0181587_10004829_pt1 | contig 11067 bp, 7 predicted proteins | sample 071ome_27_FD_132463 | JGI IMG/M metagenome (GOLD analysis project Ga0181587, IMG submission 132463) | Coastal salt marsh microbial communities from the Groves Creek Marsh, Skidaway Island, Georgia - 071409AT metaG (megahit assembly) | ecosystem: Environmental > Aquatic > Marine > Intertidal zone...
CTGCGAGACCTTGGCCCAGATCAAAGCCTCTTCCCCCAAAACATTAAAACTTCTCCAAACTCTATCCCAACATGACCCCAAAGACTTCGTCCGCCAAGCAGCGAAGAAAGCACTGGGTAAACTGGATATTAGTGGCATCACCAAGAAGGGGTAACAGGACCCGGTAACGATTCCAGTCTGGAGGGGCGATTTCCTAATCGCCCAAATGGGCAGTTGGGAAACAGCCCCTCCCATTTTCAAAACACTACACTTCAAATATGATCTTGTGAAGCGGTCATTCTTTCCATCTGATTTGGGATGTTTTCCATCCACAAATCGCTTATTCTCACCAGCCTTTGCCTCTCCCTTTTTTATCTGCAAACGGGTGTCCGTTTAGCCGGTGAAGCCAGTTTTTCGGCGGCTGAATCCAAGGCTGCGGAACAAGGTCGCCAAGCTTTGGAATCCAGCTCGGACGCCATCTCGGTCTGCGACTTGGAGCGGTATGTCAAACGTCTGGCTTCTCTGGAGTACGAGGGGCGGGGTACGGGAGGTCGTGGGGAACGAATGGCGACGGCTTATTTGGCTGAGTTTTTCAATGGGTTGGGCCTGGAGCCTGCGGGGGAAAAGGGATCCTATTTTCAGTCCTTTCAAGTGGCTCAGGGGAAGGAGAAAGATGGAGAGAATTATGTGCATTTTGGAATCTCTGGGCCACTGGGGATGGAACGCAAGCTGGAGGCAGGCCAGGATCTGGAGCCCTTGAGTTTCAGTCCTTCCGGGGAAGTCAAATCGTCTCCTGCGGTCTTTGCAGGTTTTGGCATCAAGACCAAGGACTACGACTCCTTCAAAGGCATTGACGCGAAAGGGAAGTGGTTGGTGCTGTTGCGAGGTTCCCCGAAGGACAAGAAGGCATTGAAACGCTTTGCTCCACTTGCCGCGAAAGCGAAGGATGCCAAGAAGCTCGGTGCCGTCGGCATCTTGTTTGTCAAAGCGTCCAATCCGGATGTGGGACCAGAGGTCGTGACTCCGGCCATCAACGTCGGTGGAGGGAACAACCTTTTGCCCGCCTTCACCATCAGCGACAAACTTGCTGCGACGCTCCTGGCGGGTAACCCGAAAAGCTCCGCATTTCAAGAACTCTACAAAGCCCACTACGAGGATGGCGAGATCCGCAGTTTTCCACTTCCTTACACCATTCAGGCCCGGATTGGTTTGAAGACCCGTTACCTGCAAGCCCGCAATGTCCTGGCAAGGTTGCCAGCGGGGGAGAAGCCCGGTGCCGAGTCGGTGATGGTTGGTGGGCATATCGATCACTTGGGTTTTGGCGACAAAGGAGGCACTCGTGCTCAAGGTGAAGACATGACGAAAATCCATCCTGGTGCCGATGACAATGCCTCCGGGATTTCCGCTCTTATGGAGTTGGCCCAATATTATGCCGGACAGAAGGCTGCGGGAACACTCCAGCTTCAGCGGGATCTTGTTTTTGCTGGTTGGTCTGGGGAAGAGATGGGGCTTCATGGCTCGAAGTACTACGTGAAGAAAGCGACCAATGGAGAAGAGGAGAATCCATCACTGGCACCCCATGTCTCCGCCTACCTCAACCTCGATATGGTGGGACGATTGGGTGAAAATCCTTTGCGAGTGCAGGCCACAGGTTCCAGCAGCACCTGGCAGACCTTGCTTGATGGCATTCAGACTGACCTCAAAATCCAACGTCTGGCCAACCCGTTTCTCCCCACGGACTCCACCTCCTTCTACAATGCCGGAGTCCCTGCTCTGGCATTGTTCACAGGAACTCATGACGAGTACCACACTCCCGCCGACACCGCCGACAAGATCGACTTTGCCGGGCTCCACAAAGTCACCACCTACGTCCAGCACCTGACCCATGCCGTTGCCAATCTCGAAACCGCTCCCAAGTACGCTAAGTTCGAACGAAGTCGCCCCAAAGTAAAGATCGGTGTCCGCATGGAAGACGCCGGTGAAGAGAAGGGTGTGAAAGTCCTCGAAGTGATGGCTGGTTCCCCAGCCCAAAAAGCAGGTGTCCAACCCGAAGATGTCCTAGAATCCCTCGACAAAAAGCCCATCAAAAACATGGAGTCTCTGCTTACCGTTCTTGCCAAATGTAAGGCAGGGAAGGAGTACCCGATGAAAGTCCGACGTGGGAAGGCCAGTAAGGACCTGAAGATTGTCCCGGCGAAACGGTAGTTTGGGAAGTCGGTCTGACACCATTCGTGCAGCGATAGGCTGTATATGTCCTATACGACCTATAGAGCGGTTCCTTTCAGAATCGCTTCCATTTCTATTCAAGTTCGAGCAACTTTCCGGCTTCGATCTCCCCCTCCTGGTTTCCTTTCTTGAAGGTGGGCGGCCGGGATGTTGTTTTCTGTGCGATAACGTGATCACTTGCCTGGCACGATAGTGAAGGCTGCCAGTAAGCTCTGGGCCAAACGGTATTCGCCGGAAAGTAGCTGAGGCGTCTCGCCTCAGGTCATCTACTGCGAGATCCCACAGTAACAATTCTTCCAACAGCAATTTCAGCGTTTGGAGGGTTTCTTCTTCCTGCCTGTTTTTTCGGGGATCGTACCGCCTACGGACTTCAGCCAGTTACGGAATTCTTTATGGAGGGCTTGGGTCTTCTCGGGATGCTTGGAAGCAATGTCGGTGGATTGAGAGAGGTCGTTTTTCAGGTCGTAGAGTTCGAGGGCACCGGTGCTGTATTGTTCGACGAGGATGTACTGACCTTTGCGAATGGAGCCGTATTTTCGGGAGCCGCCGCCGTGGTTGTGTGGGTAGTGCCAAAAGAGGCTTTCGCGACCCAGGCACGCTTCCGGATTGCGAAGAATGGGGGTGAGGCTGACTCCGTCGACGTTCTTGTTGTGGGCGGCCACTCCTTGGATGCCGGTGATGTCGAGGAGGGTTGGGTAGTAGTCGATGCTGATAACAGGTTCTTCGCTGATGCTGCCAGGTTGAGTGACGCCTGGCCATTTGATGATGGTGGGGACACGGGTGCCACCTTCATAAGCGGAACCTTTTCCGGCTCGTAGCGGGATGTTTTCTGTAGGGTTGCCATTGCGGTCGAGACCTCCGTTGTCGCCAGTCAGAAAGATCAGGGTGTTCTGAGCCTGGCCGATTTCTTCCAGCTTCTTCATGATTCGCCCAACACTTTCATCCACGCTTTCGATCATGGCTGCGTAGGTGGCATTGTTGTGACGGCGTTTTTTGCCATCATTCAAGATGCCTTTGTACTTTTCGACCAAGTCCGGGCGGCCCTGGATCGGAGTGTGCACATTGTAGTACCAGAAGGAGAGGAAGAAGGGTTTTTCGTTTCGATTATCGATAAGTTTTAGAGTTTCGTCCGTTAGACGATCGGTAAGATAATCGCCTTCTTTGCCGCCGGGAGGGAGTTTACCCATGGTCTTTCTTTGGGTTGTGTAGGGATGAAAATAGGAGCCGGGTGCTCCCCAATGGTTGCCTCCGATATTGACATCAAAACCCTGATGCTCCGGGTAGTAATCTTCCACTTCGTCCGCACCTCTTGGAGCCAGGTGCCATTTGCCCACATGCCAGGTCTGGTAACCTCCATCCCGTAGGGCTTCGGCAAGAGTGGTTTCCTCATGATGCAATCGCATGGTCGGGCCTGAGATCCAGTTGGTGATGCCGGTGCGGACTGGATACTTGCCCGTCATGACTGCAGCCCGGGTAGGGGAGCAAACGGTGCAGGCCGCATACCCATTGGTAAACTTCATCCCTTCGGCACACAACTTGTCAATATTCGGCGTCTCATAAAGGTCGCTTCCGAAACATCCAAAATCCGTCCATCCTAAATCATCTACCAGCAGGAACACGATGTTGGGCTTGGACGCGGAGTGGAGGCAAGTGGTCAGAAGGGTAAGGGCAATGGTGGCGAGGCGAATTTTCATGAACTGAACTTCAATGGAGTGTTGGTCGGTTTCAAGATGTAAATGATGGGGTTCATGGATGCACCTGCAGTTCACCCACATTCTTGTCTAGGCAGTGTACAGATGTCCATGACTGCGTAGGTCAGAGTATCCTTGAGGCTCTTTATCCTCAACTGGCCCGTCCCCCGTATCAAAAGAATTCAAAAAGTTTCAATCCAACCGTTTCAATTGGGCGTTATAGAGCTCAGTGCAATCAAGCACCTACTCTAAACCTAACAAATAATGAAACGTATATTCACCCTTCTTCTGTCCTCTGCTTTACTCAGCAATTCCCTTTTCAGTGCCAAGAAAGATATCGTAGAAACCGCAGACTCTGCAGGAACTTTCAAAACACTGATTGCTGCGGCTCAAGCAGCTGGACTTGTGGAAACTCTCAAGAGCGAAGGTCCTTTCACCGTCTTTGCTCCTACAGACGAAGCTTTCGCCAAAATTTCTAAGACTACTTTGGAAGATCTCCTCAAACCGGAAAACAAAGCCACCCTTGCCAACATTCTCAAATATCACGTCGTTTCTGGAAAAGTCAGAGCGAAGAAAGCTGCCAAACTGGAGAGTGCGGAAACCGTCAGTGGTGAACAAATCACCATCACCAAATCCGATCAGGGTCTTAAGATCAACGAGTCTAATGTCGTCAAAGCAGACATCAAAACATCCAATGGTATCATTCATGTCATTGATGCAGTACTCCTCCCGGAGGCCATTCAGAAATCCTTATCCGCAGTACACAACGCGGACCACATTATCACTCAGGCAATTCATAAAGGTGTCCCCCTGTTTAATCAGGGGCATCATGATCTCACCGCCAAAATGTATATGGATGCAGGGATGAAAGTCTTACACAACAACTCCCCCCAGTCTTGTGATATGACCCGAAAAACCATTCATTCCGCTCTCCAGAAAGCCTCTTCACATCGTTGTTCCACCACACAGGCATGGATCATGCGAAGGGCTTTCGATCACGTTCTCGCCAACTAAATTTACTCCTAAATCTATTTGCCCCTGGAGGGACTTCAGAATCCCTCCAGGGGCCATACCTTTCCTTGTCATGAATTTCCTCAAAACTTCACAATTTAAGCCAGATTCAGCCCTGTTCTTCAGGATGATTTGCTCATTGTTCTTTTCTCTTCTCACCCTTGGTTTGTCTCCTGCTCAGGCGGCCAATCCGGCAGAAGCCAAAACCATTGGGCGTATCGTCCGCGAACGACCCGAACTTTCCAATTTTCTTCAACTCCTGGAAAAATCCGATATCGGTTCACTTCTATCTGAGAATACCTCCATCCGTTACACCATATTTGCCCCCACGGACCTGGCTTTTTCCAAGCTTCCGGAAGGGGCCTTTGAAACCCTATTGGATCCAAGGAATGATGACCGTCTGGAAGAAGTATTCAAATTCCATGTCTTGTCGCGGTCTGAACCTCCATTTGCTTTGGAAAAGTACTCTCTCTTGAGAACTTTGACCGGCCAGTTTCTCAAACTGGATTACACCAACTGTTCCCTGGGTAAGGCTCGTTTCCTTCCTGAAACCATTCAGTGCTCCAATGGCATAATCTACCTCATTGATGGTGTACTTTCTCCAACCACTGACGATCTTTTCCAGTTCCTTCAGAAAGACGGTCGATTTACAATTTTTACCAAAGCCATTACTGCCAGTCGTCAGGGAAAACTCTTTCAAAATATGCACGGGCTCTACACCACCTTCGCCCCCACTGATGAGGCTTTTTCCAAGTTGCCTGAAGGTGTTTTGGATTCCCTCTTCAAGCCTGAAAATGACGAACGGTTGGAAGACATCATCAAACACCACATTACCTCCGGTATTTTCGCCTTAGGTAAAGTGCCGGGTTATACAAGTCTCGGAGTTTCCGAAGTCACACCTACCTCTGCTTTTGGCCAACAATTGAACTACAAACACAGCGGCGGTCAGCATCGGGTCGATGGATCTCTAATTCTGGAACAAGATATTCCTGGTGCGAATGGCGTCATTCATGTAATCGATGAATTGATGCTTCCAGTTGAAATGAGTCTTCTCGAACAACTCCGAAGCCAACCTCGTTTTAGTACTCTGGTCTGCCTTCTTGAGGATACTGGCTTGGATCTACCTGTCGGTTCCTCCAGTTCGTTTACGATCTTTGCACCGACCAATGATGCCTGGAAAAAGGAACCCTACAAAACCCTTTTGAATAAACGCAATTCCGACAACAGGGAAGCTCTCTTCGGTATCCTGGCCCGCCATGTCATCACAGGAAAACATGTGACCGAGAATGGCCGGGTGTTTGCCAAATTGAGAACCATTCATGGGGCTCCCATTTATTTAACTCGAAAAGGGGAGGACCGAAGAATCAGCGGGGTTCCGATTTTAGATACCGACCAGGAAGCATTCAATGGATTGATCAATGCAATCGCCTCTGTAATCCCGGATCAAATGGAATTGCCTGAGGGCGATATCGCCACTGTGGATGCCATTGAATACTTACAAGCGACTTTTGAAGAAGCCACGACTCTCTATGCCAATGCACAATACGAAGCCTGTTGGCGGTACTATATTTACCGAGGCAATGAATTCCTCTCCAAATACCGTCTGTTCCTCGACAATGGGACTCGCAGGACTTTCGAGAATGCAATCAGAGATGATCAGACCGTCTACCAATTTGCTGCCAAAGCATGGTCGGTTAGAAATGCATTTCGAGATGTACTCCGCAAACTTGAGCAGAAGGAAGACCGTATCATTGATAGCTATTTGATGCAGGTTCCGGATCGTGCCAGATTCGGGCGTTAAGTATCTGGTCTTAACTCATGGTTTGGTTTTCCAGATCTTGTGTGTTTGTAAAAAAGCATTCTTCGGTAATCATTGTAGGACGGTCCTTCAGGCCGTCTGGCTTCTTGCCAATCGATTGGTAAGACAGGCACACAAGTACCTATCTGGGTAAGGCCACATTGTTGCAAAAACCTGGCTTTATGCCTCCAAGGCTATGCAAGATCCAAACATTCACTTTGCCGGAGACATGCAAACCCATGGTAGCATTGAAGACGCGACGCTTTCTGGACTGTCTGTGTCGCAAATGGATGTAGCTTTACGTTTCGATAAGAAACTAAATTTCAGCAGACCATTTGTGTATTGCCTCGGGGGTAGTGCTTCCCATGCTTTATGTCATGTCATCGGTTGTAGACCAGGAAACTAAAGTCCACGCTTCTGAGGATATGGATCTATCTGAAGCCCACGATCCAATTGTCAAAGTGCTAAAATCTCGTGTGAAAGGACCATTTCAGGTATTGGATTCTCAAGAGGATTGGGATGCTTTTCAGAATCAAATTCATGAAGAGGTAGCTCAATTGCGTAAGAAAAAGCATGGCTAAACTGAGTGTCCATGATGCTGTAACCAAAGACTTGGCGAGCATCTGGGATTTCATCGACGAAAAGTCTGGGTCCAGTGAGATTGCAGATCATGTTATCCAAACAATACAGTCCACATTTTTGGAATTGGTGAATAACCCTTACTTAGGTCATGCGTACAAGACTGGCATACTGGAATTGGAGGGGTTGCAACGATTCTTGGTCCGAAAGTACAAGTTTCGTTATCACATTTTCTTTATCAGAGAGGTAGAACATATCAGGGTTCTTTACGTTTACCACCATGCTCGGAATATTCGTGATCGTATCTCTGAAGATTTCAGAGAATAACTCTTGGAATATTGTATCCCTGTAGAGTAGAAAACCTAGGTTTAATCCTCTACAACAAACTGAAATCTTGGTCGTGAAACAACTGCCTATCCTCTCTCTTCTTCTTCCAATACTTTTCACCTCCCCACTGCTCGGAAAGCCCAACATTGTGTTCTTTCTGGTCGATGATTTAGGGCAGAGGGATTTGGGGTGTTATGGGAGTGAGTTTTATGAGACTCCAGAGATTGATCAGTTGGCGAAGGAGGGAGTGTTGTTTGATAATGCGTATTCGACTTGTCATGTATGTTCACCGAGTCGGGCAAGTATTCAAACAGGTAAGTATCCGGGGCGGACGAATCTGACAGAATGGTTGGAAGGCAGACCTGAACGGGCCTACGAGAAGTATCACAGTGCCAGGAAGTTGAGAAGCTTGCCAGACTCCGAACAGACTTTGGCGGAGACCTTGAAAGAGAATGGATACCGCACAGCCTTTTTCGGGAAAGCACACTTGGGGAAACCACCAAGTCAGTGGGGCTTTGAGGAGGCGACTCACGGGTGGTATCGTTCCTATCATTATCCGTTTCAAGTTCGGGGTGGCAATGGTCCGGATGGCAAAGACGGGGATTACTTGACGGATCGGTTTACGGACATGGCGGTGGACTTTATTGAGCGAAAAAAGGACGAACCTTTTTACCTGCACATGGCTCATTTTGCGGTGCATGATCCGATTCATGGCCGGAAGGATCTGGTGAAGAAATACCAACAGAAACTAGAGAAAATGACCAAGCCCGAGGGACCGGAATACATCCTGGAAGGGAATCCGGATGGTCCTGCATTCTTTGCCGAAGAATTGGATGCGATTGAGAAGAACCAAAGCTTTCAGAATACGCAGCAAAAACGGGTTTGGTGGGTGAAGCAAAAGCAGGACAATGTCGAATTTGCTGGAATGGTGGAAGCGGTGGATGAAAGCCTGGGTCGCATTCGCAAAAAGCTCAAAGAGTTGGGGTTGGAAAAGAATACCATCATCATCTTCACTTCAGACAACGGAGGCATGTCCGCTTCCAATCAATACCTGGAAAGCAACAAGCCTCGCCAAACCCTCAATTCCCGATTCTCGACTTCAAACCTTCCTCTGCGAGGTGCCAAGGGTTGGAACTATGAGGGAGGTATTCGAGTTCCGTTGATTGTACATTGGCCCGGCCATACCCAAGCCAACACAGTGTCAAATGCGGTGGTTACAGGAACGGATTACTACCCAACTTTGCTCGAAATGATAGGCCTTCCTTCAATGCCCCAACAGCACTTGGATGGAAGGAGCTTTGTCCCTGCTTTGAAAGGACAATGCTATGGCCGTGGGGCCATCTATTGGCACTTTCCCCACTACAGTAACCATGGCTACCAAAGTCCCGGCGGAGCGATGCGTCTCGGGCAATACAAACTTCTCGAATATTATGAAAATGGATCAGTCCAACTCTTCGATCTTGAAAAGGACATTGGGGAGCAGAATGACCTGTCAAAGGCGAAGCCTGAAGTTACACAAAAACTCCTCAAAATGTTTCAGGACTGGCGACAGGAAGTGGATGCTCAAATGCCCATCTTGAAGACTGCATCGAGTAAACCCCAGAGTTCTCCACAAAAAGTCACCCAGAACCTCCCCGCCGATGTCGCGAAGTTTGCCCCAGATTGGAAAGTTCAGGATTGGGGAGGCCCCGCCATGAAACCCGGTTTGCGAAGTGAATGGCAGGGGCGACAGAATGTTCTTCTGACCCATCCTAAAAGTAGAGAAATTCCCTGTGTGCTTTCCAAAAAACTCAAGGTTCCCTCAGGCAAGAAAACAACCTTAACCTTTGCCGTTACCAATCATCCAAGAGGGGACTGGCAACTCCTTGTCCGCATCAATGGAAAAGGCGTCCTCTCCGAATCCATTGGAGAAACCAAATGGAAGGACTTTCGTATCGACCTGACTCCCCATGCAGGCAAAGAGATCCAAGTCGAGCTGGTGAACCAAGCCACCGACTGGGCCTTTGAAGCCGCTTACTGGAGCCAAATCCAGATCGTCTCCGAATAGAATGTTTATCCGCAGAGGACGCAGATTGTCGCAGATGAGCTTTGGATGATCGTTGGAGTTCACGATTTATCGTGCTTCTGAAAACCCGAATAACGCGTCTCCAAGATTCCTTTCCCTTTTCTTTCTGCGGACATCTGCGTCATCTGCGGATAATTCCTATCGCCTCACTCCAATGGGATAATTTCCCATTCCAAGTCGATGATAGTTACCCAGATATGAAGCACCATTTTAACCACCTGCTCACTCTTGTTATTAGCTCCTTTGTCCTGTCTTCAGCTTTAGCTGATGAGAAGGCAAAGACGGTATGGCGGACGACTTTGCCGCAGGCTGGACAATCGGGAATTTGTGTGCAGGGCGACAACGTCTACCTGACCATTCATGCTCCCATAGAAGGGGAGGTCAAAGGGCTGCCAAAGGGGAAAGACATCATCGGCCAATGCTACAACCGTGCAGATGGAAAGCTGAAGTGGGAGGTACAGCTTCCTGGCAACGTGGAAGGCAGTATGCTGGAGGCGTGGCATGATGCGACCAGCTTGTTTCCGGTTGCTGATGAGGAACGTGTGATTTTTCAGAACTTGAACGGGATGTTGCTCTGTTGTGATCACGATGGAAAAGAGATCTGGAAGCGGGCTTTTGAAGCTCCATCTCCCGACATCAAAAACTGCCGGGTGTATCTGCAGGGAAACACATTGATCGTGGCTCTACCGACGGACGAACTCGCTGTAAAAGCGAAAGGGAAGTACCCGGATTTACCTTTCTATCGAATCCACGGAATCGAGATCCAAACAGGCAAAAATCTTTGGGTCTCACCAATTGTTCAATCCCATGCGACGCAGTACAGTTTAGTTGAATGGAATGGGAAACCTGCCATTGCTACCTCCTTGATCAACCTCTCTCACTGGCAATTCAATCGCAGCAATCAAGGGTTCTTGCTCTCGGTCAAAGATGGTACTCCCATACACAAATTTCCTATTCCGAAGTGCAACCCGCACCAAAAGAGCCAGATTCTCGAAAACCACTATCTGATTGCTCTCAGCACAAAAGGAAAAACCCATTTTCAACTCCTATCGCCGAAGGATGGAGCTGTAACTTCCGACATTCAATTTCCACTTCCGCACCAGTACTACGGTTGGACTGGTGAGCAACATGAACTTCAGGAATGGAAACCCAAATTTGCCAGCAAAGGTTTAGCGGGACGTCGTTATCCTACCCACTCCACAATGCATGCCTACGGTAACAAAATCTACTACTTCGCCTCCGCCAGTCCCTCCATCGGTTGCTACGATCTAACCACACAGAAAGCCACCATGGTCGATGTCCCCGTTCAAGTCCTCGGATGCAAGGAAATCTGGGACGTCAAAGACTTGGAATTCGACCAAGGTGTCCGCAACTCCAAGGGCCAAGTCGTC
>Ga0181587_10004836_pt1 | contig 11054 bp, 8 predicted proteins | sample 071ome_27_FD_132463 | JGI IMG/M metagenome (GOLD analysis project Ga0181587, IMG submission 132463) | Coastal salt marsh microbial communities from the Groves Creek Marsh, Skidaway Island, Georgia - 071409AT metaG (megahit assembly) | ecosystem: Environmental > Aquatic > Marine > Intertidal zone...
CCATCGCACGTCATGAACCGCTGCTAATGGTCTACATCGTCGAACCATCACTGATCAAAAATCCTCATTACCGGGGGCGGCACTGGCACTTTATTGCGCAATCTTTACAGGCTATGAACACCGAGCTGGCGGGCAGAGGTGCTGAGATTCAGATTTTGGAGGGTGAACCCCTCGCGATCTTCAACACACTCCATCAGTTGATGCCAATTGATCATCTCTTCAGTTACGAAGAGACGGGCCTTGGCGTGACGTTTGAACGGGACCGTCAGGTCGCCTCGTTTTGCACAGCCGAGGGTATCGACTGGCAGGAGTTCCCGACAAACGCCGTGCAACGCGGACGCCGGGATCGCCGCGGCTGGAATCGAGACTGGCAGCGTGTGATGAGTGATGCAGAACTCAGTATAGAGCTCCCGTTACTGACCAGCCTATGCCGCCAGTTGCCACCGGAGTTTGACGGCATGCGCTCGCGGCGCATCGCGGCCTGGCAGGCACAAAATCCGGATTTTCAGCGCGGAGGCGCACCCGCCGCCCATGAGGTTCTGGAGAGTTTTCTGTCGGTAAGAGGTCATGGCTACCAACGACACATCTCCAAACCCGCCACGAGTCGTGAGCACTGCTCGCGACTCTCGCCCTATCTGGCGTGGGGAAATCTCAGTCTGCGGCAAACCTACCAAGCCCTGAAACGCAGACAGCAGCAAGGCGGCTGGGCTCGCGCTCTGTCAGCCTTCGAGTCCCGTTTGCACTGGCATTGCCACTTCATCCAAAAATTTGAAATGGAGTGTCGAATGGAGTTTGAAGACCTCAACCGGGGCTACCTGTCACATCCCCGCCGCCACGACCCAGATCGACTGGCCGCCTGGCGGGAAGGACGCACGGGTTACCCGTTGATCGACGCCTGTATGCGCTGTTTGCTAAAAACCGGTTATCTCAACTTTCGCGCACGGGCCATGGTGGTGTCGTTCCTGACCCACCATCTTTGGCAGGACTGGCGGCTCGGTGCCCAGTGGCTTGGCTCATTGTTTCTCGACTTTGAGCCCGGGATCCACTACCCGCAAATGCAGATGCAAGCCGGGGTCACGGGCATCAACACCATCCGTATCTACAACCCTGTAAAACAGTCGCTGGATCATGATCCAGATGGGACTTTTATCCTTCAGTGGGTGCCGGAGCTGGCGGGGCTGCCCACGCCGCTGGTGCATCAGCCTTGGCTACTGTCGCCCATAGAGCGACATCTCCATCCGATTGATTACCCGGAACCCATCGTGGACCTCAAGACGTCGTATCAGTTTGCCAAAGAGACGCTCTGGAAACTGAAGTCCAATGAAGGTGTGCGGGCCGAAAAAGAGCGGATTCTGAACCAGCACGTAGAGCGGCGAAGCAGGCAATAGACACCTCCTGCACAATTCGCCTTTAATAGAGCCGTTCAGGCGTCATATCCGGGGGAGGTAAACGATGCTGGTAGTTTTGTGGATTGTGGGCGGTCTTATCGCCTTGATCGTGATTGCGATGTTCATGTTGCCCATGTTCATCGATGAGCAGGCCCTGCTCGATATGGCGCAGGAGCAAGTGAAAGCCAACACCGGGGGCGATCTCGTGGTGGAAGGAGGCGCCGAGCTCAGCTTTTTCCCCCGTTTTGGGCTCAGGCTGGAGGACACGTTTCTCAATTTACCCGCACAGACGGATTACGACCAAACCATTCGAGCGTCGATCACCGAACTGGATGTTGGGCTTTCTCTGTTGCCCTTACTGGGCGGAAAGGTAGATGTCGGGACAATTGTGATCGCTGGCGTGGCCGCGGATATCACAGAGCCTCAGGCACTACCTCCTCCCCCAGAACCTGCACCGGTCATGAGCGACCGGCAATGGGAGCAGCGCGGCGAGATGATCCGAAAAAGTAAGGAAGCCGAGAGACAGCGCCAGATGCAAGCCGGCGGCGGCACCGCTGCTATTGCAATACTTGCTGAGGCCGTGCAGATAGAGGACATCACTGTCAGGCAGCGAACCCGGGAAGGCACACTCAGTAACACGATTAAAGTCGCGTCCCTGAATCTGACTGCCGTTAATACGCGGAATGAACCGATGCAACTCGAGGGAGCGCTTACCGTACTGGGGGACGGTACGACGTCGGCACTCGACATCGAATTAGAGGGCGCCATCCGGATTGCCAGCGATTTCAGCACAATAGCGGTTGACGATCTCGCCACAGAGGTACTGGGAGCGCTCACTCAACCGGTTACCAGCACCCTCAACGGCGTCTTCACCCCTTCACCTGCCAAGGCGGACTTCACCCTCGACGCCACCCTCCCGGGCGGCGATATCACAGGGCAGCTTATCTGGTCAGCACTGGAGAGCCCGGAGATCAAACTCGACGTATCAACGGCGCGGCTTGATGTTGATCAGATCCAGCCCGCCGCGCTGCCTGCTACCGACTCTACAGCGAGCGCCAATGAGCCTGCATCCCAACCAACCTCTGGGGGCTCCTCCGCCGGTGCGCCTGTGCCACTACCTGTGGGGCCCCTGCAGAATCTGGATCTTGAACTCAGTGTAGTAGCCGACGAACTTTTTGCGGCCGGCCAGTCGATTACTGACGCGCAGGTCTTGATGCGCGTGCGCGATGGCGTTGCCGATATTGACTACATTCGTGGCGTGCTTCATCAGGGGCAACTTGACACCCGTGTAAGCCTGAATGCGCGGCGACCGGTGGTCGAGGCCGAGGTCGAGGGCGGTCTGAAGGGCGTCAATCTAGGCCTGCTGCTGGCGAGTTTAGGCAATCATGATGCTGCCTCGGGTCGTATTGAGATGAGCTGGGATGTCGAAAGCAAAGGCGTCACAGCTGAGGATCTCGTTGGCGGCCTTGATGGCGATATCAAGGCGGCTGGGCAAGACCTCGTACTGGAGAAGGTCTCGGTTCAGGGCCTCGTCTGCAATGCGGTGGCAGTGGTCAACAAGATCCCTCCCATCGCGGGACTACCCACCACTACGCCGATTACCGATCTCTCGCTGGGCATCGACTTCGACGAGGGGGTCGGTGACATTGAGCGATTGCGCTTCGCAACGCCCGGGATCGTCATGAAAGGCTCGGGAGACGTTGATCTGGGCTCAATGGACTTCGGTTTTCGCATGGAAGGACAGGTCAACAACGATATCATGCAGGTCAGCCCACTGTGTGTCATCGATCAACGCTACGCCGGCGTAGACTGGCCGGTGGATTGTACGGGCAACTTGTCGTCTGAGGCTGGCGCCTCCTGCAAAGTTGACGTAGCGACTATCGCCGAGCAAATCCTGGCAAATGAAGCCAAGCAGCAGGTACAGGATGCAATTGAAGAGAAAGCGGGATCATTTATTAAAAAGCTCTTTGGTGATTGAGGTCTTGCCCGGCTTGGCCGAGTGGACGTAATGCCGGGCTTCGATCACTCCTACGCCGATTTGGGAAAGGCTTTCAGTACACCCCAACCGCCTGATCCGGTATCCCAACCCAGCGTCATGTTGTGGAATGAAGACCTCGCCGCGTCGCTGGGGTGGGCGGGAGACCCCCGCTCGCAGCCCCAGTTTTTACAGGCACTCGCCGGTAACCAGCCGCTACCGGACTCAAAGCCCATTGCGACAGTGTATGCAGGACACCAATTCGGTCAGTACAACCCACAGTTAGGTGACGGCCGAGCGACATTGCTCGGCGAGTGGGTTGACCCGCAGGGCAATCGATTCGATATACAGCTCAAGGGAGCAGGCCCCACCGCCTACTCCCGCGGTGGTGACGGTCGATCACCCATCGGTCCTGTGATCCGCGAGTATGTGGTATCGGAGGCGATGCATGCCTTAGGGGTGCGCACTTCCCGCGCCCTCGCAGCCATCAGCACGGGAGACCCGGTCATACGCAATCGGGTGGAGCCCGGCGGCATTCTGACACGCGTGGCAAGCAGCCATCTCCGCGTCGGGACCATTCAGTACTTTGCCATGACCCGAGGCGGAGACGAATTAGAGCCTCTGGTCGACTACATTGTATCGAGACACTTCAGTGAGACAGCCGGCGACCCGCAGTCAGCGTCTCATCCAACGGCGGCGGTGACGCTGTTAGACGGCGTGTGTCAGCACTTCGCCAGACTCACCTCGCACTGGCAGGTATTGGGCTTTGTGCACGGTGTGCTCAATACCGACAATGCTTTGCTATGTGGCGAGACGATCGATTACGGCCCCTGTGCTTTCATGGACCATTTCGATCCTCAGGCCTGCTTTAGCTCCATCGATCGGCAGGGACGTTACGCCTGGCCCAACCAGCCCGGCATCATGCACTGGAATCTGGCGGTTCTCGCGGAGTGCCTTCTGCCGCTGCTTCACGATGACGACGAGACCGCGAAACACACGGCACAAGAGATCATCGATCAATATCCCGCCCGGTTTCATGCCCATCATCAGCACTGGCTCGCGGCCAAACTGGGCCTTGATCATCTCAATGAGCCAGACCATTCGCTCATCCAGCGGTTCCACGACATCCTGGCCTCTCACGAGCTGGACTTCACGCTCGCCTTCCGGTGGTTGACTGAAGTCGCTAACGAGTCTCTGCAACATTCCCCCCTACCCGAGCTCTTTAGCGCACCCGAGGAGCTCTCTGATTGGGCAGAGAATTGGCAACGCCGGCGACAACTGAATACCGGTGACCCAGAGGACGTCACCCGAGCGATGCAATGGGTGAACCCCGCGATTATCCCGAGGAACCATCTGGTACAACGCGGCATCGATCTCGCCGAGAAAGGTGAACTCGACTGGGTAGAGAGGCTGGTTCGGCGCGGTCGCAAACCCTTCGAATGGCAGGCCGATGATCTAGAGTGGGCGAGGCCACCCCACGAGGATGAGCGGGTGACCCGGACTTTTTGCGGCACCTGAGGCGGAAAATCCGCGGTTTTTTTTGATCCTTCATGACGGGCCGAATCGAGGGCCTTATAATTCCCGCTCCTCGACGGAGATACTCCATTGAACACCGAGTTTCTCGGCAAGCAACTTTCAGGACCGTTCACTATCCCCTCGGGCATTGTGACGACCGCCCCAACCATTATTCAGCGGGTGATCGATACCATGCCGGAGATCGGCGTGATCACCACTAAAAGTATTGGCATGCAACCTCGCACAGGTAATCGCGAGCCGGTCTACAGTCAGTTCGCGCCAGGTTGCTTCGTGAATGCCGTCGGCTTAACCAACCCGGGGATGGACGAAGCGCTTGAAGGTCTTGCGAGTTTGCGAGTGCCCGACGATCGGTTTTTGCTCGTCTCTATTTTCGGCGGCTCGGTTGAGGAATTTGTCTCGGTCGCGCAGAAGCTGGCCCCCGTTGCGGACGGACTGGAACTGAATCTTTCCTGTCCCCACGCCAAAGGCTATGGCATGGCAATGGGACAGGATCCCGAGATGGTCCGCGACGTTGTTGCCGCGGTCTGCGCGGCTGTGGATGTCCCGGTGATTCCGAAGCTCACGCCAAACGTCGATGACATTGCGGTGATTGGACGGGCTGCACTGGAAGGGGGTGCATCAGCGCTCTGCGCCATTAACACCACTGGTCCGGGGTACACGGAACACCACGGACATCCTGTACTGAGTAACGCGATGGGCGGCATGTCGGGTAAAGGGGTTCTGCCGACTGCCCTGAAAGCGCTCAAGGCGCTGCGACAAGAGACCGACGTCCCGCTGATTGGCTGTGGTGGATTATCCTCGGCCGCCGACTGCCGAGCCGCCGCACACTGTGGAGCGACGATTTTTGGCGTGGGATCGGGGCTGACCGGCATGGATACCGAGGACATTGGTCGCTTTTTTGCCGATCTGTATCACGACCTCGGAGCCGGCACTGATGAGGCAGGCAAGCAGGTGCGCTTTGACATCGACATGGGATTCAAGCCCTACCGCGTCGAGGCCAATGAGATTGTCTGCGAGGACATCACCGTCGTCACACTCGACGGCGAACTCGATATCCGGGCGGGCGAGTACGTATTCGTGTGGATACCGGGCGTCGGGGAAAAGCCGTTCTCCTGCCTGACCCATGATCCTGTCCGTCTGGCGGTCATCAACGTCGGCGAATTTACGGCTCAGTGTTACGGCCTGTCGCCGGGGGACGAAATCTATTTGCGGGGGCCGCATGGCGTACCGGTCAAGCCCCCGAAGGATGCGCATATTATCTGTGTGGCCGGTGGTACCGGCCTGGCGGCGGTCTATCAGATCGCCGAGGACTTTGGCAGCGAGGCGCAACCGGTGGACTTGTTTGTCGGAGCGCGCACAGCAAACCGACTCTACTTTCGGGAGGAGTGTCACACCGTAGGCAGGGTCACGCTGGCAACGGATGACGGGAGTGCCGGTTTTGCTGGCCGCGTCAGCGATGCCCTCGAGGAATTCCTCTCACAGCAGCCCCCGGAGGCGCTGGCCAAAATGGTCTTTTACAACTGCGGGCCCGCGCCCATGATTCACGCCAGCGAGGCCGTGCAACGACAGTACGTGACCAGCGATCGCATCTTCAGTGCGATTGACTATCTGACCAAGTGCGGTGTCGGTATTTGTGGTGCCTGCGCGGCCCCTGACGGGCGGCGAATTTGTGTGGATGGGCCCTTTATCGCTCGGGAAGACGCACACTAAATGCCAAAAAAAAGGCCGCGCAAGCGGCCTTTGAGCGCTACTGAATATTAGCGGCTGACGGTATAACCCATCTGCTCGAGAACGAAGCGATCCTCCGAGAGACTCGCAATCGCCTGCACCTGACCTGACTCGTTGAACATCATGCGCGTCACCTGATGCGCCTCAAATGGCAGGCCCGTCGCCTCATCGGTATTCCACGCCTGAGTCCACACGTAGACTACGTCACCCTGCCCCACGGCCTCGTGCAGCTCCCACTTGTCAGGGCCCCAATCGTCGTCCTCCAGGGTAGCCATCCACTCGAGCATTTGCGCTTTGGTCGTGGTGCTGCTGATAACGCCGCGACTGACCTCGATCGGCATCTCCTCGCCGTCACGGGAAACGACTGCAGAGACGGATTCCCCGGGCTGGCCTCGGAAAGGCAAGTTCCACATAGTGTTGGCGTTCACTTCAACACCACCCACAGAAATAAACTCGTCACCCTCCTGCAGTACCCCTGCGACAGGGCTATCTGCGATGACGTTGGTAACGACCATGCGACCCTCTTCGGCACCCTGGCTGTTATCCCACATAAAACCAAATCCGACGTAACGATCGCGATACAGCAAGCCATCCTCAGCCATGTTGGTTTCAATCATCTCCATGGCTGCCGTGCGGCTGGTCGACGCCGCGGTAACCCATGCTTTTGCAAGCTCAACGTTGGGATTGGTAGCGGGTGCTTGATTGCAGGCCGCCAAACTCGTTGCTAAAAAAACGATCGTCGTTGCTCGAATAAAAAGCGTCATGGTTTCCCCCTAGTTTGGTTTTGTTTGGTGTGGTGTGGCATTTCACGAGCCGGGCAACCTTAGGATTGCCGAGCGCTTTTGAGCTTAGGGGAACCGATAGTGATGTCAAACTTTTTGTCTTGCCGTCCGGCGCAAACAATCATTCGGGCGACGAGTCAGATTTTGCCAGTGTTCCAAAAATCCTCCCAAAGCGACAGGTTTCACAGAAGCGCCACAAGTTACTTGACTGCCCAGTGTGCAGCGGCATGATGGGGCGATATTCCCCGACAGGACAGCACTGATGTCAGAAGCCATCAATCACAATCTGCTGGATATCGACTCTCTGAGCTGGGCTCATTATCAAGAGGCTGCGGATTACCCCTACCCGGTCAGTTATTGGGGGCACATATTGAGCATTGATTCCGCCGGGCATATCAGCGTCCTGTACCGGTGGGATCCGGGCACCTACTGCCATTTCCACCGCCACCTCTGTGAGACCACATCAGTGGTATTACAAGGTGAGTTGCACGTCCAAACTTTTGAGAACGGTAAGCCGGTCAAATCAGGAATCAGGCGTGTCGGGGATTACGCCAAGAAGCCATCGAATGATGTGCACATGGAAAAAGGAGGCCCCGAGGGCGCATTGGTGCTCTTTGAACTCTATGCGCCCGATGGACAACTCACCGAGCAACTCGACCCCAACGGCAATGTCCTGCGAACGCTCACCACGACAGACCTGCAAAGAGCGCTCGCAAAACAACAGATGCAAGCCGCGGCGTGATGGCATCGTGAATAACGAGGTTGATTGAATGTCTGCAGAAACCCACCCCCTTGCTCCACATGTTCTGCCCCCCTTCGTAGGCGGGGCAGATGGCAGTGACCCGCTATTCTCAGCCATTATTGTGATCGTTGTGATCGCCGTTCTGGGCATCGGTGTGTTTTACCTCAAGCTCCATGCCATCCCCGAGCAGTTGGCGCACAAGCACAGTAATACCCAGTCGCAGCTCATCATGGTGCTCGCCTTAATGGCGCTCTTCACCCACAACAACGTGTTCTGGGTCGCAGCGCTCATACTGGCACTCCTCAAGCTCCCTGACTTTCTGACCCCCATCAACAGTATCTCTGAGTCATTGAAAAAATTGGCGCCGAAGCAAACGGGTGACGAGTCAGCGGTAGCACCCACGGAGCAATCCGGGGAGGTCCGCTAACCATGTTGGAATTGATTCTGTGCTCACTGATTACCGTGCTTCCCGACTACCTGTTTCGTCGCCATGCGCAGGGCAAGCACTGGGGAGACCAAATTACCTTCTTCACGATGTGGTACGAATTGCGCTGGGGGATCACCGCCTGCCTGATCCTCACGGTCAGCTTGATCACAGTAGTTTTTTATTACCACCCCTCCACAACCAATGCGGGCCCTTACTTCAGGACAATCCCGCTACTACCCGAGGGCGGCGGCAGAGTTGAAGACGTGTTCGTCAAAAACGGGGAGAGCGTGGAGGCTGGTGACCCGTTGTTTAGTTTGCTGGACACCGCACAGGTTGCGGGCGTTAACATCGCCGAGAGTCAACTGGATCAAATCGCCTCAGCGTTTGCGCAGGCAGAGGTACAGCTGGAGGCAGCTAAAGCCACCCTCGTACAAGCTGAGAGTGCGCTGGCGCAATCAGAAAACGAGCTGTCCAAAAAACGGGAGCTCTCTTCACGCGGGCAGCAGCTGGTCAGCAAAATCGAAATCGAGCGACTCGAAAATACGGTGGCTCAGCGCCAGGGCGGGGTGCAGGCCGCCAAAGCCAACATTACCGCCGTGCAGACCCAGATATCAGACGTCTTGCCTGCTCAGCGCAAAAGTGCTGAGCGCCAGCTGGAGCAGGCGCAGGTCGCGCTTGATAAGACTGTGGTTTACGCGGGCGTCGATGGACAGGTGGCGCAGTTTTATCTGCAGCGGGGGGATTACGTGAATCCCATATTACGCCCCGCGGGTGTGCTCATCCCCTCGGACGGCCCCGAATCCGGGCGTTTCCAGATCGCAGCGGGATTCGACCAGCTTTCTGCTCAGGTCATCAAACCCGGCACCATCAGCGAGGTCGTATGCCTTTCAAAGCCCTTCACCGTCATCCCGATGGTCGTGACCCGCGTGCAGCCTGTGGTCGCCGCGGGCCAGCTGAAACCGTCCGATGTGCTTATTGACGCGCAACAGCGCGCACGGCCAGGTACTCTAACAGTCGTGATGGAGCCCTTGTATGAGGGTGGCTTGAGTGAGGTGATGCCCGGCAGTAAATGTATCGCCAATGCCTACACCAACAATCACGAACTGCTTGAGTCTGGTGATCTGGGCCTGGGCGAGACGCTATTCCTGCATATGGTTGATACCGTGGGTGTACTACATGCAGTGATTTTGCGCATGCAAGCGCTCCTGCTACCGGTGCAAATGTTGGTCTTCGCGGGTCACTGATTCCGCCGGCTACATGGCCATTGAAGGCCTGCCGCGCTATGGACCCTGACGCTTAATTGGGTAAGTTGCACCGGCTGCTCTAGTCCGGCTTGTTCGACATTGCCCGCCAGATGCGGCGAGCTGAGAACACCGTCCATCCCGCCACAATCAACCACCAGAGTAAAAAGAACCAGTCGTTCTTGGTAGTGCCATTCCACTGTAACCACTCAAAGACCACGGCCTCGGCGAGGAAGTCGATAGCTAGCAAGGCTGCCACACCCACGGCCCAGCGCAACGTTTCATGCATCATTAGAGGTAAGTTACGCCGCGGTGACAGACTTGCGCTGCCGTTCGCGTTCACTCACCTTGATATGTACGGAGTAACGTCGAGGTACATCAACTCTGCTGGGTGGCCTGATAGAGCAACCAAATGGGCAAGCCGCCGATTGCATCAGTCGTAAATGTGAGTTGACCCGCGTCGCTTTCACCGAAGTCATTAACGGCCACCACAGAACAGGTGTAATCAGTGCTTGCCTCGAGGTTTGTGAGTATAGCGTCCCCCGAAGCCAGTTCCTGTGCGGTAACAACGACGTCTTGATCGCCACAGTTGATGATAAATTGCGTGATCGCGGACCAACCATCGTCGCCGGGGCTACTTAAATTCGTTAGAGATGCAGAAACATCAGTACCGTCCACGTCCGTATCCATTTGCGGTGCAGCAGTGGGTGCGGAGTAAGTCTGCCCCTCTCCCCAATACATTTGACCCCATTTGCAAGCGGTAGCCTGACCGGCACTGTCCAAACACTGACCAGCGCCATCAGCCCAATGCCCCGCGCTGGCCACTGTGGGTAACCATAACAACGTGAGTGCAAAAAAGTTGACGCGTCCTAACATAACTCCCTCCGGTTGATTCAAAAATACGCGGTTTAACACTGTTTGCAAAGTCCCGAGAACGTTCAGATCCGTACCCAGAATTATTTCGTATCCCAAGGGGATAAGAGGTTTCTACATGTCGACGCCGCGCGCCCATCTGCTCAAAAAAGCCGCCACAGCCCTATCTCAATGGGGGCACAACACCACCGCCTTGTTCGTGCTGTCTCTGGTCGGATGTGGCACAGCGTCCGTTGAGGACTACCGCGGTCAATCACCGGCCTTTGAACCCGAGGAGTTTTTTGACGGCGCGCTGACTGCGCACGGCGTCGTGAAGGACTTTTCGGGTACCGCCATTCGGCATTTTCGGGCCGATATCACAG
>Ga0181587_10004844_pt1 | contig 11046 bp, 10 predicted proteins | sample 071ome_27_FD_132463 | JGI IMG/M metagenome (GOLD analysis project Ga0181587, IMG submission 132463) | Coastal salt marsh microbial communities from the Groves Creek Marsh, Skidaway Island, Georgia - 071409AT metaG (megahit assembly) | ecosystem: Environmental > Aquatic > Marine > Intertidal...
AAATTGGCTGCCCAACCTGGACTCGAACCAGGAACCAAGTGATTAACAGTCACCTACTCTACCATTGAGCTATTGGGCAGCAACTCGGTTTTTCAAAGAACGCGCATACTAATTATTAATCCCCTGTCGGTCAATACTGGACCCCAAAAAACCACTCATTCGCACGGGATTTTTCCCTTTGCGGCCATTCTTCGTACAATGTCCTGTTTAAATCGAATCGTGCCTGAACCATGGACAAACCGTTCCGCCTGCAAGCCAAGTTCAAGCCCGCCGGAGACCAGCCGGCGGCCATAGCGCAATTGCTCGAAGGGCTCGAAGACGGCCTGGCGGCACAGACGCTGCTTGGGGTTACCGGTTCGGGCAAGACCTTCACCATCGCCAACGTGATCGCCGAATCGCAGCGACCAACGCTCATAATGGCGCCGAACAAGACCCTCGCGGCCCAGTTATACGGCGAGTACAAGGAATTCTTCCCTGACAATGCCGTCGAGTACTTCGTTTCCTATTACGACTATTACCAGCCAGAAGCCTACGTGCCGTCTTCCGATACCTATATCGAGAAAGATGCCTCCATTAACGACCATATCGAGCAGATGCGCCTGTCAGCCACCAAATCCCTGCTGGAGCGCAGAGACGTTGTCGTCGTGGCAACGGTATCGGCCATCTATGGCCTGGGCGACCCCACCATGTACCTGAACATGGTGCTGCACCTCAATGTCGGCGGCAAGCTGGACCAGCGAGCATTGCTCAGGCGGCTGGCGGAACTGCAGTACAGCCGCAACGACATGGAGTTGCATCGATCATCCTACCGGGTGCGCGGTGACGTCATCGATATCTATCCGGCCGAGTCGGATGTGAACGCGATCCGCATCGAGCTGTTTGACGACGAAATCGAGAGCCTGGCCTGGTTCGATCCGTTGACCGGCGAGGTGGTACAGCGTGTGCCTCGAATGACGGTATTCCCGAAATCCCATTACGTCACCTCACGCGAGCGCCTGCAGAATGCCGTGGAAGAGATCAAGGTGGAGTTGCAGGAACGCCTGGCAATACTCGAGAAAAACAATCGCCTGGTGGAAGCCCAGCGCCTGGCCCAGCGCACACAATTTGACCTGGAGATGATTCGCGAGCTTGGCTACTGCACCGGTATCGAAAATTATTCCCGCTACCTGTCAGGCCGCCAGGAAGGGCAGCCGCCGCCAACCCTGTTCGATTACCTGCCCAAGGATGCCTTCGTGGTCGTTGATGAGTCCCATGTCGGCATTCCCCAGATCGGCGCCATGTACAAGGGCGACAGATCCCGCAAGGAAACCCTGGTCGAATACGGTTTCAGGCTGCCGTCGGCTCTCGACAACCGCCCGCTGCGCTTCGACGAGTGGGAGGCGCTGGTGCCGCAGTTGATTTTCGTGTCCGCCACCCCGGGGCCCTATGAAGAGGCAAAGCAGGGTCAGCTGGTGCGTCAGGTGGTGCGTCCGACCGGCCTGGTGGACCCGGAACTGGAAGTCCGTCCGGCCCTGCACCAGGTGGATGACCTGTTGTCCGAAGTAAGGGCGCGGGTGGAAAAGGAAGAGCGCGTGCTTGGCACCGTGCTGACCAAACGCATGGCGGAGGACCTTACCGACTACCTGGCTGAAAACGGCGTCCGCGTGCGATACCTGCACTCGGATATCGAAACCGTTGAACGCGTGGAGATTATTCGTGACCTCCGCCTTGGGGTATTCGATGTCCTGGTGGGTATCAACCTGCTGCGCGAAGGACTGGATATCCCCGAAGTATCGCTCGTAGCGGTGCTGGATGCCGACAAGGAGGGGTTTTTGCGCTCCGAACGCTCGCTGGTACAGACTGTCGGCAGGGCGGCGCGCAACCTGCACGGCAAGGCGATTCTGTATGCCGATGTGGTCACCGGCTCCATGCAGCGGGCAATCGATACGACGGAAGAGCGGCGTCGCATCCAGGTGGCGTTCAACAAGGAGCACGGCATCACGCCGGCCGGTATTCGCAAGGCGGTGGCAGATATCATGGAGGGGGCCTCCCACGCCCCGGGCATGTCCAGGCGCAGCTATCGCGACCTGGCGAAAGTGGCGGAGAAAGGCGGGGATTACCAGGGCAGGCTGGCCCGTATGAGTTCGGCGGAACTGGCCAGGGAAATCAATGCCTTGCAGGAGAAAATGTACGAGCATGCCCGCAACCTCGAGTTCGAGGAGGCCGCCAAACTCCGGGACCAGATCAATACCATCAACGAGCAGTACGTATTAAGCTGAAGCTTGCCGGGGCCTCCGGAAAATGGGTCCATACCCCTGTAATCCTTGTAGTTTTTGCCCCTTGTCACTATAATCGCCACCTCTTTTGCCAGCAGGAATCCACTCTGGATATACCAGGTGGGCCTGGCAGGAAAAGGGAAGGGAAATTCCGGCCGCAAAGGCCTGTTTCACAGACGATCTAGGCGCGTAGCTCAGTTGGTTAGAGCGCTTCCTTGACATGGAAGAGGTCACCAGTTCGAATCTGGTCGTGCCTACCAATCCCCAGATGATGATTCGCAACGGGATGACAAATGACTCCCTTCCGTAACGTAATGTTGGAAAGAAAACGCGGTACAAACGCAACACAGTTGAAAAATCCATGGTAGCCATCACACTGCCTGACGGCAGTCAGAAAACATTTGACTCCCCGGTGACCGTTTTCCAGGTCGCGGAGTCCATCGGACCGGGTCTGGCCAAGGCTGCACTTGCCGGCAGGGTTGGCGGCAGGCTGGTGGATGTCAGTCACCTGATCGATATTGACAGTGATCTGTCGATCATCACGGGCCGTGATGACGATGGCCTCGAGATAATCCGTCACTCGTGCGCCCACCTGATGGCCAACGCTGTCCAGAACCTATTCCCCGCGGCCCAGGTCACTATTGGCCCTGTGATCGAAAACGGGTTTTATTATGATTTCGCCTACGAGAGGCCTTTCACTCCCGAAGACCTGGAAGCCATTGAGAAAGAGATGGAGCGCCTGGCGAAGGAAAACATCGCGGTGGAACGCTCGGTCCTGAGCCGTCCGGATGCAGTGGCCCTGTTCGAGAAAATGGGGGAGAAATACAAGGTCGAGATCATCGAAAGCATCCCGGGTGATGAAGCGCTGTCCTTTTACAAGCAGGGCGATTTCATCGACCTGTGCCGCGGTCCTCACGTACCCGCCACTGGAGCCATCAAGGCCTTCAAACTGATGTCCGTTGCCGGTGCTTACTGGCGCGGCGATTCGCGCAACGAGATGCTGCAGCGTATCTATGGTACTGCCTGGAATGACAAGAAGGACCTAAAGCAGTACCTGCATATGCTGGAAGAAGCCGAACGCCGCGATCACCGCAAAGTCGGCAAGCGACTGGAGCTTTTCCACTTCCAGGAAGAGGCCCCGGGCATGGTGTTCTGGCATCCCAAGGGCTGGGAAATTTATCAAATCATTCGCAAATACATGCAGCAGCTCTGGAAAGTGCATGGCTACAAGGAAATCAACACACCGCAGCTGGTCGATTATTCCCTGTGGGAAAAATCAGGTCACGCAGACAAGTTCGCGGAAGAGATGTTCAGCGTCGAATCCGACAACCGCATGTATGCCATCAAGCCCATGAACTGCCCGTGTCATATCCAGGTATTCAACCAGGGACTCAAGAGTTACCGTGACCTGCCGCTGCGCCTGGCGGAGTTCGGTTCATGCCACCGCTACGAGCCTTCCGGCGCCATGCACGGCCTGATGCGCGTACGCAGCTTCGTCCAGGATGATGCCCATATCTTCTGTTCCCGTGAACAGATCCAGTCCGAAGTGTCCCATTTCATCGAACTGGTCAACCAGGTCTACAATGATTTCGGCTTCACCGAGGTATTACTGAAGCTGTCTACACGGCCCGAAAAACGCGTTGGTTCCGATGAGATCTGGGATGAAGCGGAAAAGGCCCTTGAAGTGGCGTTGAACGAGACCGGCAAACCCTGGGACCTGCAGCCGGGCGAAGGTGCCTTCTACGGTCCCAAGATCGAATTTACCCTGAAGGACTGCATGGGGCGCCAAATGCAGTGCGGCACCATCCAGGTGGATTTCTCCATGCCTGGCAGGTTGGGGGCTGAATACGTCACCGAGAACAATGACCGTGCTACACCGGTTATGCTGCACCGGGCCATTTTCGGCTCCTTCGAGCGTTTTATCGGAATTCTCATCGAGCATTACGAGGGCGCTTTCCCCGCCTGGCTGGCTCCTGAACAGGCCGTGGTGCTCAATATCACCGACAAACAGGCCGAATATTGCAAAAAAGTAGTGAATTCTTTGCAAAACAAGGGGTTCCGCGTAAAAGCTGACTTGAGAAATGAAAAAATCGGCTTTAAAATCCGCGAGCACACGCTTCAAAGGATCCCCTACCTGCTGGTTGTGGGCGACAAAGAAGTCGAAGCGCAATCACTTGCCGTACGCGACAGGGCCGGAAACGACCTGGGAGTAATGACTATCGATGAATTCTCGGTTTTATTGCAACAGGATGTAGATCGGCTCGGGCGTGTTAATGAAGAAGCAGCGTCTTGAAAAGGTCTTGATTGAAAGCCTTGAAATTTGCGTCCTTAAAGCAATAGTTAACGTGCAATTAACCGGAGATTCGTATTAACAAGAGAGATAGTGACAAGTCCAGAAAGGCCCTGGTGAACGACGAGATTCAGAATGATCCCGTTCGTTTGATTCTTTCAGACGGCAGCCAGCAGGGTGTTGTATCCCTAGCCGATGCCAGAGCTGCGGCAGACGCAGAAAAGCTGGATCTTGTCTTGATTTCCCCCGAAGCCGATCCTCCTGTTTGCAAGATCATGGATTACGGCAAGCACGTGTTCGAGCTGAAGAAGCAAAAAGCGGCGAACAAGAAGAAGCAACGGGTGATTCACGTTAAGGAAATGAAGTTTCGTCCAGGGACGGAGGAAGGAGATTATCAGGTAAAACTGCGCAACCTGATACGTTTCCTCAATGATGGGGACAGGGCCAAGGTATCGTTAAGATTCCGCGGCCGTGAGATGGCCCATCAGGAGTTAGGTGCAGAGATGATGCAACGCATCAGGGAAGATCTCGCGGAGTATGGCACTGTCGACCAGGAACCCAAGATGGAAGGTCGTCAGATAACCATGGTCCTCGCACCTGTAAAGAAAAAGAAGCAGTAACCAGTTCCCCAGCCTGATACCGGATTTCTCCCGTAGCAGACGGGGGCAGGAAGCTGTTTCATTTTATTAATCGTATGGGCCCTAGCAGTGGGTAACCATAAATGCGGAGTGTTAAATCATGCCGAAACAGAAAGTTCATAGCGGCGCGTCGAAACGTTTTAAGAAAACGGGCGCCGGTATCAAGCGTAAAAGTGCTTACAAAAGCCACATCCTCACCAAGATGACAACCAAGCGCAAGCGTCAGTTGCGTGGAACCCAGGTCGTTGACCATGCGGATCTCGGCAACGTAAAACGCATGCTGCGTCTCGTTTAATCCAGGAGGATATGAAAAATGGCTAGAGTAAAACGTGGCGTAGTCGCCCGTCGCAGACACAAAAAAGTATTGGACCAGGCCAAGGGTTACTACGGTGCAAGAAGCCGTGTATTCCGCGTCGCCAAACAGGCTGTCACCAAGGCAGGACAGTATGCCTTCCGTGACCGTCGCGTGAAGAAACGCGTATTCCGCGCACTGTGGATTACACGCATCAACGCACAGGCGCGTGAACTTGGCATGTCCTACAGCCGGCTCGTCGATGGTCTGAAAAAGGCCAACATCGAAATGGACCGCAGGGTCCTGGCTGACCTGGCAATGAATGACAAGGAGGCTTTTGCCGCTGTCGTCAGCCAGGCCAAGTCGGCTCTGGGTTAACGGACTTGTTCGGGCTGTTCTTCTTCAACACCTAACCAGTCGAAGAGAGCAGCCCGCCTTGTGACCCCCTCACAGGGCCCGGTAAGCATGGAGAATCTCGACGCACTGACCAGTGACGCCCTCGCGGCAATTGCACAGGCCCAGGATATTCCGGGACTTGAGCAATTGCGTGTGCAGTTTCTCGGCAAGAAAGGCAGCCTGACCGAACTCCTGAAAGGTCTCGGCAAGCTTTCCGCTGAGGAACGCCCGCAGGCCGGCGCTGCGATCAATGCGGCCAAGACCCGTGTCCAGGATGCCCTGGAAGCACGCAAGACAATCCTGGCCACAGAAGCCGCCGCGAGCAGGCAGCTTGCCGAAGCCGTGGATGTCACCTTGCCGGGCAGGCGCCAGAGCGCAGGCGGCCTGCATCCAGTCACCCGTACCCTTCAGCGTATCGAGGCTATATTCACCTCGGCCGGATACGATGTGGTCCAGGGACCGGAAATCGAGGATGACTACCACAACTTCGAGGCACTCAATATTCCCGCCCACCACCCGGCGCGGGCGATGCACGACACGTTCTATTTTGACAGCGGCCTGCTGCTGCGCACCCATACTTCCACAGTACAGGTGCGGGTGATGGAAACCGGGGAAGCACCGTTCCGCTTCATTTGCCCGGGACGTGTTTACCGCTGCGATTCCGATCTCACGCATACGCCGATGTTCCACCAGGTAGAAGGCATGCTGGTCGATGAACATGTCACCATGGCGGACCTTAAGGGCCTGCTGGTGGAATTCCTGCAGGTTTTCTTCGAAGCGGACCTGGATGTCAGGTTCCGTCCTTCCTATTTCCCGTTCACAGAACCGTCCGCGGAAATCGATGTGCAGTGCGTGTCCTGCAAAGGCGAGGGCTGCCGCGTCTGCAGCCAGACCGGGTGGTTGGAAGTCGGGGGCTGCGGCATGGTGCATCCTAACGTACTGAAGTCCTCCAACGTGGACACCGAGAAGTACACTGGTTTCGCTTTCGGCATGGGGGTGGATCGCCTCGCGATGCTGCGTTACCAGATCAATGACCTGCGCCTGTTGTTTGAAAACGACCTGCGCTTCCTGCGCCAGTTCAGTGAAGGGTAGGGGGCAGCATGCAGATATCTGAACAGTGGCTGCGCGAGTGGGTGAATCCTGACACTGATACCGATGAACTCGTTGCCAGGCTGACCATGGCCGGCCTCGAAGTGGATGGCGTCAGTTCTGCGGCATCTGCATTCACCAGGGTCATCATTGGCGAGGTCGTAAGCGCCGCGCAGCACCCGGATGCCGACAAACTGCGCGTCTGCCAGGTCAATACAGGCACGGATACCCGCCAGGTTGTCTGCGGAGCGCCCAATGTTGCTGCCGGCCAGAAGATTCCCTTTGCCGAAGTGGGCGCGGTGCTGGGTCCTGATTTCAAGATCAAAAAAGCCAAGCTGCGCGGTGTCGAGTCCCAGGGCATGATCTGTTCTGAAGAAGAACTGGGCCTGGCGGAGAAATCCGACGGCATCATGGTACTGCCAGCGGATGCGCCGCTCGGCGCCAACGTCAGGGATTACCTGCAACTGAATGATGCCCTGATCGAAGTTGACCTGACGCCGAACCGGGGCGATTGCCTGAGCATCAACGGCATAGCCCGCGAAGTGGGTGTATTGCACAAACTGCCGGTATCGCGCCCCGAGATACCCGACATTGCCGCAACGATTGACGCTAGCTTTCCGATCACGCTGGAAGCTCCGGAAGGCTGTCCACGCTACCTGGGCCGTGTCATCCGCAATATCAACCAGAACGCCGAATCTCCCCGGTGGATGCAGGAAAAACTGCGCCGCAGCGGCATCAAATGCATCGATCCCGTAGTCGATGTCACCAATTACGTCCTGATGGAGCTGGGACAGCCCATGCATGCCTTCGATCTCGACAAACTCGAGGGCGGCATCCATGTCCGCTATGCCGGGACACAGGAGAAACTGACCCTTCTTGACGGCAAGGAAGTCGAACTGACCAGCGATACCCTCGTCATAGCCGATAAGAAACAGGCCCTGGCCATTGCCGGCGTCATGGGCGGGTTGGGCAGCAGTGTCCAGGCATATACCAGGCATATCTTTTTGGAAAGCGCGCATTTCTCGCCGGCTGTAATCGCTGGCAAGGCCCGATCCTATGGTCTGCAGACCGACGCTGCACACCGCTTCGAGCGGGGTGTGGACTACAACCTGCCGCGCCTGGCCATGGAGCGGGCTACCCAGCTGCTGCTGGCCATCGTGGGCGGGGAAGCCGGCCCTGTCATTGAGACTACAGAGAGCCTGCCGCCACCCCGCACCGTAACCTTGAGGGCGGCCAGAATCGAGCGCATTCTCGGCATTTCGCTGGCTGCCAGTGAGGTCGAGACCATCCTGACAGGCCTCGGCCTGGTGCTGGAGCGCACGGAAGGCGGGAGCTGGACCTTCCGTGTGCCTTCCTGGCGTTTTGACATTGCCATCGAAGAGGACCTGGTGGAGGAGCTTGCCCGCATCTACGGCTACGACAACCTGCCGGTCACCGAAGCACTGGGGCACTTTAGCCTGAAACCCAGCAGCGAGCATGCAGTGGGCCTGAACCCGATTCGCGGTCGCCTGGCCGCCCTGGGATACCAGGAAGTCATCACCTACAGTTTCGTCGACGGCAAGCTCGAGTCCCTGCTCGGGACTGCGGATGCCGATATGCTGCCGCTGGCCAACCCCATTTCCCAGGACATGGACATGATGCGCACCAGTCTGTGGCCCGGACTCCTGGGTGCCGTCAAGCATAATGTCCACCGCCAGCAGGGGCGTGGGAAAGTATTCGAAACCGGTCTTGTATTTACAATAAATAACAATGAGATAAGTCAGAAAGCTAAAGTATCTTCTATCATGTGGGGGGAGCAGTTTCCGGAGCAGTGGGGCGTCCCCGGCAAGGCCGTGGATTTCTTCGATATGAAGGGTGACGTGGAGGCCTTGCTGGCCCTGACCCTGGCCGGCAGCGACTTTACTTTCGAAGCGGCCGCCCATCCTGCCCTGCAGCCCGGGCAGTCAGCCCATGTTCTGCGGCAGGGCCAGCCAGTAGGGTGGCTTGGAGCGCTTTCGCCAGCTGTACAGCAAGCCATTGATATTCCAGGAAAAATATACCTGATGGAATTGGATCTGGCGGCCATCATGCCAGCGCGCCTGCCGGTATACCAGGCCCTGTCGCGTTACCCGTCGGTCAGAAGGGATCTTGCTGTCATTGTTGATGCAGGCCAGGAAACCGGTGCCATTCAGGCGCTGATCCGGAAAACAGCCGGTGAGTTGTTGCAGGGGATCGTGATTTTCGATATCTATCAAGGCCATAATATTGAAAAAACTAAAAAAAGTCTTGCAATGGGCTTGACCTTCCAGCATCCTTCCCGCACTCTTACGGATGAAGATATAAACGCAATAATTGATAACTGTATCAACGCCCTAGAAGCACAATTTAATGCAGAATTAAGGATGTAATGACGCATGTAAATGCGTGCGGCAAACCGTTTATTCCAAAAAAGGGACCAGAAGCAGGACGCAAAAGGGCGAAACAAGAATAACAACAAAAAAGAGTAGCGGGTTTCACCCGGGTTATTGAGAAAGGTAGGAAACTATGTCCGGTGGTGCACTGACAAAAGCTGAAATGGCGGAACGCCTTTTCGACGAAATGGGCCTTAACAAGCGCGAAGCGAAAGAACTCGTCGAGCAGTTCTTCGAAGAAATCCGGCAGTCCCTTGAAAGCAACGAGCAGGTGAAATTGTCCGGATTCGGCAATTTCGACCTCCGGGACAAGCGCCAGCGCCCGGGCAGGAACCCCAAAACCGGCGAGGAAATTCCCATCCAGGCCCGCCGTGTCGTTACCTTCAGGCCAGGTCAGAAACTTAAGTCACGAGTAGAGAGCTATGCTGGAACCAAGTCATAACGCCGAATTGCCGGAAATCCCTGCAAAACGCTACTTCACTATCGGTGAGGTCAGCGAGCTGTGTGACGTCAAACCCCACGTACTGCGTTACTGGGAACAGGAATTCACCCAGCTCAAGCCCGTCAAGCGCCGCGGCAACCGCAGGTACTACCAGCGCCAGGACGTCATGCTCATCCGCCAGATCCGTGAACTGCTCTACGAGCAGGGTTTCACCATCGGCGGGGCAAGGCAGCGCATGGCGGGAACCGATGTCCCCGAAGAGAAACCTGCCGTCAACAAGCAGGTGGTGAAAGACCTGATCAGTGATGTGGAAGAGGCCCTGAGAGACCTCTCCTGATTGCCGGCACGCAGTAATTTCTCGGACGTTCCTGATTCATCCAATCCCCCGAACCTGATATCATTCGCATCGCATCGGAGTGTAGCGCAGCCTGGTAGCGCACTTGACTGGGGGTCAAGTGGTCGTCGGTTCAAATCCGGCCACTCCGACCAATTCAAAGCAACAAAAAAAGCAGACCGACGGTCTGCTTTTTTTATGCCTGGTGGATACAGGTTAAGGGGGAGGGTTGATCTCGGTCCTGGTGCCCAATACTCCGACGCCAGTGAGGTCATGGAAAGTACTGCCGCCATCTATGGAGCCTTTGAGAGAGAAGCCGGTGGCAAAACCCTGGTTCGCGCCGTTGCCGGTAAAGATTCCCCGGAACAGGGCGTTCAATCCGGTAACCGGATCATTATCAACCGCATTCACGTTGGGCCCGAAACGGGTATCAGTGAACCCATTGATCAATGCCGTGGGTCCATTGGCAGAACCCGAGAAACCTGTCTGCCAGTTGTTGTCGGTGCTGCCATTGTTGACTGTCGCATTGAACAGGCCGTTAGTGATCGCGCCAGTCCCGAAATTCATGTCAAAGCTCATATCCATGCTCGTCATGGCGCCGTCACTGCCGGTTCCCTCGAAGCCGATGACGTTGCTGTAGGTCCATTCACCCGTCAGGTCGGCAATGCCTGCGCGCTCAGCAGACAGCCAGTAAATGTCCTCTCCTGTGATAAAGGCGCTGGAGCCGCCAGTTGCATCGATAATGTCAGCGCCGCCACTCCAGATACCCCAGCCTACATTAAAGGCGCTGGTAACAGAGGAGGGTGTGGTTGGATTATTGATGCCACCACCGGCTTCTTCCAGCAGTTGCAGTGGATCATTGCGGAAAAGCTCATCATGGATTGCCTGATCTGCGTCTGTGGCGAGGTCAGTATCTGTCA
>Ga0181587_10004857_pt1 | contig 11033 bp, 10 predicted proteins | sample 071ome_27_FD_132463 | JGI IMG/M metagenome (GOLD analysis project Ga0181587, IMG submission 132463) | Coastal salt marsh microbial communities from the Groves Creek Marsh, Skidaway Island, Georgia - 071409AT metaG (megahit assembly) | ecosystem: Environmental > Aquatic > Marine > Intertidal...
CGAAATAACACCCACATCATTCGTGTCCGAGGTTAAAAACAACCATTGGTCACGGTCATTGTCCCAACCGCAATTCACAATTTTTCTTGTTGTTGAAGTGGGGTTGTTTAAATGATTATCGTTGATGTTTTGACCTTCGGGAAGAACCGTTGCCGTCCATCCTTCAAAAGAACCTCCACCATCAATATTTTCTAAACCGCTTCCCGAATCAAACATGATGGCGATTGGCCCCGTGGAACCCCTTATTCCTAAGAATCCATAACCTGCACCGCTTCGGGTTCCTTGTGGCTGATTTGGTGCAAGTGGATTTGTGTAAGAGCCGTAGCGTTGATAATTCCCATTATATCCAATGTATTCTTGAGCATCGGTATCAAAAATAGAAGCAGAAGTGGGATAAAATTCTCCCGTATCAATTGCGGTTGTCCCTGCTTTCCCAATATCTTCTTCATCGGTGGAAAAGGTTCTAAATTGAACCGCTTTATTATACCAACGGGTCGGAAGTGAAATGCCCGTCGTTGTTGTAAAATTACCCGTTTCAACGGCAAAGGGAAGAATAAGGGTTCCGGGATTCAAAGGTGATTCATAAAAAGTGTAAATTTCGCCATAGGTTGAACCCGAATGGGTCACATCATTGACGGCAATATAGGTTAAGGGAAGCAATTGATAATCAATTGAGCCTAAATCTTCATAAGGAACAAGAATAGAACAAGCCCAAGCATCGGAAAAATTGTATGCAACCGTTGTGTCCTCTTTTAACCAAGAAGGGTCGTTGGCTAAACTTGTTGCGATTGCAGGTGCGGCATTCATAAAAGGCCCAAGATATGAGAACGGTGGATTGTCTTCAATGGCGATAAGAAACTCTCCATAGGGATATGCACAACCAATCATTACAGGACAATTATCATCAATAGAGCCATCATCATTGGTATCTAAAGCCATATCTCCAACAATGTAAAAAGGCGATTCTGCCGTTTGTGAAGGGCCATAAGAAGTTTGCGAAAAACAAGAAATATCAAAAAATCTGCGAGGAAAATAATTGTAAGAAATGCCCCTTGTGTCTTGTCCCGAAGGCGAAGACCCACCCGTTCCATCGGGTTTTTGTCCTGTTCTCCAAGCGGTGAAATCATAAACAAATCCCGAAATCAATGTATTTACAGAAATCACTTGGTCTAAATCCCGAAGCATACCGAACCTTCCCACTTCAAAGGTCTTATCAACGTGTCCCGTTTGAGAGGCTTCCCATGTGACTTGCATTATTTTATCGGGGTTATAATTGTATGCCTTGACGATGGTTGTGTCGTCACTAAGAGGCGTGGTTCCATTATCTTCCAATAAAGTGCCCATGTATAAATTCGCAACATAGTCCATCCCCGTTGGAACCGATTCAACCGAAGGATTCACCCTTTGGAAGCCACAAGTGATGATACGAATATCTGTGTCGTCGCCGTCCACGGTAATATCATTAAGATTCTTAAAAACATCTAATGAATGCAAACCAACGGAAGAATCGGCGGCAATTGCGGCGGCAGAACCCGATGCACCCGGATTAACTTCAAACGGCATTCTCATAGGTAAAAATCCAAAACCACTTCCACCAATAAAAGAACCGTTTGGAATTTGTTCAACAATTGCCGACGTTTCGTTAATTGAATATCCTCGCATTACCATGATGAAACCGTCCCAAGCATAGCCATTGGAACCCGAACCGAATAAATCAACACAATAGGCTTTGTAAGACCCCACATAAACATACATTCCATTGATATACATTCCATCACGAATAATGTATTCGCCCGTTGGAAAAATGTCCTTTTGGAATGAAGAATTCATAAATCTAAACTCCCCAATCGGGAAAATGCTTGTTGAAGCATTTACCGTTCCGAGAAAAATTAAAACTTGACTTAATTCATCAACATTTTTTAATTCCGAAACATCAAGGGAATAGGATAAACTCATTTTATTCACCTCATGCAATAAGTGTCATTGTCCATGTGTAAGACGGAGATGATGGAAACTCTTCAACAGGCTCAACAATCGCATTTGCGATGAAATAATCAATGTCCCATTCTGTTCCGGGCGGGATTTCTATATTGAAGTCCGATTTGAATGCGGGGCCGTAGCGAATTGATACGGGATAGGGGGCCGCAGAACCCGATAATCCAAGTGCAGGTCTTCCATCAGGGTCTTTAAAATAACTCGTTGTCCCGATGCTGAAATTCACATATCCTCCGGGAACCCATTTGTTGCCCGTTCCGTAAATTCCGGGTGTGCTACCAAAATAACGAATTACAATGAATTCCGTTTCTTTTGTTCTTAGCCTTGCAGAAATGGTCGCATTACCGATGCCCGAATAGAAAATGGATTGCGGCGTTTTAGTTAATAATTCCAAACGTTTTGGGGGCAAATTTCCAATGTCTTCAACAGACCATTCAAAACCTTGCCTTCGCACGGACATAGATAATAATTGTAGCACTTGCTATCTAAGGGTTTGACTACGATAACGTTTTTTCAATGGGGATAAAAAGCAACACCTACAAGAACAATGGGAATCATTTCAAAGAAAACAAGGTTATGTGGGTATGGTGAACCTTTGAGCGATTTCACAATCCGACGAACACCGTCTGCGGCAATCAATACGGCGGCGACTACAAAAAGAGGATTCTTAGCAAATTCCATGATGAAGACTATGCTTTCCGACTATCTAAAGATTCAAGCCTCTCTTTGTTGTCGGCGGCAATTTGCATGATGACAACACTTGCCGACTCTTACACCGACCATGTGAAAGTCACGGGACTTGACGGAGTGAGTGGCGGGCATAGCACACCCACGAACAACGCAAGTGGGGAACTCTCGCATCATGCGGGGTGAAATCCATTGTTCGCAGGTCGGATGGTTGGGCTTTTGGGTTGCGGCCATGAACAGACGAGGGGGTTTCCCCTTATCAATGCTTCGCTATCTCAATTCTTTAAACATACCGAAGGTTCAAGACCTTTTGAACAGAAACGAATAAGGAAACAATAAGACTTCCCAAAGGAAATCAAATATCGCTATCCAATTCATCTTCATTGTTCAAAAATGTCAAGAATGCCGTCGTTATCGTCATCCGAATCGGTATAATCATCAACACCGTCGTTATCGTGGTCAAATTGTCCCGTTAGCGGGTTTCCATCGTTGGATTCCCACCAATCGGACAAACCATCATTGTCATCGTCCGTGTCGGTCATATCCCAAATACCGTCATTGTCGTGGTCGTAGCGGTAAGAACCTGCGATTCCATCCACTTCATCCACGTCAAGAATGTTGTCGTTGTCGTCATCGGTATCAACGCCGTCGTTCAAGCCGTCGTTGTCGTGGTCACGCATAGCAGAAGTGCCGTTGGCGTAAAAATCATTTCGGTTGTCAATTCCGTCGTTGTCAATGTCCAAGTCCACATTGTCGGAAATGCCGTCGTTGTCGTGGTCGTAAATGTTGGTGTTGGGGTCGGCATCGTTCACTTCTTCCCTGTCGTCAATACCGTCGCCATCATCGTCGTCGTCTTCTGCATCATTGATTCCGTCGTTGTCGTGGTCTAACGGTGAATCATCCAAAATGTCGGGAATACCATCGTTGTCGTCGTCGTTATCAATTTCATTAGGGATTCCATCACCGTCATTGTCGTTTTCGCCATTTTGGGCTTGATTATCCAATTGTTGTCCTTGTTGAGCATCGGATTGTTGTCCCTGTTGTCCTTGTTGGCCGTTTTGGGTAGCACCTTGTTGTTGTTCATTTTGGCCGTTTTGGTTTTGTCCATTTTGGTCTTGCGAGGTTTGGTCGCCTTGCTGACCGCCTTGTTGCCCACCTTGTTGTTGTTGGCCTTGTCCGTTGTCTTGTTGCTGACCTTGTTGGCCTTGTTGCCCTTGCTGACCCTGTTGGCCTTGTTGTCCACTTTGAGAACCTTGTTGGCCTTGTTGTCCCTGCTGACCTTGTTGCCCTTGCTGACCCTGTTGGCCTTGTTGTCCACTTTGACCTTGACCTTGACCCTGTTGTTGGCCCTGTCCTTGACCTTGCCCTTGTCCTTGACCTTGACCTTGACCTTGACCTTGACCTTGACCTTGACCTTGACCCTGCCCTTGTCCCTGTCCTTGTCCTTGTCCCTGTCCCTGTCCTTGACCCTGCCCCTGTCCTTGACCTTGCCCTTGTCCTTGTCCTTGACCCTGCCCTTGTCCTTGTCCCTGTCCCTGTCCTTGACCTTGACCTTGACCTTGACCTTGACCGCCTGCTTCGGATTCGCCACCGCCTTCGGTTCCGCCATCACCCGAACCCGCACCCGATTCTGTAAAGTCGGGGTCGTAAGCATCGGGAATACCGTCACCATCGGAGTCGGAATATTCACCGTCGTTAGGGTCTGTTGGGAATTGGTCGGTAGCGTCGGATTTGCCGTCGCCGTCCGTGTCTGCATTGTTAGGGTTTGTGCCCTTTGCGTATTCTTGAGCGTTTGTTAGACCGTCGCCATCGGGGTCTGCATTTGCGTCACCGCCCGAAGTCGGGTTGAGGCCGTTATTGACTTCCCAACCATCGGGGAGTCCGTCGCCATCCGAGTCGGCGTTGTTCATGTTTGTGCCGTGCGATTGTTCCTCGGAATTGGTCAAACCGTCGCCGTCCCAATCAGCCCCACCATCGGAGGGGTCAAGAGGGTCGGAACCATCTGCGGTAGCGATACCTGCTGAAAATGCAAGCATCAAAGCGGTCAAAATTGTAAGCATCGTCTTTTTGAAATTTCCTGTCTTCATGTTATTCACGTCTGTTAGGTTTATTTTAAGGGAACCGCTTTCCCTTCTTTACAACATATACATGGATGGAGCAGTTATCTAAAGGTTGGTATTTATTGTGTATCAAATCGGGAATAGAATATCACGCATTCTCCGTGTTGCGTAGCAACGTTTTGGAGAAAACAGGGGCATTTTGGGGTCTTTACGGACAATACCAATCATCATCAAATTTTGGGGCGTATTCCGTGATTGTAATTTCGGGGAGGTCTTCGTCGTTGATAACACGACTTTCAATCTGCTCAACCATTTCCTTCAAAGCATCCTTGACAGATTCAACGGCGTCTTCATCTAATGACTCCATAATTGATTCCATAGAAGGAATTTCGTATTCCGTTAAGGTTCGCTTGACTTCAAATGAAACGATTTGTTCCGTCATTCCATCTGTAAAGAGGGCTTCAATTTCGCCATCTAAAGACACCATGAAATATTGAAAAGGCAATCCTAACTCTATTTCTAACCCCTTAATGATTTCCGCAGGCGGAAAATCCGATGGGAGGGTCATGCGACTACCTTATTTTTCTGACTATCTAATGCTCTTGGGGAGGCATAAGGATTTGAGGAACATAATTTTCCGTATTACGGTCATAATGGTATAGAATAAGGACAACAGGGCATTGTAATTGCATCCATGCGTTGATAAAGGCCGTCGTCCCTTGAGTCAATCCCGTAATATACATTTGGAATTGTCCGTGGTGTGAATGACGCTCAATGAATTCCTTAGAAACCTTCGTAAGAAAAGCAAAATCGTTAGGGTTTTCAACCGATGAACCAAAAACCGATTGCGTAATGGGTTGATTGTTCCATACGGAATTGATTGGATGCCTTCCTTCAAACGTTGAAAATTCAAAATCCATTTTTATGCCTCCTTCAAGGGTTGAAAATGTAAGCGAGCCTTGTGGGGATGACTTGGGTGGTGTTGCAGGTATCACAACAACGACCCGCATTCTTCACAGGTGCGGGATTGTGGCCGTAGCCTTCAAAGGGACAATCACAAATAATGCAAATATTGTCCATTTAAGCCCCTCCATACATGGTTTCCATGAGGTCTTCCGACACATAGCGGTCAATTTCGTTTCCTTCATCGTCGGTGATGACGCCATAAAGATAGCGTCCACAAGCCGAGCCTTCATAGTGGTGGTGCATTCCGTTGCCCATGTTTTACCGTTATCTAAACAGGTATATGAACATATCGGCATCAAGCATTGTTTTTCTTGACACCATCCATCGGAACATCAAGGGCCGTTTGTCCACCATAACGGGGGTCATATTTGCCGACTTCTGCGGTGGGAATCTTAATATAATCACCAATTGAGGGAACGTCTTCCACATTGTAAGCCATAATGAAAGAAGCACGTTTTCCATCATCCGTCACAATCTTGATGTATTGACACATTTTTCCACTTCGGGAACCCCATGATGCACGGAAATTACCATTTTTGGCTACGACATAACCCGTCAAATCCGTCAAGGTTGAACCCTTAGCGGCAACAGGATTCTTGTTCTTTGCTTGACGCAAGACGTTTTGTGCTTGGTCGGAAGTGATTTTTGGCTTCTTATCCGTTGCTACGGGGGTTGGTGCGGGGGCGGAAGTGGTCGGTGCAGGGACGGCAGGTGCTTGCGTTAGACCCGCCATTGACATGAGTTTTTGATTGAGGTAATCTTTGACGACCTTTTCTTCGGGTTCATAAAGTTTCATTTGATAAATCAATCCATTAGCATTTACCGTCACAAGACTTGTGGCTTTTTCTTGTTCGCCCTTCAATGCACCCCATCCAAGCAAGTCTAAGATTTCATCGTTGTCGTAAGATACACCGCTTGGGAGCGTGAACCAATTCGCATAGTCGTTATAATACGTCCTTCCGTAATAACTCGTTGAAGGTGTTCTTTTACGAGGGAGTCCACTAATAAGGTTGTTGATTCTCGCTTCTTCACGTCGTCGCTTTTCCATTTCTAATTGCGATTGACGGTTCGCTTCCATTTGGGTGACTTCTTGTGGTGAAAGGTAAATTTCATCTTCAAAACTACGCTTTGCGAATTCCACCCTGTTCTTATTGTAAGAATACCTTGTGAATGCTCCGGGCGTTGGGATATTGAGTTTGCCCCAATCGTTATAATCTCGGAGCCAAGACGGTTTCTTTATCCAAGAACCAACGATTCCTTGTTGATTCAGCCAATCCACCATGCTTTCTTTGTATTTTTCTTTTTGAACATTTGCTCGCTTTTCATAGTTTCCTAATGCCCAAATACGCCAAATGTCATTCGCTATCTTTTCCGATTTTTTGCCGACAACGGTAAAATCAATGAGTTTTTGTGCATTCACGACTTGGCTCGCATCCATTACGTCGGTGATTGATTCGGGAAGGTTTTTCAAATCTAAATTCAAAACGTATTCTCGGACTTCTTCCGCCATCGGTTGTGCTTTGGAAGGACTCCATGCTTCATAGATTTTGTCTGTATAAAGCCCCTTCTTTTTGTATTTCATACGCATTTGAGCATATAACCATTCCGAAGAAGGAACACGAACCGATTCGTATTGAATGTTTCCATCATCGTCAAGAACAGGAAGACCCGTTTCATCATTCATAATTGGAACGTCCACTAAATCATACGGAATTGAACCATCAGCAAGCCCATTAACCATTTCCTTGACACCACCCATGTTATCAAAAGGTTGGAAATATGTTTTCTTTTCTTGTGTGTTAGGGTCGGTGATTTCAAACATTCTTGCTTTGAGCATCCAACCTCCGCCATTCGCCAACCACATACCCACATCATCTTTCATGTTATACCCATACGGAAGGTTTTTGTTAATTGGGTTAATCCATGTATAGGTTCCTTTGGCGTAAATTTCTTTTGGACTAACTTGGAACAAAGCACGTCTTTTTTGTTTTAGCCACAATTCTTCAAAGCGACCATAAATTTGACATTGACGCAAGATATGGTTTTGAACGTCCATTTCGCTCCAACCCCAACCTGCTTTTGAACCGGGTGATTGAATAGAACCATATTGTGCTTTTGCACGGTAGTCGCCATAAAGCATAGCAATATCTTTTACATCACGATAAACGAAATAATCTTCACAACCCGAACCCAATTCAATAACGTCGCCTTCTTTGAGCGAATATTTGACACGGTTCTTGTCAAGACGGCCTTCGTTGCCGTATTCAAAATCGGGAATATCGTTCATTACAAGATATAACTTGGTTTTTTCACGGGGAACGTCGTCACCGAATGGATTGCACTTGTCACAATACAAATTAGGACTAAAATCACCCCTTCGCATGGTTTTGTCTTTTGAAGCGGCAATACCACGTTCAATGATTTTAGCAACGGAGGGTGCGGCGACCTTCTCAATTTCGGGGTCAAGTCGGTCAAGGGTTGCATCCACTAAATGAGGTCTAATCCAATACGCCGTAAATTTCGGATTTTGCGGGTCAAAATTCTTATCATCTGCGGCGATTTGAAGATTTCCAATGTATTCAAAATCGGGTTGAGGCCACGGGTCTTCCATTTCAATTTCCCAAAAATCGTAATCCCAAACCCAATTCCCTTCTTTGTTTTTTCTTGCACCATTCAGCAGGTTCTTTTCCGCAAGATAAATGTAGCCTTTTGGAACAGGAACGGTTTTCTTACCCAAACTCTTTGCCTTGAAATACACTTTTTGATTTCGGGCGGCGGTTTTCAAACGCTTAATGACTTCTTCAAAACGTTCAACACGGGTCGGGTTCACTTGTTGCATTAACTTGACACGACCGTTTGGTAATTTAGTGACACCCGAAACCCATGCGTCTTTCTTGACAAGACCTTTCACCGTAATAGGAGAGCCGACTTGAGCCGGGGTTTGGGGTGTGGGCGTGACAACACTACAAGTGCGTGAATTATGACCCTCTTCACCACAATTTCCACATTTGCGAGCCATCTTAAGCACCTTCTGTTTGGTATTCCTCAATGAATCTTTGACGACTTAACGCCTTCATTAACTTTTCTTGTGCGGACTTGTTATCTAAAGATACAGAATGAATCAATGCCGCCTCCAATTGTTTGCGGGTGTATTTGACGGCGAGAGCGTCAATTGAATTGTCGGAAACGAATTGTAAATCCATGTCTGCGTTGAATTCTGCGGCTTTTTCTTCCTTTCCAAAGAACGTATATCCAAGCCCCAATGCTACCAAAGCACCGAGGGCATAGTGACGAGCCATGTAATACACTTATTCCACTTGTTATCTAAAGTCAATGGTTATCAGCAGGTTTTCCTTTGGAATGACAAGTTTCACAATGGATTTCCACTAAACCGTTAGCAAGAGCCAATTTTAATTGCTTCCAAGACAAATCATAAAGATTCCCTGCACGGGCATATCGGATAATAAGTGGTTCATTAGAAAAACAATGGGGACACGAATGCGATACCGAATCCAAAATGTATTCCTTCTTTTCTTTTCGCAAATCGGTTTTGCGTTTAGTGTTTCTTGGAATAACACGTTTTTTATTCCCGTCGTAATATTTGGGATTATATGCTTTCATGTATTCCCGTTTCTTTTCGGGGTCGGAATAAGGCATGATAATTGCTTGAGTTTCTAAATATCTAAATCTTGACTTCAAGACCTCAAAGCATTCCACCTGTGAGCAAGGCAAGCAAACCGGGCACGGCGGCTAACAAAAATTCCCAACGCAAACGTTTGGATTCTGCGGATTCGGATTCCATTTGGTTGATGTGACCCTTAATTTCAGCAATTTTTTCTTCTAAAACGGCAATCCGGGTAATCAACGGAGGTTGTCCGTTCCCATCACGAATCGTTTTGTTCAATCCTATAATGTCTTCTTTTAACCTTACAATTTCGGTTTCAATGCGGGCGATTACAACCTTCGCATCTTGCGTTTCCTCAATAAATGTTTGAAGAATCAAAGACAAATCTTCGCTGAATTCCTCAACGAGTCTTTCTGCTTCACTTGACAAGACCTTTCACCACCTTTTGTTGTAAGGCTTCTGCGGCACGAAGCAAACAATCATACCGACGGTGGGACATGGATAACAAAAATTGGATATTTTCCGTATGCTCAATTGCAGATTCAAGATTCAATTCAACAGTCAAGATTTCCACCTCTTGTAAATACCAAAGGATAAAGCGGAAAGGATGGTGATACCTGCAACCATAAAGGCTTTGCTACCCTCTTCTTCCGCATGATTTCCATAATAGTCATCCCAATCTTTTTCCGAGAAAATTCCTTTGTCTTGAGCAATAAGTTTCTTATTTTCGTCTGTCAAACCGATTACATCTATTAACTCAGCCCCTCCAAAACTGTGAAATTGATAAGAAAAATTTAGTTTAACATCCTCAAGATTAGCCCCTCTAAGGTCAGCCTGTCTAAAATTCACTTTGTCAAGATTAGCACCTTTGAAATTTGCTTTTCTAAACGTCGCACGATTCGCATAAACATTCTCAAGATTAGCACCCGAAAGATTCGCAGAATTTAGGTTGGCGAAATCAATTCTCGCACCTTTGAGGTTAGCACCCGAAAGATTCGCAGACTTTAGATTAGCATTTGAAAGAATAGCATTTTCAAGGTTGGTATCAATTAGGTTAGCACCACTTAAGTTAGCACCCGCAAGATTAGCACCCGCTAAATTTTTATCCCCTGCTCTTAAATCCCTAATTCCCTTCGGTGATTCGCTATCGTAGCGGCCTTCGTGACGGTCGTAATTATCCCATCGGTCATCGGGATTCGGACTGTAATAATCCCAATCGTATGCAGGGATTTCATCGGCTTCGTCTTCGGGGACTTCACCACTACCTTCACAATACGGACATTCCATTGAATCCACTTCTGCGGGGTCTTCCCTCGTAGCAGGTAAATATGTGGATGGGTCGGCTATGCTACCACTACCTTCACAATGAGGGCATGAAACGAATTCTTCCTCGGAACCAAACCTGTGATGCAATTTCCGCATAACTTCGTCTTCACTAATGAGGCCCAAACGAACCCGTGTTTCCAAATCCAAAATTGCTTCTTCAATTTCCGCTTTATCCATCATGGCTTTGTTAAGCATGGCTTTCTTGACCGGGGATTTTGGAACAGAACGTGCTACCACGGCGGCATCAAAGGTTTCTGCATACATAGACTCCACCCTCGGTGCTAAAAAGAAAATCCATTCTTCACCGCCATATTCAAAGGTGGCTTTCAACGGATAATGAACGCCTGTATAAAGAGTCAAGACGGTATTTTTAG
>Ga0181587_10004862_pt1 | contig 11031 bp, 13 predicted proteins | sample 071ome_27_FD_132463 | JGI IMG/M metagenome (GOLD analysis project Ga0181587, IMG submission 132463) | Coastal salt marsh microbial communities from the Groves Creek Marsh, Skidaway Island, Georgia - 071409AT metaG (megahit assembly) | ecosystem: Environmental > Aquatic > Marine > Intertidal...
CTCATCATTGTCTTCAACGTCCTCATCCAGATCTACATTAGGATCATCCTGAGGTGAACTCACCTCTGGTACACCATCTTCACTTAAAGTGGTTTCTTCAACTAGACTCGGCTCCACCTCATTCGATGGATTATTCCCATTAGCCAACTCTGAATCATTACTCAGTTCAGTTTTCTTATCGGTTGTATCGTTCATTATTTATTTCCACCTTTCAAGGCGTCTCGCTTAATCGCCAAACTATTGGTTGATTCCCTTATCTTTCCCGTTGCGGCCTTCACATTAGCTAGTCTAGACGCCAAACGATTAGGGATGTTTTTTGCTTTCGCAATTCGCTCAACCTCTTCCATGGTCTCTTTTGCTCTTTTTGCACACTCACGAGCATCATCAGCAAGTGATTTTAATTCATCATTTAACTCTTCAGCTTTTTGATATAAATCAGAGCGATATTCAGGCGAATCTTTAGCTATCAGAGAGGCATCACCTTCGATTGATTCTTTATCAGCCGCAAATGAAATATCAGACATCTGCATATCTGACTTCCCGGAAAAAGAAATATCATTAGCATGTGATTCCTCCTGCGCTTCCCCTTGAAAGGCTAAATCACTAGAGCCTCTTTCTTTTTTAGCCTCAAGACTAACACTCGAAGTCTTCTCCTCTTTACGATTAGAAGCCTTTAAAAGATTATCAGAAATCCCATGCTCATCTTCCGCGGTCAAGGAGTCAAAGGCTAATGAAACATCAATGGGAGCATCGACAGCATTTAAAGTGATGCCATCGCCTTGAGCATCAACCGGAAGCCCTGTTTCAGCATTGACTACTTGCTCTGTAGATAACCTCTCTTGATCAGAACTAATAATTTCCTTTTCTTTACTATTGTCGACAACCACTCGCCTAAACTTGTCATTTTGATCTTTCATATACGACTCCAAATTTGCCTTTTAGGCCATCGCGGGGTTACCGCTAGTATCAAATAAGTAATCATCTGGAACGGTCACATCAGGAAGCATCGCTTCAGATTGATGATACATTTCATTATTTAGTGAGAAGACATAACTTAAAACTTGAGCAACAGCTAAATATAGTGGCTCAGGAATTTCATGCTCAAGTTCTGTAGTGTAATAGATAGCACGAGCCAAGACAGGTAGCCGAACAATTTCAATCGCATTCTCTTTGGCTACTTCACGTATACGATCTGACATGTGATCCACACCTTTCGCCACCACCTTAGGAGCGCCCTCAGACTCAGCGTCATAACTCAAAGCCACAGAAAAGTGTTCTGGATTAACAATAACAACATCAGCATCTTGAACAGAATCAACCATTCGCTGCATTGACATTTCACGCTGTTTTTGACGAATAGCCGCTTTAACCTCTGGACGACCCTCAACGTCCTTCATCTCATCTTTAACTTCCTGAAGGGTCATTTTAAGTTTCTTAGTATGCTGATAAGCCTGGAATGGCACATCTATAGCTGCTATCAAAACCAATGACAGACACATAAAAAAAACACTCCAAGCCATGATGTCACCAGCTTGAATAAACGCCGCTTCAGGACTGCCTTTTCCTAGACCAAGAAGGCCGTCCGAATACCAGGTCAAAGTAAACAAACCAATACCCGCAACCAGAAGAAATTTGCCTACAGCTTTTAGCAGTTCAACAACCGCTTTAACGCCAAACATCCGCCCAAAACCTTTGACAGGGTTAAGTTTTGAAAATTTCGGCATAAACGCTTTTGTAGAGAATATCCAACCGCCCATAAATGCAGGCGTTATCAAACTAATTAGTAGAGTAACGATAAGAATGGGGACAATTGACCAAAAGCCCTCAAATAGAATCGTAGCTAAATGAATCGGTAGTTTCTGTGTATCGAGAATGAGAGAACGATCCAATGACAGGCCATCTGACATCATATGGCTAAGCGACATAACAATATCGCCACCCATGAAAAGCATTAGGGCACTCGTGACAATCATAATCATTGCGATTGATAGCTCTTTAGAACGAGCAACATCACCATCCTCTCGCGCTTTTTCTAAGCGACGAGCGGTGGGGAGTTCCGTTTTTTCCTGACTGCTATCTTCAGCCATTAACGAACCCCCAAATACATTTGAATTTGGCTGTATCCATCAACCCATAAGCTTTGCATACCCGTTGTCATGGATGGCATCAAAATTACCAATGAAACAAAACCAACGAGCATTGCAGCTGGAAAACCCACAGCAAATACATTCAGTGAAGGTGCTGCACGAGACACTACGCCCATTGCCATATTCTTAACAAGCAAAGTCATTATGGCTGGAAGCGCAATCATCATTCCACCAGTGAAGATTATTGAGGTCCAACGTAAAAAATCAGCAACCATCTCTGTATTAAAGGCAATTTTATCCACAGGCACTAAGCGAAAGCTATCTAGCAACATTTCTATCAATACCAAATGCGCACCAACCGTTAAAAATAACAAGGTGGAAATAATCACGAAAAGCTGAGAAAGAATAGGTGTTTGGTGTCCATTGTTAGGGTCAGCCATCATCGCAAAGCTCAAGCCCATGGAAACCGCAATATAGTCACCCGCCGCACTGATGGCAGCAAAAGCAATCTGCAGAATAAACCCCATGAGAACACCTAATGCAATCTGCTGCAAAAAGAGAACAAAGCCTGAGCCTGTTAAGACATCAATAACAGGCCATTCATATAACGGGTAGACAATAAAGGCTAATGCAGCTGCCAATAAGATTCTTAATCGAATAGAAACAGATCGCGCAGAAAAAACGGGCGCAACTAACAGTGCTGCACTAATACGAGTAAAAGGCCATAAAAAACTATAGAAAAAGGCCAAAATGTCATCCATAACGACAAACATTACTAGCCACCCATTAACAAAGGTATCCGCTCAAACTGACGAATCGCAAAATCAGTCAAGACAGATAACTGCCAACTTCCAAATATATAAATCACCACAACAAGTGCAACAAGTTTTGGAATAAAACTTAACGTCATCTCGTTAATTGATGTAGCGGCTTGAATAATACCAATCAGCAAGCCAATCCCAAGAGCAGCCAGCAACAAAGGCGCTGAGATAAGCGCCACCATCCAAAGTGCTTCACGGCCAATATCGAGTACTTCGCTATGCGTCATAATCATTTACCCTAGGTTGCCGGGAAAAAACTTCCTGCTAACGTACCTAAAGTCAGCTGCCACCCGTCTATTAAAACAAACAACATCAATTTAAACGGTAATGAGATCATCATCGGGGACAACATCATCATGCCCATCGACATCAAAACACTCGCCACAACAAGATCAATAACAACAAAAGGTATAAAGATCATAAAGCCGATTTGAAAGGCGGTTTTCAATTCACTGGTCACGAAAGCTGGGATCAAAATTCGCAAAGGAATCGCCTCTTTATTTTCAATCACATCCTGCCCAGCCAAATTGGCAAATAAAGCAACGTCAGTTTCCCTTGTTTGCAACAACATAAACTCACGCATTGGAACGATAGCTTTTTCCAATGCCGGCTCAGCCTCCAGTGAACCACTCAAGTAAGGCTGCAATGCCTCAGTATTGACACGCTCAAAAACAGGCGCCATGACAAAAAATGTCAAAAATAGCGCTAGACCAATCAATACTTGATTGGGTGGCGTTTGCATTGTGCCCATAGCCTGACGAAGAATTGAGAGAACAATTATGATTCGAGCGAATGCCGTTGTAGTTAACAAAAGTGCTGGCAACAATGTCAGCACAGTCATTAACGCTAAAATTTGAAGCGTAAGGCTATATGTCTGATCACCATTTGCCTGATTTTGAACAACCACACCAGGCATTAATGCTTCATTCGCTAACAATTGGCCTGAAAACATACTAACCAACAATGCCATCAGTAGTTTAAGAAAAAACGATGGCATTATTGCTTACCTCGTTGTGGCAACACCGAACTAAGTGATCGTTTTAGCTGAGCCTTAAAAGGCATATTTTCAGATTGCGCGGTTGCAGAAGTATTTTCGTCAACTTCAGCTTGCTCTAACTCTGCAAGTAAATTAATCGACTGCGACGTTACGCCCAAAACTAAGCGCCGACCCTCCACAGAAGCAATAACAAGCCGCTCTCTTGTACCAACAGAAGCCGCCTCAATGACATGAATAGACTTGCCGCCAAAGATATTCTTTTTGTCTTGAAGTTTTCGAACAACCCAGAAAGCACCAAACATTGCCAAGAAGACAAATGTCAGACCCAATAATGGCTGCATTAAAGAAAGCTCATTGTTCATGGCAAATAAACTGCTTAGATCTTTCGCAAACGATCTGCAGCATCCAAAACTTGCGTCAGACGAACACCATAACGCTCATTCACAACCACCACCTCACCACGAGCGATTACAGTATTGTTTACCAAGATATCGATGGATTCGCCAGCCACTCTATCAAGCTCAATGACACTTCCCTCACTAAGCTTAAGCAAATCACGAATTTGCATTCCAGTTCGACCAACCTCAACTGAAAGTGTGACCGGTATGTTCTGTAGAACATCCAAATCCATTTCATCCTCTAAAGTTGTCAACGCCTTTACATCTTCTTCCGGCATGTTTTCTGCAACGTCTTGCTGTTCGTCACTCATGACTAAACCTCTTCTTTCTTAAGCCCTAGCAGATTAATAGCTGCATGGCCATTCACGGTGCCATAAATACCCTCATAGGTAGGCACTCCCTCAACTTGTACGATTACGGTATCTGGCATTTTTATAGGAATAATGTCACCCACTTTAAGATTCATTAAATCCAGTAAAGAGATTCGCGGATAAGCCAAGTCACTTTTCAAATCAAGCTCAACACCCTTGACACTTTCTTTTAGCTGGCGCTTCCATGCTCTATCTCTATCGTCAGCATAATCTGCCTGAACCTGATTCTTAAGCAAATGCCGAATAGGTTTCATTGCGCCAAATGGATACACCACTTGAATAGAACCGGAGATGTCATTAGCCATCTCTATTTCAAATTCAGAAATAATTACCAAATCAGAATCATCAACAATTTGAGCAAACTGCGGATTAATTTCAGAATTCACATGTTCAAAATTAAGCTTGTAAACAGGTTCCCAGGATTTCTTCAAATCATCAAATACACCCTGAACAATCATTTGAATGACACGACTTTCAGTTGGGGTGAACTCTCGCATACCCTCGATAGTTGTACGAGACTTACCACCACCACCAAAAAATCTATCAAGCGAATTAAAGATAATTTGTGGATCAACAACGATTAGTGCATTACCACGCAATCCGTCTAATTTAATAATGTTGAGTGATAAAGGAACCTTTAGTTGCTTGCGATAATCATAAAAAGACTCGACTCTAAGCTCAGGCACTTTGATCTTAGGCTGATATTGCAAGATGCCAGACAAGGTCACTCTGAATTGTCGTGAAAAACGATCCGAGATCATCTCCAGGGCGCCCAAATGCGCCACAAGCCCACTATCCTCACTTGCTAAGTCATAAGAAGGCGCACTTGGATTTGACTTGTATATACCTGGGGAACTAAATCCAGACGAGTCAGCACCTGCATTGGTAACCAACGCATCGATTTCTTCTTGGGATAGTAATTGCGACGATGGGCTCATAGAAATTTACTGCAGCACAAACTCAGTGAAATAAACTTCTTCAATACCGCCAAAATCCTCATATTTAATTAGAACCCTATTTAGCGCATCTTTAATTCTTTCTCTCAGGGAATCCATGCCTTTTTGGGTTTGATAAGTTTCAGCAGGCTCAAGTGCTATTAAACCGATAACAGCAGAACGTAAAGCTGTTTCATGTTTATCAACATTACCTAAAACACGCTCATCGTAATAAGTCATAACTGACAATGAAAATTGAACATACTTCTTACTCTCTGGCACGTTAACCGTAAACTTTGCCTTAAAGTCTTGGTAAGACTGATCAAACTTTTGAGCATCAGGGGTTTCTTTTGGTTTTTTCTGAGGCCCTTTATCTTCGATAGGATTACCATCAGCATCGACCATGGTTTTTTCAAGCCCTTCAATTACCTCAGAAGAGGCTTCTTCTTTTTTTACATCAAAAAAACCTGTGAGATACAGGGTGGCTCCCACGCTAATTATGATGAGAAGTAAAGCACCAAAAACAAAAACCAATAGCTTGGCTATGCCGCCTTTCTTTTTACCACCAGCCTCTTCGCCAGCGCCATCTGACTTTTCTTCTTCAGCCATCTTGATTACCTCGATTAAATCTTAATAAGTGCTTTATTATAAATTAGGCAAACGTATCAAGCTCACCGTCATGTGACGATTGCTGAGCACCATGCTCGACACTGCTGTCCCCATTATCGTTTGATTTTGACAACGTTACTTCAGCTAAGTGATCCTTCGATTGCTTTGAATCACCCGATTGCTGACTTAATTCTTGATCAACAGTCGAATTCGCTAAAGCAATGCCAGAGTCACTTAAACCATCACGCAAACGTGGCATAGATGCTTCTAGTAATTCACGCACGCCCGCATTCTGTGATGACATCGCAACCTGAAGCTCACTGCCTTCCATTGAAAGACGAATTCGAATGGTACCAAGACGTGCTGGATTTAATTCCATCTCGGTATCCCAATTACCAGACTCCACCATACGCATGATGCGCTCACCTACTGCCTTTTGCAGACGCTCTTCATTCTGTGGCGTCATAAATTGATCACGAAAAGTACCAGCCGTACGCTGCAACTGCTCTGTCGCATGTTGCGCAGTATCACTAGTAGACAAAGTTAATGGAGTTGAGGTAGCAACACGTGGCGAATCAACTTCGCCGCTTAACTTATTTAAACCGCGTTGGTTTAAAAAATTTAACGTACTTGCTTGCGCCGAAAGCGGCGGTGAATCTGAGCGCGTTGAACTTATTAACGCATCTAATTGATTTGTTTTAGTCATAACAGAATCTGAAGCATTCGCTTTAAACACACTACGGTTCATTAAAAATGTATCCGTAGTCGTCACCTTACTCTTAGCAGGTACCTCAGTAGTCATGGCTGACTTCAGTTTATAGCGAAGTTTTCCTTCAACCTGACGCAATAAATTCTCGACAGTTTCACGAGATGAATCGGTTCCTGATAAACGTTGTTGACGAGCGGCCTCTAACTGGATAACAGATGCTTGCTTAGATGTCGCTAAAAGATCCTCATCTTTAAGTTGTATAATAGTATTAGCAGAAGGTTGGCTCGTTAATTGGATTGATGAAGGATTGGAAACATCAACTTGCTTTGTAACCGTAAGAACTTTTTCAACAACTTCTTTAGAACCTACAAATGCCTGCGCATTCACAAGCTGCTCGTTAGCCCAAGGACCTTTAATAACATCCGCCTTTGTACCTGCAACCCCATCAGTGACTAATTGTGTTGCTAATTGAGCAATCATAGGTGAGTTATGCACAACAGATGTCAGTTCTGTTAAGTCGCTCAATCCCTGAAACTGCAAATTGCCAGAAAGATCTTGAGCCACAATTTGTTCAGCTAACACTGCTAAATCAGACTCTTCGAGCTGTTCTAGCTGCTGCAAAACGCCTTCAGGCAACTGTTTGCCGACAAGCGGCAAACCTTTGACACCCTCAGAAAGCTCATTATTGCTCTTTAACTGAGTATGTATGGACAATAGTTGCTTAAAGACACCTGCAGCCTCAGCATTATTAACTGATTGATTTTTATTGTTATTAGAGGGATTTTCGACCGTATTATTTTGTAACAGACCGAACATTTTTAACGTTGAGTTTTCCACAGGCTGCTTATCCTAATCAGACCTAAATTATTTCTTCAACGTAGTTAATGCAAATTACTTGCCAAAATTACCAAACCACCCTATATCAATGGGTGAAATACTAAAATTAATTCATATACGATTGTTTTTTATACGATTTTCCTAAAATATCGCTGTTTCGCATACAATCGTGACCATAAGCTTGGTCAATTATTTGACGCATTACCCATGTGGATGCAATTTACCCAAAAATTGTGATCTTGCTAGCTCATCCAAAGCCCTTGCCTCTCGAGTCGCGATATCTTTCTGCTGACTTTGACGCTCTTTCTCATCCAATTTTTCAATTGCTTTAAGATCAGAACGCAATCGCATTAATTCAGACTGATCCTGCTTGAGCTGATACGCCAACTGAATACAAAGCCCCTCTTGTTGCACTGATGTCTGAATTAGCTGTTGAAGAAACCGATGTGATCTAGCTAATTCGGTTGCTGACACAATCGCATTTTCATCCGCCTTTATTTGCTTGCGGTACTCTTTTATGTAATTGAGTATTTGATTCAGAGAATCAACAGCATCATTTTTCTTTTTTTCAGTATCCAGCATTAACGCTTGAGCATGGTCAACCTTTCGTTGACGTAGATCTTTTAAGATTTCCCATTTACGACTAGCCATCAATCACCTCACTTTCGCTGTTATCAGCGCGTTTAGGCTGTTTCTCAGGGGCCCTTTTCACATCAGCTTCAAGCTCTTCAGGAATATTTAGTAATTGATCGATCGAAGAAATGTAATTTACTGCAACATCCATATCTTGTTGTAGGAAAATTTTGATAAATGGTAATTGACGAATCGCTTGGTCGACATCAGCATTGGCTCCTCGCTGATATGCCCCAACACTAATTAAATCTTTATGATCTTCATACGCCGCATATATCCGCCTAAATTCTTTTGCCGCTTCTTGATGAGGACGCTTTGCTAATTGCGGCATCAAACGACTGACTGACTGCAAAATATCAATCGCTGGAAAATGTCCTTGTGCGGCCAATTCACGTGTGAGCACAATGTGTCCATCAAGTATCGCTCTCGCTGCATCAACAATTGGATCTTGCTGATCATCACCTTCCGCCAAAACAGTATAAAAAGCGGTAATTGATCCATTCGCGACATTGGTATTACCTGCACGTTCAATCAGTGATGGCATCAATGTAAATACCGAAGGGGGATAACCCTTGGTAGTTGGCGGCTCACCCACCGCAAGGCCGATCTCACGCTGCGCATGAGCCACACGGGTCAATGAATCCATAAGAAGCAATACGTGCTTACCTTGATCACGAAAGTACTCAGCAACAGCCGTTGCTAATGATGCACCATGCAAACGAGAAACTGGCGACGTATCACCCGGAGCGGCTATGACAACAGCGCGTCGCATACCCTCTTCACCTAAAGTATCACGAACAAATTCATGCACCTCTCTACCACGCTCACCTATTAATCCAATAACAACTACATCCGCTTTGGTATATCGCGTCATCATGCCAAGCAATACGCTCTTACCAACACCACTACCAGCCATTAGACCTAAACGCTGACCACGACCTACAGTAAGTAACGAATTAATTGCACGAACACCTACATCCAAAGGCTCATTTATTGGTCGTCGCTGTAAAGGATTTATTGGATCTGCATTAATAGAACGAAAAGCCGTAGGGTTTACTGGCGCACCATCATCAAGGGGAAAGCCCATGCCATCAAAAATACGTCCTAACATTGCCTCACTAAAACCAAAACTACCGCCAGAAGAGCGAACTACTACGCGATAACCAGGGGCGATTCCTCGAGTATGCTCAAAAGGCATTAAGAGAATCTTTCCATCCGAAAAGCCAACAACCTCTGCTTGAATACGCTTACCATCTGGCGAAATAACATCACATCGAGAACCGATGGCAGCATTAATGCCATTGGCTTCTAATGTCAGTCCAACCACACGCGTCAACACCCCTTGTGCTGGCGGCGGTAGAAGATGAATATCCTCAACCCAACGGTCAACGCGTGAAGCAAAGCTACCCATCAATCATCCTCTTCTTTCGCTTCATCGTCGCTAGCACTCTGAATTGATAAAGAACCAACAGGCTTTAGGAAAATCGCATCCACATCTTTCAATAGTTTATTGGCAACCGCAGACAATCGCTCCTCAACAAGATCTTCAGAGCGACGTTCGCCACATTCAACACGCACACTACCTGAGCTAAGATTCTCATCTGCAACCCAAGTGACTTTCTCAAAATTCGTGGAGTTGACCTGACGTATCAATTCAAGGTCATCTGGATTAAGACACACTCTAGGAGCATCATCAGGTGAAAAATTCTGAAGAGACACTTTAACTAATTGATTTATAGCTACCGGCGACATCGACAGCTCACCACGTAAAATTTGTCGCGCAATATGCATGGATAGACGTGCTAAATCATCATCAAGCTCTTCTAGTGCCATCTGTCGAGATTCAATCATTGCACCTAAAACAGAATCTACCTTTGAACGAAGACTGGCTACTTTCTGATCTGCTATGCGTTCAGCATCCTTTTGGCCTAGTTCAATACCTTGAACCATTCCTGCCTGAAATCCTTCTTCATACGCAGGCTTATCTTCAAAGTCAGTCGGATCTTCGGTTGTTTCTGATGCTTTCTCTACAGAATTTTCTGATGGCACCGCATCCCCATCAAAATCAACCATAGGAAAATCATCCTCATCATCAAACAAAGATGAATGGTCACTCACTTCAACAGCCGCCTCAAAAACTGAATTCTTTTTAAGCCTATTTAGCTGTTCTTTAGATTCAGGACGAATCGGTTGCCAATTACCGCCATTAGAAGCTTGGTTAATTAACCCCTCTTCAGATGGATTAAACTGATCTTTAGTAGGCTGCTGCTCTCCATCAGCTGATAGCGCAAAAAATGGACGAAAAATTTCACTTTCATCTGCGTGCTCTAATATCCAGGCACTTAGATTGGTGTTCCAATTGGTTACCCCATCTTCACAAAGTCCAGATTTACAAATCTTAGACAAAATCATCGCCGCGACCTGCTAACACAATTTCACCAGCATCAGATAACTTACGCGCCTGACGCAAAATCTGTTTCTGAGCCTCTTCAGCCTCAGAGAGACGGATTGGGCCTTTAGCCTCCATATCATCCAAGAACATTTCCGCCGCACGTTTAGACATATTTTCAAGGAACTTGTCCTTAACTTCCTCGTCAGCACCTTTCAAGGCAGTCATTAACAAATCGGTCTCAA
>Ga0181587_10004866_pt1 | contig 11026 bp, 5 predicted proteins | sample 071ome_27_FD_132463 | JGI IMG/M metagenome (GOLD analysis project Ga0181587, IMG submission 132463) | Coastal salt marsh microbial communities from the Groves Creek Marsh, Skidaway Island, Georgia - 071409AT metaG (megahit assembly) | ecosystem: Environmental > Aquatic > Marine > Intertidal zone...
ATACCCATATTGCTTGATCCCGTTGAAATCAAACATCAGGTCGCCAGAGACAAATTGATCGATGAGTCTGAACACTTCGACAGTTACGATCATGAAGACGAGACTTCCGATTCGCGCCTCGAGACTGACTGGGTGGATGATAGTGAGGATCCTACGTCGCAGGAAGATATTGCGGAACCAGAGTCGTATGTCGATGACGATGGTATTGAGTCAAATGATCAATCAATCTGGGAGTCTACTTCGGAACCGGGTTCAGAGTACGCAACAGATTACGAGGAAGACGAATCAAGCTTTCAGGAACCGAATATTGGCGAGGTAGAATCGTCGGACGATGATGACTTCGGCGATTTTTCAATGACGGCCGGTGAGCGCATTGGCGCGCCCGAGTTCTCATCAGTTGAAGCGGCGGAAACAGAACAGATCCGCCAGCCGCTGGATAGAACGGAATTGGAGGTAGAAAATCGTGCGATTGAAGTGGCCGATATTAATCAGGCCCGGGAGTCTAAAAGACCCGCGACCAGCAAAGCTGCGCCGAGTCATGCAAGCAAGCAGGCGGAGGAGCCAGCAGAGGTGCTGGTTGTAAACGTAATGAGTCACGATGGAGAGCTGTTTGCAGGGTCGGATCTATTGCAAGTATTGATTTCCGCCGGCCTCAAACACGGTGACATGAATATATTCCACAAACATCTTCACAATGATATTGATGGCCCGACTATTTTCAGTGTGGCGAACATACTCAACCCGGGAACATTTGATCTCGATGCCATGGAGGAGATAAGTATTCGTGGTATCAGTCTGTTTCTTGCTATGCCTTCGGTAATCAGTAATCGTGACGCTTTTGAAGAAATGCTGAGAACAGCTCAGCAGATAAGGGCAGCACTGGGCGGAGAGCTTCGCGATGACCATCGAAGTGTGATGACGCCACAAACTATTGAGCATTATCGCCAACGTATTCATGACTACGAGTTACGTAAATTGAAAGCAGCCCAGAGCAGGTGCTGATAGCCTCGAGGTTTTCGATTGAAAGCCTGCAGGATGGTGATTGAGGTACACTTAAGTCTTTGGATAGGCCGCTTCTCATGTCTGCTAAAAACACAGACGATTCCTCAGCAATACCGGATTCCATAGAAAATGAAGTGCGATCGCTACGAGATCTGATTGCACATCATGATCGTCTTTATTTTATTCAGGACAGCCCTGAAATTCCTGATGCGGAATACGACCTAATATTTAATCGATTAACCGTCCTTGAGCAGCAGTATCCGCAACTTGTTACTGACGACTCACCAACCCAGCGTGTATCTGGCTCACCTCTGGAAGAGTTTAAACAGGTTCGACACCAAATACCGATGCTTTCCCTGGACAAGGTATTCAATGAGGATGACCTTGCTCAGTTCGACCTTCGTATCAAGAAACGTCTCGCAATGAGTCACATGCTGGAATACAGTTGCGAGCCCAAAGTAGACGGTGTGGCGGTGAGTTTGCTTTTTTCAGCTGGCGTGCTGACCAGGGCAGCAACCCGAGGTGATGGGGTGGTCGGGGAAGACATTACGCATAACGTCAGGACAATCAAATCGATTCCCTTGAAAATAAGTAGCGCCAGAGTGCCATCTATTTTTGAGGTCCGGGGCGAGATTTTTATAGGTAAAACCGGCTTTTCCAGAGTTAATGAGGTCGCGGATAAGCTTGGCTCCAAAAGGTTTGTTAATCCTCGCAACGCCGCGGCGGGAACCTTACGCCAACTGGACCCCCAGGTAACTGCAAGCCGGCCTTTGCAGATGTATTGTTACAGTATCGGCGTAGTAGAGGATTTTCCGCTTCCCGACACTCTAAGTGAAGTATTCGACCTGCTTGAGAATTGGGGATTGCCGGTCAATCCCGACCGCGAAGTCGTTACGGGAATCAAGGGTTGTCATGATTACTGTCGCAGGTTACTGGGTAAGCGGCCGCGCCTCGATTACGAAATCGATGGCGCAGTAATCAAAGTCAATGCACTCGGGCTACAGGAATCCCTCGGTTCGAACTCACGCACCCCACGCTGGGCGATGGCGTTTAAATTTCCAGCAGAGGAAATGTCCACCAGGGTCCTTGACGTGGAATTCCAGGTAGGAAGGACCGGTGCTATCACCCCCGTTGCCAGGCTGGAGCCGGTTTTCGTTGGAGGCGTTACTGTCAGCAATGCGACACTGCATAATATGGACGAGATTGAAAGACTTGGACTTCGTGTCGGTGATAGTGTGATCGTGAGACGAGCAGGCGATGTCATTCCGCAAATCGTCAAAGTCATTAGCAGGATTCCGAATGAACAAGCTATTGAGATTCATGTGCCGCCTCTGTGCCCCGCCTGCGGGTCGACAGTGGAAAAAGATGGGGATGTTGTTTACCGCTGCAGTGCGGGAATAATTTGTCCCGCACAGCGTAAAGAATCCATCAAGCATTTCGCATCGCGCTCGGCTCTGGATATCGAGGGTTTGGGAGACAAGTTGATCGAACAGTTGGTTGACGGGGGTGTCTTGGAAAGTGCTGCGGACATCTTTTCGCTCAGCAAGGATCGACTGGCTCAACTCGAGAGGATGGGCGATAAATCTGCTCGAAATGTCGTCGCCGCGATAGAGAGAAGCAAACATACGACTCTGGCGAAATTCGTCTATGCCCTTGGTATCCGCGAGGTGGGAGAAGCAACTGCAACTGCACTGGCGAATCATTTTGGCAACATTGAAGCGATCCTTAATGCTGATGATGACTCATTGCAGGAAGTTCCTGATATCGGAGCAGTTGTCGCGCGGCACATAGCGGTATTTCTAGGTAATCCCGATAATATTGCACTAATAAATAGGTTGAGGAGTTTGGGGGTTTTCTGGGAGGATGTTGACGTTCGCTCCAGTCCGAGGCCACTGGTGGGTAAAACGTTTGTCCTGACCGGTAGTTTGGAAAAAATGCCCCGCAGTCAGGCAAAAGCGAGGCTTGAGTCATTCGGGGCAAAGGTTGCCTCCAGTGTTTCAAGGAAGACAGACTTCGTTGTCGCGGGACCGGGAGCGGGGTCAAAACTTGTGAATGCCGAGCAGTTGGGTGTAAATATCATGGATGAGGAAGAATTTTTAGCGTATCTCAAGGCATTAGACGGATAGTCTGATCAAACCTTAGAAAGATTAAATACAAGCCATGACCTTCAGGCAGTTTTTACAGGTATTTCTCCTCGCGGTCTTTCTGGGCGGCTGCGTGGCCTCTCAACCCGCAAATATCACCAATGTTTGTGAAATTTTTGAGGAGCGACGGAGCTGGTACAAGGCAGCCATGCGGGCTGAGCAGCGCTGGGGGATATCCACACCGGTTAGTATGGCTATTATCTACCAGGAAAGCGGATTCAGGAGCAGGGTTAAACCGTCGCGCAGCAAGATTTTGTGGGTCTTGCCGGGACCACGTCCTTCCAGTGCTTACGGCTATGCTCAGGCTTTAGACAGTACCTGGAACGATTATATGCTGCAGAGTGGAAACCGGGGTGCTCGACGGGACAATTTTGCTGACGCCATTGATTTTGTCGGGTGGTATAACGCCATGAGTCAACGGGTTAATGGTATTAACCCCACAGATGCTGCAAACCTGTACTTTGCCTATCATGAAGGTAACAGTGGTTTTGCCCGAAGAAGTTTTCGGGAGAAGCCTGCGTTGCTTGTAATCGGTTCAAATGTGCAGGCTAATTCGGAGCGCTTTGAAGAACAATTCCGGGGCTGCAGGAATGAGTTGGATAAAAACTGGTTCTTGAGGCTTATAAGCTAACGAGAGATTGCTAGTACTAATTACTTTCGCACCTTTGCGGCGATCGATAAAACCAGGTTGAGCATTTAGCGAAACGTTTCATTGATTGCTTGAAGGACTTCGTTGCCGGGACAGAGATCCTGACTGGACAGACTATTCAAAGGCTTGTCTACACTGTCATTGAGTTCGTGTAAGTCGGCAATATCCTGATTGATGTAAAGTAGACCCGTCGCGATTTTTCCACTTTTCTTAAACGCGTTAATGTGATGAAGGGCATCTTCCTTGCTGTAAGGCTCATAATTACTGCTGGTTTTGTGAAGGTGGATTACCGATCCATCATGCAAAGTGATTTCCTTATCTTCACCTTCCTCGTAACTCGTGGTTATTTCCTGTTTCATCGGCACATAATCAATGTGGCTAACGGACTGGTAGTTTTCCCAGGTATTCTTGTATCCGTGAGTTGATAAATCTGTATTATTGAAAGTGACGCAGGGTGATATCACGTCAATAAAAGCAAATCCCTTATGGCTCAGGCCGGCCTGAATAAGCGGGACCAGTTGCCGCTTGTCACCAGAGAAGCTGCGGGCGACAAAGCTGGCACCGAGTTCAATAGCCAGAGTGGCCAGGTCGATGTTGTCGAAAAGGCTTTCCTCGCCAGATTTTGTTTTCGAACCCAAATCGGCTGTCGCAGATAGTTGACCCTTTGTCAGCCCGTAGGTGCCGTTATTGGCAACGATATAAAGCATATTCACGCGGCGCCGCACGATATGACAGAACTGCCCTAGTCCAATAGATGCACTGTCGCCATCGCCAGAGATTCCAAGATAAGCGAGATCCTTATTAGCCAGGTTTGCGCCTGTAGCTACAGAAGGCATTCTGCCGTGAACAGAATTAAATCCATGGGATTTATTCAGAAAATAAGCAGGTATTTTCGAAGAGCAACCGATTCCCGAAAGCTTGGCGACACGATGCGGGGGTAAGGACATGCCTACCGCTGCCTGAATGATAGCTGCGCTAATGGAGTCGTGTCCGCAGCCGCCGCAAAGTGTCGTCAGGGCGCCCTCGTAATCGCGATGGGTAAGACCCAGATCATTGGTCCAAAGGTCGGGGTTCTTGAACTTGGGTTTGCGAATATAGGTCATAGTATATAAATCAGTTTGCCTGTGTGCTCACGGATTGGGCTTCCGCTTTATTCAGCGAAGATATGAATTCTAGGATATCTCTCTCGATGTGTTGAGCCGTTATGAGAACGCCGTTGTAACTCAAAATTGAAACCAGTTTATTACTGTCAGCATTGCACTCAATTTTCAACAGGCTCTTCATTTGTGCGTCACGATTCTGTTCGATTACGAACACATAATCATGCTGCTCAATAAATTTCTTGACGGACTTATGAAATGGGAATGCCTTGATCCTGGCGGTATCGAAATGCAGGTCTTTTTTAGCGAGACTATCAAGAGTTTCCTGTATAGCGCTGGTAGTCGTACCGTAGTAAAGCAGACCTAGCTTTGGACCCCTATCGTCTTGATTTATCCTGTTCTTAATCTTGGGTTCAGGAATAAATTTTAGGGCTGTTTCAAATTTCCTGGCAATACGGTCCATTACCCGCGCGTACACGTCGCCATCCTCGGTATACGCGGCAAATTCATCATGCGAGCTGCCGCGGGTAAAATAGCTGCCTTTTTCCGGGTGCGTCCCAGGATATGTGCGATATCCGATACCGTCATTGTCAACATCCCGGTAGCGGCCAAAGACTTCCAATTCTGTCAATTGCTCTTCGCTCAGTACCTTGCCACGTTCATACTCTCTTTTATCGTCCCATTTAAGCGAGTCGCACATTTGTTCGTTCATGCCCAATTCCAGATCACTCATGACGATTACTGGTGTCTGTAATTTATCCGCAATGTCGAAAGCGTCTGCTGCAAAATCAAAACATTCCCTGGGGGTGGAGGGAAATAAAAGAACATGCTTGGTGTCGCCGTGGGATGCATAGGCACAGCTTAAAATGTCGCTTTGTTGGGTGCGTGTTGGCATGCCTGTTGATGGGCCAGCGCGCTGAATATCGAAAATTACCAATGGAACTTCTGAAAAGTAGGCCAATCCGAGAAACTCCTGCATCAGCGAAATTCCGGGGCCACTGGTTGCCGTGAACGCACGCGCACCATTCCACCCAGCACCCAAGGTAATGCCGATAGCAGATAACTCGTCTTCCGCTTGAACTATAGCGTATTTTCTTTTACCACTCCCCGGATCAATACGCAGCCGCTGACAGTATTTGCCAAAATTGTCGACTACCGATGTTGACGGTGTCAGTGGGTACCATGCCGCTACGGTAGCGCCGCCGTAGACACATCCCAGAGCGACGGCTGTATTACCATCGATTAGCATTTTTTTGTTGTTTTTACGACAACGTTTCAGACGTATCTGCAGAGGGCACTTGAAATGTTTTGTGGCGTATTGATGACCCAATTCAAGTGCGTGAATATTAGGTGGTATCAGTCGCTCTTTGCCGCGAAACTGGTCTCCGACAAGGTCTGTCAAAACTTTGAAATCAATTTTTAGAAAAGCAGAGAGCGCTCCTACGTAAACTATATTTTTGAACAATTGGCGCTGCGCTGGCCTATCGAATTCTCGCAGGCAGATGTCTTTTAGTGGAATACCCAGAAAGTTGACATCCTCCCTGTGAAGATCGGGTGCTAGCGGTTTAGAACTGTCGTATAGCACATAGCCGCCTGGTAGTACTGTCTCAATGTCTTTTTTAATGGTCTGCTCATTCATGGCTACCATCAAATCAACACCTTCGCGTCTGCCAAGATAGCCGGCTTCACTGATACGTACTTCGTACCAGGTCGGTAATCCCTGGATATTAGAGGGAAATATATTATGCGGGCTGACTGGAATGCCCATGCGAAAAACAGCTTTGGCAAACATGTTGTTGGCACTGGCTGAGCCTGATCCGTTGACATTGGCGAACTTGACTACGAAATCGTTAACCCGGGTTATAGGGGTTATTTTCGCCGAACTTGAGGTGGCAATTACTCCTGACATCTTGCTCCCGCCTTTGCAGTATTCAGGAGAAATTTACGCATGTCCCAGGCGTTAGTTGGGCATCGTTCTGCGCATAATCCACAATGTAGACACAGGTCCTCGCTCTTTACCATGACTCGGCTGGTTGTTAGCTCACCGGAAACATAGATGTCCTGGGCTTCGTTAAATGCCGGTACCATCAACTGTTGCCGTAATTCGGCTTCTTCATTGTTATTCGTGAAGATAATGCAGTCCGTAGGGCATATATCAACACAGGCATCGCATTCGATACAGAGCTTATCCGTAAACACAGTCTGAACATCGCAATTCAGACACCGCATCGTTTCGTTGTAGGCGAGCTTTTCGTCGAAGCCCAGTTCAACCTCGACATTTATGTCATTAAGGGTGATGGACTTATCCGCGTGGGGAACAGCGAAACGCTTATCGTTGCTTATATCGTTGTCGTAGGACCACTGATGTATCCCCATTTTCTGGCTGTGCAATGTGGTGTCCGCATCTGGTCGAGATTCTACGTCCTGACCATTACACAACAGGTCGATAGACAATGCTGCTTCATGACCGTGGGCTACGGCGGTAATTATATTGTCTGGTCCGAGAGCGGCGTCTCCCCCGAAGAATATCTTGGAATGGGTCGACTGGAATGTCTGCTTGTTAAGAACGGGCAGGTCCCATTGATCAAATTCGATGCCAAGATCCCTTTCGATCCACGGGAAGCTGTTCTCCTGCCCAATTGCACAGAGTACATCGTCACAGGGAATGATCACCGGATCATCGCCAGTGGGAACGAGCAGTCGCTTGCCGTTGGCATCAGTTTCCCTGCGAACTTTTTCAAACTCCATTCCGACCAGTTTTCCGTTTTCATGTAGATAACGCTTCGGCACATGGAAATTAAGAATCGGAATGTCCTCTGCCTGGGCGTCTTCGATCTCCCACGGTGATGCCTTCATCTCGTCGAAGCCGCTACGCACAGTCACAACTACATCTTCACCCCCGAGTCGCTTTGCCGTGCGGCAGCAGTCCATCGCAGTGTTGCCACCGCCCAGGACAATAACCCTCTTGCCGATACTGGAAATGTGTTCGAACGCAACACTGGCCAGCCACTCGATGCCAGTATGGATACGGTCCTTTGCTTCATCGTGACCAGGCAACTTGAGGCTCTTTCCCAGGGGTGCGCCGGTTCCTACGAATATGGCGTCGAAATTTTCATCCAGTAATTTCTTCATGCTGGTGATTTCTTCGCCAAAGCGGCAATTGACACCCATGTCTAAAATATAATTTAGCTCTTCTTCAAGTACCTCCCCCGGCAGGCGAAAACGGGGAATCTGAGTACGCATGGCGCCGCCGCTCTTCTTATCCTTTTCAAACAAAGTGATTTCGTAGCCTAGGGGCAAAAGGTCGCGTGCCACAGTAAGCGAAGCTGGTCCTCCCCCGATCAACGCGACATGGCGGCCGTTTTTCTTTTTGGGCACCTCGGGTATTAGCGCACTGATGTCAGATTTATAATCTGCCGCTACGCGTTTCAGGCGGCATATGGCTACAGGCTGTTCTTCCACACGGCCTCGACGGCATGCTGGCTCGCAGGGGCGGTCGCAGGTCCGGCCGAGTATGCCGGGGAATACATTACTCTGCCAATTGATCATATACGCTTCGGTATACCGCTTGGCGGCGATCAGTCGGATATATTCTGGTACCGGGGTATGGGCAGGGCAGGCCCATTGGCAGTCTACAACTTTGTGAAAGTAGTCGGGGTTTGAGATATCTGTCGGCTTCATTCTTCTAATTTATGCTTCAAGCTCTCCTGAACCCTGGGAGGAATTACGCTATTCGTCCATGGAAAGTCTGCTGTAGGGCTCTGCAGAAACCCCCGTAGTATATGAGAACTACCTGAAATTGAAAGCATTTTTTGAAAGTACTTTCTGCTGATTCGCGCGGAGAATATATTCAGAGATTGAAAGTCGGCTAAATGGGTATTTCAGGTTCACTGAGTCTGGTAGTTGGGCAGTTTGATGACGATTGATCCGCTTTTCTCATAAGTTGCCTGGCCGACCTTCTCAAAATCGATCGTAAGAACGTTAGACTCGATTATTCTGAAAACGGCTTCGTTCGTTAAAAGTGCTTAATCTTTCTTAAATTCGGCCAGGGATAGATGTAAAGGGGGAAACCGATTCGGGCATTTATCTAACTGGCTCAAAGGGGCAAAGACAAGTTGCGGGGCACTGTAATAATGCAGAAGGAGTTACCCTGATTGCGCTATATATAGGCTAACATATTGTTTTTAATATAAAAAAAGCCCGACCGGAGTCGGGCTTAAGATACTATCAAGGGAGAGATAAATGAAACAAAACCCACAATTTTGTCTATACATCTACCTGCACTTATTCAGACTCGCAACAATATGAAAAGTTCCCGCCATATGAAAATAATTTCGCGTTGCAGGCTTATTTTGAAAGATTGTTGCTAAAACCTCTTTATTTGATGCGATCCAGATCACAGCGTTATCCGTTCCAGGCTGTTTTGCCTGCTTGCCTCTAGGTGCGCGTTGTTTGAAACGACTCCCAGACTTGCATTTTCCGCAGTAAGCCATTTCTCTGTAACCCGCTTGAGATCATCGATAGTTACAGCCAGAACGCTATGCCTGAAATGTGTAAGATAGTTGAGATCGCGACCAAACAGGTTATTGAAATAGGTACGTTTTGCCTCCCCCGCGGGTGACGATGGCTTATCCATGCCAGCGATGACGCCAAGTATTGCCTCCTCGAGCTGGTGCGCCTGATGCTCCGATGTCAGCACCCAATCAACAGCTCGCGTGAAGTCTTCCAGTGTCTCATCTAACCGGGGGTCCCGGTAGGAATAAAATCGGAACGAGGCTGAATTCGGATCTTGATCCGCCCCCGCACCATACGCGCCCCCCTGCTCACGTATTGCTCTGTGCAGATAGCCATTACGCAAGAACCCTGCAAGCACAGTCAAGGGTGCATGATCAGGATGACCGGAAGGCACGGTCGGAAATGCCTTGGAGCAGAAATTTACCTGTGTCGCGACACTCCATGCTTGCCTGACCGATTCGCGGCATGACCGGAAGTTTATGCCCGGGCTGACGGATGCGGGCAGCGGTATGTCCCAGGCGCCATGAATGTCGTCGAGCATAGATTCAAGGTATTCGGATTCCGCGATTGCCAGAAATTGGCGCGGCGAAGCGAGCACGCGCTGGTGAATCTGCACAAGTCCCGTAGTTATATTCTCCAAATATTGCTCATCTACAATTGCTTCACGCTGGCATTTGAGTAATCGGATACCCTCCAGCCCGCCAAACCGATGACTCAGCCTGGCGGCAGGACTCATCATGCTGGATGCCAGACTCATTGCTAGAGAATGTCCGTGGCCCGTTATCGCGCTTATCTTCCGATCACAAATTTGTTCAATAATTTCCTTAATTCGCTGTGGTTCGTCAAAGCGAACTTCGAGCAATGTCCGGGATAATAAATCTGTCATCGCATGATGATTGTCCTGAAGCGCCTTGGAGGAGAGCACGAGGTAAGCACTTGCCTGTTGTTCATCGTCAGTAGAGCTACGAATACTGCTAAAAAAATTGACGCCACCACAGACCCTCGATTGCCATGTCTGCACCTGGCTGTAATCTTGCTCCCCGACGCCGAGTTCAGTCAAAACACTGGTGTAAATCGGCAGTAGCGGGAGTAGCTCTTCGCCCAGCTCAGGTAGATCGATGACGGCCTGCTGGTAACAAAGTCCATTGGTGGCCTGGCCATAGAAACTTAATTTCTGATTACTTGCGGGCAGATTGCGGAGCTGCGGCGTGGGCTGCACGAGTTGGCCGGGTATGTCCTCCAGGCCGACCTTCGGGAGGATTTCGGGATCATCTTCACTGGCTTGACGGACTGCTAGAGCTTTGCTCTGTCGAATTATTTGCTCAATCTGATTGCTGTCCAGTCCCTGTCTGATCAGGGTGAGTCGCTGCTGTTCGTCTGCCATCTGCCGCTCTGCAAGAGTGGCGTCAGGGTGCAGGGTTGATGTCACTCGATGAGAATTGTTTAGCAACAACTTTTTGACTAGCGATGGAATGTAGTCTGGATTCTCGATTTCTTTTCGCAGCTGTTCCAACACTGGATCGATATTTAGCAATTTAATCGGGTCACCTCGATGTACAGCAGTCGACAGACCGGCCAGTATGAGCTGCAGTCCGTAGGGGTAACTGTCGCCGGTA
>Ga0181587_10004875_pt1 | contig 11012 bp, 10 predicted proteins | sample 071ome_27_FD_132463 | JGI IMG/M metagenome (GOLD analysis project Ga0181587, IMG submission 132463) | Coastal salt marsh microbial communities from the Groves Creek Marsh, Skidaway Island, Georgia - 071409AT metaG (megahit assembly) | ecosystem: Environmental > Aquatic > Marine > Intertidal...
CAGCCTGGTTGAGGATGCACCGGTCACCCCAGCGCGCCTTCCGTTCACTACCCGACTCTGCTTTACTTACGGCGTAAGCCACCGACAGGAGCGACGTGACCGATCTCCATGAGTCCCCCACCGCGCACGAGCACGGCCGCCCACCGGTCGCCAACTGGCTGACGGACTTCGACCACCAGCACCCCGACTACGCCGCAGCCGCACCGGAGATCTGGGAGCAGGTCCGCACGAGCGGCTGCCCGATCGCCCACAGCGACCGGTACGGCGGCACCTGGCTCCCGACCCGCCACGAGGACATCGCTGCGATCAGTAAGGACCCCGAGCACTTCTCGAGCCAGGGCGTGGTCGTCACCGAGTTCCGTCCCGACATCCCTGCACCGATGGGGTACGCCCCACCGATCACCAGCGATCCGCCGTTCCACCAGATCGCCCGCAGCATCCTCCTGAAGTTCTTCTCGCCGAAAGCTATGGAGTCCTGGGAGCCGGTCGCCCGGGAGACCTGCCGCTCCTTGATCGCCGACATCAAGCAGCGCCTTGCGGCCGGCGAATCGATCGTCGACGCCGCCCAGAGCTACAGCCAGCACATCCCCGTGATGGTGATGGCCGACATGCTCGACCTCCCCCGCGCCGATGGCGACGAGTTCCGTCGCTTCATTCACAACATCATGGAGCAGGGGGCCTTTGGCGACGAGGAGATCCCGTACGAGGAGACGATGGACTTCTACCTCGATACGAAGATTGCCGAACGCCGCCAGAACCTCGGCGACGACCTGATGTCGTACCTTTGCCAGGCCGATATCGAGGGCATGCCCCTGCTCGACGAGCACGTGCGCGGCACGATCGCCCTGTTGATCATCGCCGGCATCGACACGACGTGGTCGGCGATTGGCGCATCGATGTGGCACCTGGCCCAACACCCCGACGACCGGACGCGCTGGATCGAGGATCCCGATGTTCAGCCGTTCGCCATCGAGGAGTTCCTGCGGTTCTACGCGCCGGTCACCATGGCCCGCCTGATCGCCAAGGACATCGAGTTCGAGGGCTGCCCGATGAAAGCCGGCGAGTGGTCACTGCTCCCGTTCCCGGCCGCCAACCGCGACCCCGAGGTGTTCGAGCAGGCCGATGAGTTCGTGATGGACCGCCAACGCAACCGCCACACGGCGTTCGGCCTCGGGATCCATCGCTGCATCGGCTCGAACCTGGCTCGCATGGAGTTGCGCGTCGCACTCGAGGAATGGATGGCCGTCTTCCCCGACTTCGAGCTCGCCGACCCGGACACCGTCACCTGGTCGACGGGCCAGGTGCGCGGCCCCCGCCAGCTCCCCCTCCGCTTCCTGACGTAAGGTTCTCGACGTGAAGATCAAGTACGACCGCGAAGCCTGCCAGGGCCACAACCGGTGCTACATGCTGGCCCCGGAGCTGTTCGATACCGACGACGAGGGCTACGCCATCCTTCTCGTTGACGGTGAGGTTCCGCCCGAACTCGAGGAGAAGGCCCGCCTTGCTGCGGATAACTGCCCCGAGTTCGCGATCGAGATCGAAGACTGATCGAGCGGTAAAGTCCGCTCCGATGCGGATCCACAAGTTCCAGACCACCGAGGCGTTCATCGCCATCGATCTCGACGGCGCCGAGGCGTCGTCCGGGCCGGTCCGCTGGGCCAAGAAGATCTTGCAGGGCGGGGCAAAGGATCTCGCTCGCTCGCAGACCTACACGTACGCTGCGCTCGGCATGCAGCGCGGGGGCGCGTCGGCCGGCATCTCCGCTCCTCCCGACCAGCGGGCCGAGGCGATCACTGCGTTCATCGAGGAGATGGGCGCCCTCGTCACCGACGGGACCTATCTGCCCGATGCGGCCAAGGGGGTCGGCGCCAACGACCTTGACGGTCTGCGGGGCGACGATCCGCGCGACACCGCCCGTCTTGGCGAATTCGCCGACCGTTGCGACGGGCTCTCTGCCGCAGTGTCGGCCGACCACGCAGTCGGTCTCGACGGCAAGACGGTCGCCATCGACGGCTTCGAAGGCATCGGGGCGTGGATCGCCGACGGCGTCACCGGTCGGGGGGCACGAGTCACTGCCATCTCGACGGCGACCGGTACGGTCACCAACCCCGACGGGTTTGCGGTCGCGGACCTCAGTGAAGCCGTCGCCACCCATGGCGCTGATTGTGTGAATGCGTTCGGCGAGGTCGGCCACCCGAAGGCCGTCTTTGGTTCTGGCGCTGACGTCGTGTTTGCCGGCTCCAAGACTGGCATCGTCGACCATGTTGTCGCCGAGCAGCTTTCCGGCTGCGCCGCTGTGGTCGCCGCTGGCCGCCTGCATCTGACGGCACGAGGCCTCGCGGTGTTGCGGAGAGCGGGCGTTGCGGCAACAGCCGACTTCGTGTCGCTGGCCGGCTCCACCCTTGCGGCGTGGGGCGACCTCAACCGTTCCGATGACGAGATCCTCGCCGGTGTGCGTGAAGACGTCGGCGACCTGTGCGACGAGCACCGAGGCCATGACGACGGGCTCCTGCTCGCCGCCTGCTACCACGCCGAAGACTTCCTTTTGCAGTGGCAGGGCGAGTTACCGTTCGGCCGGCCACTGGCCCCCTGACGCGACGCTGCCCCGGGCCAACGGCCCGAGGCAGCAGCTGCGCAGCGTTCGCCGAGTCAGGCGAGCGCTTCGGTGATTCCCCGTCCGACGAGCACGCGAGCAAGATGCTTGCGGTACTCGGCGTCGGCGTTGAGGTCCTCGGGCGGATCGACGTCATCGCCGGCGACCGATGCCGCATCAGCACCGCCACCACCGGCGAGGGCCGATTCGACCCCGGCGTGACGCATCGGGGCCGAACCCATATTGACCAGCGCAACCTTCGGATCCTCCCCGAGCATCACGGCTGCGCCAACGATCGCCCAGTCTTGCGCCCGCCGGTTGAACTTCTGGTAGCTCCAGCCGACACCTGCCGCCTTCGGGACCCGCACTTCGGTGACCATCTCGTCATCGTTGAGTGCCGTCTCGAGGAAACCGGTGAAGAAGTCGGTCGCCGCAACCTCGCGTTCGCCGCTTGGGCCCTTGATCAGCAGCGAACCCCCGTGGGCGAGCAAGGCCGCCGGGAGATCCGAGGCTGGGTCGCCGTGCGCAAGCGAACCACCGAGCGTGCCGCGATGCCGCACCTGAGGGTCGCCGACGTGAGCGGCGACGGCTCGAAGCAGCGGCGCCTCGGTAGCCAGCAATTCACTCGTCTCGAGGACTCGGTGTTTGGTCATGGCACCGATGGCGATGTGGTCGCCAGCATCGGTGATGTACGACAGGTCGTCGAGACGACCGATGTCGACCAGCATCGCCGGGACGGCCAGTCGGAACCGCATGAGCGGGATCAGGCTGTGACCGCCGGCCAGCAGCTTGGCTTCGTCGCCGTGCTCACCGAGCGCAGCGATTGCTGCGTCAGCGGAGTCAGCGACCATGTAGTCGAATGCTGCGGGGATCACGCCGCACCTCCGTTCTTCGCTTCGTGAATAGTTCGCCAGACCCGCTGCGGGGTCGCCGGCATGTCCATGTCTTTCACGCCGTAGGGGCTGAGCGCATCGACCACCGCGTTCATTACCGCTGCAGCCGAGCTGATCGTGCCCGCCTCACCGGCGCCCTTCACCCCCAGCGGATTGCTGGTACTCGGGGTGACGGTGTAGTCGGTGACCATGCTCGGCACCTCGGTTGGCGAGGGCACGAGGTAGTCCATCAGCGACGGGTTGGTGAGGTTGCCGTCCTCGTCGTAACAGGCTTCCTCCCACAGGGCCTGCGCCACTCCCTGCACGATGCCGCCGTGCAGCTGACCCTCCACAATCATTGGATTGATCTGGTTGCCACAGTCATCGACAGCCACAGAGCTGAGCAGCTCGACATTGCCTGTCTCCTCGTCGATTTCGACGGTGCACACGTGCGTGCCGAAGGGGAAGACGAAGTTGGGCGGATCGAACGTGACTTGCTCTTGGAGGTTTGGCTCCATGCCGTCAGGCAGATCGTGTGCGGTGAAGGCACCGAACGCGATCTCTTGGATCGCCATCTGCTTGTCGGGCGAACCGGACACGCTGAACATGCCGCCGTCGAACTCGAGGTCGTCGGCTGACGCCTCCATCGAGTGGGCGGCAATCTGTTTGGCCTTCTCGACGACCTTGTCGCACGCAGCTGCGATCGCGACCCCTCCTACGGCCAGCGAGCGCGAGCCGTACGTGTCGAGTCCGAGCGGGCTGATCGCCGTGTCGGAGTGCAACACGGTGACATCCTCGGGCGGGATGCCGAGCTTGTCGCCCACGATCTGCGACCAGGTCGTTTCGTGGCCCTGGCCGTGTGGCGTTGAGCCCGACACGACCTCGGCCTTGCCGGTGGGCAAGAGCCGCACCGTTGCGTGCTCCCAGCCGCCGGCGCCGTAGTTCAGACCACCGAGGGCTCGGGAGGGTGCGAGGCCACAGATCTCGACATAGGTGACCATGCCGATACCGAGCTGCTTTCTCTCTCCGGCGTCGCGGCGGCGGGCCTGTTCTGCCCGCAGGTCGTCGTAGCCGGCGAGTTCAAGCGCCTTGTCGAGGTTGGGGCCGTAGTGGCCGGAGTCGAACACCAAGGTCGACGGCACCTCAAGGTTCTCGAAGTAGTCGCCGCCACCGAGGTAGTTCCGGCGGCGGATCTCATCAGGGCCAATGCCTACCTCCGCCGCAAGGATGTCCATGGCCCGTTCGATCGCGTAGCTGGCCTCGGGTCGCCCGGCGCCACGGTAGGCATCGGTTGGGGTGAGGTTGGTGAAGTAGCCATCGCACGTGAAGCCGAAGGCCGGCACGGCGTACACCCCCGTGTAGAGGAAGCTGCCGAGCAGCGGCACACCCGGGGTGATGAGCATCATGTAGGCGCCCATGTCGGCGTCGATGTGCACTCGACAACCCATCAGCTTGCCGTCAGCGTCGGCGGCGAGCTCGATCGTCTGGAGCTGTCCTCGACCTTGATGGGTCGAGAAGGCTGCCTCGGTGCGTGACTCTGTCCAGCGAACCGCACGCCCCAGCTTGTTCGCCAGGCTGATGGCAAGGATCTCGTCGGGGTTGATGTTGAGTTTGGCGCCGAAGCCACCGCCGACCGCTGGGGCGATCACGCGGATCTTGCTCTCGGGGATACCGGTTGTGGCAGCGGCCATCACCTTGAGGATGTGCGGGACCTGCGTGGCGCTGTACAGCGTGACATCCCCGCCCATCGGAGACGGCACAGCCAGTACCCCCCGGGGCTCCATCGCCGCAGGGATGAGCCGCTGTTGCACGAACTCCGCCTTGACGGTGTGGCTGGCGTTCGCGAACGCGGCGTCCAACGCGTCGGGATCGGGGACGAGAGGCCAGTGGAAGGCCTTGTTCGTGTCGTGCTCGGAGTGTGCGGTGGCGTCGCCGTCGCGAGCGGCTGCGATCGAGGCGACCGGATCGAGCGGTGCGTAGTCGACAACGACCAGCTCAGCGGCATCGGCGGCTCCGTAGCGGGAGTCTGCCAACACGATCGCGACGATCTCACCGACATGGTGGACCTCGTCCATCGCAAGGGGATAGTGCGGCGGATTGACCATGTCGTCGGTGACCGGCCACGCGCAGGGCAGCGGTGCGAGCCACAGGCCCATCTCCTGGAGCTGAGGCCCGGTGTAGACGGCGTGCACCCCCTCGGCCTGCTCAGCGGCCGAGGTGTCGATCGATTCGATCTTGGCGTGCGCCATCGGGCTTCGAACCATGCCCATCCAGAGTTGGCCTGGGACCTGAATGTCGTCGACGTACTTGCCTTCGCCGACGAGGAGCTTGGGGTCTTCGCGGCGCTTCAGGGGCGCTCCGACCGCGTTCATGCGCCACCCCCGACCGAGAGCACGGCCTTCACGATGTTGTGATACCCGGTACAGCGGCAGAGGTTGCCCTCGAGGCCCTCACGCACGGCTGCCTCGTCAAGCCCGTCGGGATTCTCAGCCACGAGCGACGTGGCTGCCATCACCATGCCCGGAGTGCAGTAGCCGCACTGGAGGCCATGGCATTCCATAAAGGCGGCCTGCATTGGGTGGAGTTCGCCATCAGCACTTGCGAGACCCTCGATCGTCGTGATCGAAGCGCCGTCGGCCTGCACAGCAAGCATGGTGCAGCTCTTCACCGATTCACCGTCAACATGGATGGTGCACGCCCCACATGACGACGTGTCGCAGCCGATGTTGGTGCCGGTCAGTCCGAGTTCATCACGCAGGTGATGCACTAGGAGCGTTCTCGGTTCAACCTCAGATGTTCGGGTCTCACCGTTGACAGACATGGACACTTCCACGCTCGGCCTCCTCGTTCGTTGGATAGCTGGGAGCGTGATCTTGTCATGTGACGCCAGTCACTTGCGAGCGAACGCGCGAAAAATCGCGGCGTAGCCGCTCACGGGTCCGCAGCGCGGATCAGCGGACGATGAGGTAGATGATGACGGCGACGACGACTGCAACCACAACAGGCACGATGCGCTTGGCGACTGCACCGCCGGCAACGTCCATGAGGTCGAGCACGTCGTCGTCGCCGGTCGCCGGCGTCGAGCCAGCGGCTTCGCTCTCGGTTGCCGCGTCGTCCTGAGTGTTCTCTGCGTCGCTTTCGCCTTCGCTTGCATCGCCGACTGACTTCAGCTTGGTCTCGATGCAATCGGCGAACTGACCAAGGAGCTTCTTGGAGATGTCGCCCATGACACCGCGGCCAAACTGGGCGACCTTGCCGCTGACCTTGAGATCGGTGGCGATGGACACGTTGGTGCCGCCATCGACTTCGGTCATCTCCGCGAAAATGTCGGCCGATGCGTTGCCGGCGCCGCGCTTGTCTCGGCCGCTCGCGGTGAGCTTGACGGTGCGGTTGACGTCGTCCATCTCGACGACGGTCGCGGTGCCGGTGTACTCCGCGACAACCGGGCCGACCTTGACCTTCATCGTGCCTTCGTAGGTATCGCCGTCTTGGCCGGTGAGCTGCGCGCCAGGCAAGCAGGGAGCGATGGCGGGAATATCGGTGAGCAGGGCCCAAGCCTCGTCCATAGAGGCGGCCACGTGCATGTCGTTCTCGATGCGCATGACGATGAGCCTAACGGTGAGGGCCACGTCGGGACGAAGAAAGTCGGCCGCCACTAGGGTGAGGAGCTATGAGTGCCCATCCGTCGTTGTCTTCGGTCGATGCGGTCGTCGCTTCTTTGGCTGAGCACGACTATTTGGCCGACCGGGGCCTAGCCACCACGATTTTCCTTGCGGCGTCGCTGAACCGGCCGCTTTTTCTTGAGGGCGAGGCCGGCGTCGGCAAGACGGAGGTCGCCAAGGTCCTCGCCGCGATCACGGGTGGTGAACTGATCCGGCTCCAGTGTTACGAGGGCATCGATGCCAACCAGGCGCTGTACGAGTGGAACTACACCGCCCAGTTGCTGCATCTTCGGACCGCGGAAGCGACCGGTGTGGCCAGTGCGGACAGCGCCGACTCACTTGAGGAAGAACTGTTTTCCGAGCGATTCCTCGTGCGGCGTCCCCTGCTGCAGGCGATCGATCACCGGGGGGAGGTGCCACCCATCCTGCTCATCGATGAGATCGACCGCGCCGACGACGAGTTCGAGGCATTTCTCCTCGAGGCTCTGTCCGATTTCTCGATCACGATTCCCGAACTCGGCACCTTCACAGCCACATCTCCGCCAATTGTCATCATCACCTCGAACCGCACCCGCGACGTGCATGACGCTCTCAAGCGGCGGGCACTGCATCACTGGGTCGACCATCCCAGCTTCGAGCGCGAGGTCGCGATTTTGCGGGCCAAGGCCCCTGACGTGCCGGAGCGCCTCGCCCACCAAACGGCTCTCGCTACCGGCGTCGTCCGCGAGCTCGGCATGTACAAGCCGCCGGGGGTTGCGGAGACACTCGATTGGGCGAACGCAATGCACCTCCTGGGCGAAACGGAACTCACCGAGGAGACGATCGACGCCACGCTCGGCACCTTGCTGAAGTACCGCGAGGATCAGGACAAGGTTCGGCGCGAGGGGCTGAAGCACCTTCTCGCTGCTGTCGCTGGCGCGTGAGCGTGCCCGCCGTGCCTTCCGGCGCGACAAACGGGTCGGGGGCAAACGGCCTCGATATCGATCGGCTCGTCGCCGGGTTTGTCCATGTGCTTCGCAAGGGCGGGATGTCGGTGACCGTGAGCCAATCGACGCTGTTTCGGGCTGCACTCGACGTCGTCGGTCTCAGCCGGGGTATCGACGTCTACTGGGCGGGCCGGTCAACCCTCGTGCTGAAGCAGGGCCACATCCCGATGTACGACGCCATGTTCCTGGCGTTCTTCCACCACAACACGTCGGGTTTCTCGATGCGGTTCGATGATGTCGCCGAGGTGATCGACCAGATGGCATCCGACGACGGTGGTGACGGAGGAGATGGCGACGGCGATCAGGAAACCGAAGTCCTGCGCTTCAGCCGTGCGGAACGCCTGTACGAGAAAGACTTCGGCGACTTCGATGAGGCGGAGTTGCGCGAAGCCGAACGGGTGATGGCCGGCCTTCGAGTTCAGCCAGCAACGAGGCGCTCTCGCCGGCGCCGTCGTTCAAACCGCGGCGACGTGCATGATCTACGTCGGACCGTCCGGGCTGCGATGCGGCGGGGCGGCGAGCCGATTGATTTGCTGACCACATCGCCGGGTGAACGCAGTCGTCGGCTTGTCGTGCTGCTCGACATCAGTGGCTCGATGGAGCGTTACGCACGGGTGCTGATCCGTTTCGCGCACGCGGCTGTCGTCGGCCGGGGGAATGTTGAGGTGTTTGCGCTCGGGACCCGGCTCACCCGCATTTCCCGCCAGCTCGCGACTCGTGATCCGGAGACCGCTGTCGCGGCAGCGGCCGGTCAGGTCAAGGACTGGTCGGGCGGAACGCGACTGGGTGATGCGCTCGACGCGTTCGTGCGCGAGTGGGGCATCCGTGGCATGGCCCGCGGCTCGATCGTCGTGATCCTTTCGGATGGCTGGGACCGGGGTGAGCCCGAAGCGATGGCCGAAGCGATGGAACGCCTGCATCGGCTGGCCCACAAAGTCATTTGGGTCAACCCGCTCAAAGCAGGGCCCGGTTATGCGCCGACCGCGCAGGGGATGGCGGCGGCGCTCCCTCACATCGACGACTTCCTCGAAGGCCACTGCCTCCGATCGGTCACCGCGTTGGCAGACGCGATCGGCGCCGCCGACGAATGACCCGGGCGCCTGCTCGACGTCCGCTCGGGGATCAGGGTCCGCTGAACTGCCAGCCGCTTTTGTCCTCAGCCCACGCCGCCGTCAGGGCGGGGTCGGCGTAGGAGTCCGGCTCGGCTGGGACATCGAGACCGTCGTAGGCAGCCACTTCGGATCGACCGACGACCATCCAGTGGACTTCGTCGGGGCCGTCGGCGAGACGCAGCGTGCGCTGCCCGGTGTACATGCTGGCGAGCGGCGTCCATTGGCTGACACCCGTAGCGCCGTGCATCTGGATCGCTTGATCGATGATCTGGCACACACGCTCAGGTACGAGGGCTTTCACTGCCGAGATCCACACTCGAGCCTCCTGGTTTCCGAGGGTGTCCATCGCTTTCGCAGCTCGCAACACCATCATTCGCATCGACTCAATCTCGGTGCGGGCCCGAGCGATGATCTCCATGTTGCCGCCGAGGCGAACCAGCGGCTTGCCGAAGCCTTCGCGGGTAGCGCCGCGGCGGACCATCAACTCCAGTGCCTTCTCGGCTTGGCCAATCGAACGCATGCAGTGATGGATTCGGCCCGGGCCGAGCCGGAGCTGACTGATCTCGAACCCACGCCCTTCGCCGAGCAACATGTTGCTGGCCGGCACTCGGACATCGTTGAAACGGATGTGCATGTGGCCGTGCGGCGCATCGTCCTGCCCGAACACGAACATGGGGCCGAGGATCTCGACACCGGGCGTGTCGACTGGGACGAGGATCTGTGACTGCTTGCGGTGCGGCGGCCCCTCGGGGCTCGTCTGGCACATCACGATCATGATCTTGCATCGAGGATCACCGGCTCCGGAGATGTAGTACTTCTCGCCGTTGATGACGTACTCGTCGCCGTCCTTTACCGCTTGGGTCCGGATGTTTTTCGCGTCCGACGACGGGAGGCCGGGCTCGGTCATTGCGTAGGCGGAACGAATTTCGCCGTTGAGCAGGGGTTCGAGCCACTGCTTCTTTTGCTCGTCGGTACCGACCCGTTCGAGCACTTCCATGTTGCCGGTGTCGGGGGCGGAGCAGTTCAGTGACTCCGACCCGAGGGGGTATTTGCCGAGTTCGGTAGCGAGGTAGGCGTAGTCGAGGTTGGACAGGCCTTGTCCGGTGTCGGGAAGAAAGAAGTTCCAAAGCCCCTCTTGCTTTGCCTGATTTTTGGCCCCTTCGAGCAGTTCGAGCTGCCGCTCGGTGTAGCCCCAACGATTGTTGGGGTCAGCCGCCTTGAAGAACTCTTGCTGCATCGGCTCAACGACCCGCTCGAGGAAGTCAACGACCTTGTCGTAGAAGGGACGGGCCTCCTCTGACATCCGCAGGTCGAAATCGTCAGGTGAGCTCTTCAAACCAGTGGGCATGGGGCAACCTCCGTAGGCGAACGACGGTCATCGTGCCACGAAGAAGGCCGATGGGCACAACCTGTGCGCAACACCGAACCTGCTCGCTCGAAGCGCAAAACGAGATTGAACCGGGCGTCAGCAGATCCACCAGACCCCGATACCCTTGGGTTCTCCGGGGCTGTAGCTCAGTTGGCTAGAGCACCTGCTTTGCAAGCAGGGGGTCAGGGGTTCGATTCCCCTCAGCTCCACTGAAATTTCAAGGGAGTTCAGTCCGCAGCGTGCCGATCAACCCTCTCGGGGAGCAAAGTGGGGAGCCAACTTTGACTCACCGGCCCCCCCGGTGACCAGCTCACCCCCCTAACGAGGTCTCAAATCGGACCCGCCAACCGATAACGAGCGGCTGCTACTGCGATGTTTCGCACCGCTGTTCCTTGTCTTCTCGATTCTCGCTGCTCGA
>Ga0181587_10004880_pt1 | contig 11008 bp, 8 predicted proteins | sample 071ome_27_FD_132463 | JGI IMG/M metagenome (GOLD analysis project Ga0181587, IMG submission 132463) | Coastal salt marsh microbial communities from the Groves Creek Marsh, Skidaway Island, Georgia - 071409AT metaG (megahit assembly) | ecosystem: Environmental > Aquatic > Marine > Intertidal zone...
ATCTACGCTATCTGTAACCAACGATCAGCTTTTGACGGATTTCTCTACTGATACGAATGTTCCGATGTTTTACATCGATCCTGACTCTGGGGGTTTTGGACTCGATTACTGGCACAACAGCCTGACGGGGGATGATCTTTATCTGCCAGCCGGAATGCTCCCCCCATATGCCTGCTATGAAAAAGTTGCATCGAATGTGTTCTCTGTGCTGCCCGTGGGTCAAGGCGCATTTGATGTTCACTTATATCTTAATGAGAATGGTTCAACCCTGCTGATGAGTCAAGCGCAAGCTGAAGTATTGGGAGCGATAGAGGACGGATATGACGATATAGGTGCGATATTTGCCTCGTCTGCGGCTCTCAGCGATCAACAAATTCAGCTGATCGGCATTCAATCGGAGTTATTGATATGAAAAAAATGTTGTATGCGCTGTGCTTACTACCCGGGTTGGTATCCGCGCAGCAAACGGAAGATGCGTTCTGGGCTGTTTCTTTGAAGATCGGAGTCACTGATGACGTAGTCGCTCCTACTTTTTCCACCCACCTAAGCAGTAACATCCACATAGAAGGAAGCCTGAAGGATTCTAATGGTCGCGCTTTGAATCTTGGCTTGTCGCGAGAATTTTCTTTTTCTGAAAAGCCTCGGCGTATGCGTCTTGGTGCGGAATATATGCAGATGAGAACAGAACCCGTAGTGTCCCAAATCGGTAAAACCACGATACCTACGCCGCTCGATCTGACGCTAGATATTACGCTGCTGGAAGCTGGGTACCGAATTTTTCATTCAGAGGAGCGAGCATTCGAAATTTGGGGAAGTGTCGCCGCAGGCATAGCCTCTTTCAACAATTCCGGTACAGTTACGATCAATCGTTGCAACTGTTTGGAAAATACTAATGAAACAGACCGTGTGATACGTCCGTCTCTGGAAATAGTCTATAAAGTAACGGACTACATGCGTATAGGATTGGAGGTCAGCCGCTATTTGCTGAGTGAAAAAGGAGCTTCTGAAGGATATCCAAGCACCAAATTTGGGTTCAACGATTTCAATGCGCTTTCGGCAACGTTGCGTCTGAATTTTTAACGACAATTTATTGTAACTTAAGTCCTTCCGTGGACTCTGCTGGATAGTGAAGTGGTGGAGACGGCGGGAATTGAACCCGCGTCCGTCAGTCCTCTGCCGAGGGCTCTACATGCTTAGCGTCGTCTACTGAGTTAGCCTGACACTACCCGACGGGCAGGGCGTGGAAGGCGAGTTCACTGAAAGTTTAGACCCTTGGCGGTGAACGCGCTTTTGGATCGATCCTGTTCTATATGACGATTGCTAAACACCGGTTTACAGGCATCCCTGTGGCAATCGCTAGCCTGCTATATTAAGCAGCTAGAGCGTAGTTTTCGTCGTTGGCAACTATAAAGTTGCATAGATTGATTTACGAGAGTCTATACCCTCTCGACATGCACCCGGGGTTTCGGTACCGGCGTCGAATCCTAATCGTCCCCGTATACGGTAATCCTGAGTTGTTTACACCCCACCTTCTTTCAGCAGGCGGGTTTCGCAGTGTAACACAATGTTAGACAAGTATATGTGGGTGATATTTCATATTTGCAAGGTGACGAAAAAAAAAGGAATATGGCGGCCAGCTTTTCAAAACAAAATCATTGGGGGAAATTCAGATGGCGCAATATATAAATTCTCATATAAATAACAAAAGGTTACGCCTTGCCTCTTGTCTCTTGCCTCTTTCTGCACTGTTTTTCAGTGGGGTTTCAGCCGCCCAGGTGGGTGACGATTTTGCCTGGCGTCCACGCCTGGCCTCCCTGTCAGCTGCCGACGCCTGTGGGGCGCTTAACGGACTGTCCATTCCTGCGTCTGCCATCGGCCTGTCCACCACCGGTGCCACCATTACGTCCGCTGACTTTATCCGGGCCAATGCCCGCGACAATAACAATGGCGACTTCTGCAAGGTGATCGGTCGGATCCATCCCGTCACCAACAGTGCGCCAGATATTGAATTCGAAGTGAACCTGCCCAGCAACTGGAACGGAAAGTCCCTGCAGTTCGGGGGCGGTGGTTTCAATGGCTCCCTGGTGACCGGATTGGGGCAGTATGCGAAACAGCCGTCATCTGAACAGACACCGCTGGCTCGTGGTTACGTGACCCTCGGTAGCGACTCCGGCCACAAGGCCAGGGCGCCGGGTTTCGACGGCTCCTTCCTTCTGTATGACGAGGCCCTGCGCAACTACGGTCACGAGCAGATCAAGAAGACCCACGATGTGGCCATGCACCTGGTGCAGGCCCGTTATGGAACCCACACCCAGTACAACTATTTCATCGGTGGGTCACAGGGCGGCCATGAAGCCTTTGATGCCATTCAGCGCTACCCGGATGACTATCAGGGCGCCGTTGCCGGCTACCCCGCGCACAATGTGATCATGCTGCACCTGTCCGCCAACAATTATGCAAAGGCACTGCATGCTGAAAACGGTGCAGGCTGGATCAGCCCTGCCAAGGCTGCCAATTTCGTGTCTGCGGTGTATGAGGCCTGTGATGATCTTGATCGTGCCGAAGACGGCATCATCAGCAACATCAATGCCTGCCAGGAAGCGACAGCGAAGTTCAAACTGAAGAGTTCACAGAACCCGCTGCGCTGCGATAATGGTGCAGACACCAGCGACCGCTGCCTCTCTGACCAGCAGATCGATACCCTGAACGTGTTCGATTCACCATTCGACCTGGGCTTCAGTGTCTTTGCCGACGATGAGAAGAACTCCATCTTCCCCAAATGGGCAGCCTTTGAAGGCTCCACATTTGTGGATGGCGGCTTCCCCAACCTGGGCGGTGCCGGTCCGGATCAGGCCCTGCAGTTCCAGCCAGGTGACGCCACGCCGAAATTTGCCATTGCCGGTGACCTGACCCTCGATACGATGAATGATTTCGATCCACGCCGCTATGCAGCCCGCATCGGTCAACTGGTGAACCTGATGAGCGCCAACAGCACCAATCTGGATCGCTTCAGGGACAATGGCGGCAAGCTGATCTATTACCATGGCCGGGTGGATGACTTCATCCCGGTGTATTCCTCCATCCAGTATTGGGATCGTCTCAATGCCCGTTATGATGAGGAGTCGCTGTCCGATTTCGTGAAGTTCTATACCGTGCCCGGGATGGGTCATGTGACTGGTGTGTTCAATGGTCGCATTTCGACTCTGGATTCCCTTGAAGCCTGGGTGGAACGGGGTGAGGAACCCGGTACGCTGACAGCTATTGATGAAAACCAGTCAACGGCTGGACGTACCCGCCCTGTGTGTCATTACCCCGCATGGCCGCGTTATAACGGCCGTGGTGATATCAACAGCGCAGAAAATTTCAGCTGCGTGGACCGTTGATCAGGACGGCGGATATCGGGCTTCGCCCTTCTTCCGCCCTACACCACTTTCGGCCCACCGTAGGGCGGAAGCCGCCCGCAGGGCAATATCCGCCATAAAGACCATATAAAAAAAGCCCGGCATTGCCGGGCTTTTTTGTGCCTGTTGGAAAAAGCTTACCTGGCCGGCATCAGTTCCATCATGGCGCGGACGGTGGATTCCACGCCGGATTTGACTGCCGGTTCCGGGGCTATACGGAACAGGGGGGAGTGATGCGGTGGCACAGGGGCGCCGCCGGCATTGGCGGCATCAATTACATCCTGCGGCGTGCCGCCGATCAGCCAGTAGGCGCTGGGAATCAATGGCTCGTTGATGAAGAAGACATAGTCTTCGCCCCACATGCCATCGGGTGCCTGCAGGTGCAGGTATTCAGCGCCCATCCGTTCTTTCCACATGCCATTGAGTCTTGAGGACAGGCTCTGGTCATTGATCAGGGGAGGGGATGCGCCATCAAGAACATTCACTTCCGGCAACATGTCTTCAGGCAGGCCCGCAACCCGGCCCATGTTTACGGCAATTCTTTCTATGGCACTGAGCAACTGCTGACGCGTTTTCTCATTGGTGTAGCGCACCGTGAGTTGAAGCTTTGCCTCATCGGAAATCACATTGTGCTTGGTGCCCGAATGAAATGATCCCACGGTGATGACGCCCGCTTCATAAGGCGGCAGCTCACGGGCGATGATGGTCTGCAGGGCCAGTACGATCTCACTGCCCAGCACCACAGGATCCTTTGACCGATGCGGGAATGCACCATGCGAGCCTACTCCGTGGATGATGATGTCGACGGAATCGATACCGGCGAAGGGGCTGACGGTTTCCAGCAAATCCACCTTGCCGGCAGGAACCCCGGAATCCACATGCAGGCCCAGGACAAAGTCCGGTGTGCCAAAACGTTCCCACAAACCATCATTACGCATGGCTTCCGCGCCCAGGCCCACTTCTTCACCGGGCTGTACGAGCAGCATGGCTGTGCCGGACCACTGATCCCGACGTTTGGCCAGCTGTCGTGCAGTCCCGACAAGACTGGTCATGTGCATGTCATGACCGCAGGCATGCATGACAAAGTCTTCCTGGCCGGTGGCCGGGTTCAGCTGCTTTGCTGTCGACGGATAGGAAACACCGGATTTTTCTTCTACCGGCAAGCCATCCATGTCGGCACGCATGGCAACCATCGGGCCGGGCCCATTTTCAAGGATGGCGACAAGGCCGGTTTCTCCGACGCCTTCAGTGACCGTAAACCCGGCCTCCCGTAATTCGCTCGCCATGCGGGCCGCAGTCTGGTGTTCCTGCATGGACAGTTCCGGATGGGTATGGAAATGCAGGAACAGGTCTTCCAGGTGGTTGTCGTATTCGCGATTGATGTCGTCGCGAATTTCGTCGGCCTGGACAGTAACGGGCAGGGCTGCCGCCAGCGAAATGGCCAGGGCAAGCCGGCGAAGAGTGGGGGTTGTTGTCATGGTGATGCTCCGGTCTCGGCAGGTTTTTTCAGGCTTTGATGGTAGCAATGTTTCACGCGCAAAAAAAAGCCCGGCTTGGCCGGGCTTTTTGATTGTGGTCAGTGCCTGCGTGGATCAGTTGCGTAGTTCTTCCGGTGGTATGGTCTGCCCGTCCGCATCAATCTCATGGCGATTGTTCTGGGCACAGACATATTCCAGCTGTTCCCAGGTGCGATCACGACGGAAGGTGTGGGTCATGTGCCAGGGCTGAGCCAGAACCTTGGGATCTTCGAAGGTGAAATCCAGATGCAGCTGGTCTGGATTGTCAGGGTCCAGGTAAATGCGCTCGGTGGTGGTGAGCATGTCGCTGTTGGTAATGCCGGCACGACCAAGACGTTGGCCTGGCTGGGTGCCGATGGTGGTCACCACCAGGGTGTCCCCTTCCCAGTGGCCACGGGAATAGCCGAAATAATTGGGGTCCAGTTCATCACGGGACGGCATGGGGCGGCCGTCAGTGTAAATACGGCGCACCTGCATCAGGGCTTCCTGGATGACAGTGATCTTGCCCGGTGTGAACAGGAATTCCAGGGAATAGGGGAAGTTCATGATGTAGGGGAAACCATCCGGTTCGCAGTTGTTGGTGGTTTCCGGCACTTCGTAATGGGAGTCGGCGGCCATTTTTGCCTGGTGCATGTCCCAGGTGGCCTTGGCCTCGCCAATCAGTACGGGTTCATCGCCCCCGACCTGGCCAAAAGCCGGAAACCACAGACCGCGAAAGTCAGGCAGCTTGTCCAGCTCGGCATAACTGACCCTTGCTGCGTTGGCAGGGTAGACCACATCGTCCTGGGCGTTGGCCTGGATACTGGTCAGCAGGGAGGCAGCAAGCAGGGTTGTAGTAAAGACATGTTTTTTCATGGGGCTGCTCCTGTGGTGATCAGTTTCTTTCCTGGCAGATGCGCTGGGCGGCACCTACATCGCAGTAGTATTTACCGCTGGCCAGCTGCACCCAAAAGAAGCGTCCACCCGGGCTGCCATCCGCATAGGGGCTGACAGAGAAGGTTACTTCATCACCGAGATTGAACATGTCGGGAGAGAAACCTCGACGGGTCAGATGAACCTTGCTGGTGAATTCCACGCCCCAACGCACTGCGGTACCATCATCCTGCGGCACATCGACCATGATCCAGACATGGGGATTGGTCCACTGCACCTCTCCAACGATGCCGGTGACTTCCACCTTGGTGGTCTGGTCGAACATGGCAAAGGAATGATGGGCCAGGGCAGGGAATGCCGTGATTGCCATAACCATGGCACCGGCCAGGCAGGTGATCAGTTTTCTCATGTGGGGCGTCTCTCTCAAAAGGTCGTTCAAAAGTCTCTAAATAAAACTGTTCCGGATCGAGCAAACGAGGATAGCATGAAGGCCAGATTGTGCAAATCGCAAAAAAGGCAACAAATAGGGAAAGGCCTCTGTTAAGCTTTTCGCCAATTTCTATGTGTGACATGCGGCTTATTTATCGGGGGAAGACAATGAGAAATCCGGGTTCCGGCAGGATTCTAATGTTCGTGATGATGATCTTGTCCTGGGGGATATTCGCCCAGGATGGGGAAGACCTGTATGAAGCACGTTGCGCCGCCTGTCATGAACCGCCCGTCAACGAAGCGGTCAGGGCGCCTGCCCATGCCGATCTGGCTGAGCTGGCCCCGGAAAGTATTTACCAGGTTCTGACCCAGGGCGTCATGAGAATCCAGGCATCGGGTTTGAGCAACAGCCAGCTGCAGTCAGTGGCTGAATATCTCACTGGCCGAACCATGTCCGATCTGGGTCTGGTTATGACGACCAACCAGTGCTCGGACAACCCTCCCATGGGCAATCCCTTGCTTTCACCAGCCTGGAGCGGTTGGGGACGTGATCACCGCAATGCTCGGGCTGCCCTTGATGCCGGTATTGATGCGGATAATGTCAGTCGCCTGCGCCTGAAGTGGGTATTCGGCCTGCCGGGTGAGGATCAGCCCAGAGCGCAACCAGCCATCGTGTCAGGGCGTCTGTATGTCGGGAACAAGGCAGGTGCCATTTATTCCCTGGATGCGAAGTCGGGGTGCAGTTACTGGACCTACCTGCCGCGAAGCGGTGTTCGCAGTGCCCTGTCGGTGGGTCCCATAAGTCTGCCAGACGGTGATGGATATGCCGTGTATTTCCAGGATTTACGCGGCAGTGTCTATGCCGTGAATGCCCAGACAGGCGAGGAAATCTGGGTGACCAAAGTGGAGGATCATCCCGGTGTCAGGGGAACCGGTTCGGTTACGCTGTTTGAAGGCAACCTGTACGTACCGACTGCGGGGGTGGTGGAAGAAACCAATTCAGCAGGTTCACAGTATCCCTGCTGCACTTTCCGCGGCAGTATCACCAAGGTAAATGCCGGTACCGGCGAGATAATCTGGAAAACCTACACCATGCCGGAAGCCCAGCCCCGGGGATTGAGCAGTGAAGGTGTTCAGCTGTACGGACCGGCTGGCGCTGGCATCTGGAATGCCCCGACTATTGATCCGGACCGGGGACTTTTATATACCGCCACCGGTAATGCCTATGGTGATCCGGCCCCGATAACCTCCGATGCGGTGATTGCCATGAGTCTGGCTACAGGCGAGATCGTCTGGGTCAACCAGACCACGCCAAATGATGCCTTTATCAGTGGCTGTCCGCGCAACAGTGATGATGAGAATCCCAACTGCCCGGTCGATGTAGGTCCGGATGTGGATTTTTCAGCATCTCCCATTCTGACATCCACTTCGACGGGGCAGGAGCTGCTGGTGATTCCGCAAAAATCAGGTTGGGTCCATGCGCTTGACCCGAATAACGCCGGCGAAATCGTCTGGCAGTACCAGGCCGGCAAGCCCAGCGCTGCCGGTGGCTGGTGGGGGATGTCCGTTGCGGATGGTATGGCCTATGTGGGTGTGGGCGGCTATGCCAATCCGGATTCTGGTGGGGTGCATGGCATTGATCTGGATTCCGGAAGTGGCGTCTGGGCAGCACCGCCGGCAGATCTTTTGTGTGAACCTGGCCGCGGTTGCAGGGCAACGCAATCTGCTGCAGTCACGGCGATACCCGGTGCCGTGTTTTCCGGTTCTGCTGACGGGGGTATGCGCGTCTACCGCGCTGAAGATGGCAAGGTGCTCTGGACCTTCAACAGCAACCCGGCCTTTGAAACCATCAATGGTGTACCGGCTGCCGGAGGTTCCTTTGACGGTCCGGGACCAGTGGTTGTGGATGGTATGGTCTATTTCATGTCAGGCAACTGCTGCATAGTCGGCCGACCCGGCAACGCGCTGTTTGCCTTTGAACTGGCGCCTGAGTGACGAAGGTGTAAAAACTCTGACTAGAAATCGCTGCGGCGTTCATCCCGCAGACGTCGGATGACGTTGTTCACGGCGATGTTCAATTCCACATGGTTGAACACCTTGTCGTTCTCGGCCACTTTATAACGACCGCCGACAATCAGGGTAGGCAGTTTGTCGAGGTGGTAATCCCGGGTGCGCAAACGGGCCTGCTCGACGGCACTGGTGACAGATTCATCCTGCCAGGCCTTGTCAAAATCATTGGCTGAAATTCCCAATGCGCTGAAAAAATCTCTGACTTGTCCCTCTGTCCTCAAAGGATTGTTTTCTTCATGTATGGCATGGAAGGCCGCACGGTGAATTCTGTCTTCCTGTTTTAACAGCTGACCGGTGTAATAGATGCGGGCATGCAAAGCCATCAGGTCATTCCAGATGGCCGGTGTGCGCAGCATTTTTACATCCCCCCTTACGCCATCGCGATAGGTGGTGGTCATGGGTTCCAGGGTGAAACATTCCGGGCAGCCATACCAGAACATTTCCCGCACCTCGATGACATCTTCGTTGGTTTCAGTCGGCACGGGTGATGGTAATGCCTGGTAGTGAATACCTTCGACGGAGTCCCTTGGCTGGGCAACGGCATCCAGAGCAAAACTGGCAAGCAGTACAAAAAAAATGAGGCCGACTTTAGACATAAGGAAATCCTGCAATGGTCTGTTCAGATTAACCATATTCGATGTGTGTGGATAGGTCTTCTTTTGCAACTTTCTTGTGATGTTAACGGCCCTTGTTATATAGTGCAAAGGCGCCATGTGCCGGTTTTTATGGACTAAAGTGCAGGAAATGTGACGTTTTTTTCTGTATTTTTCCGGCCTGGATAAATTCCATCCATAGATACTGAGTGTTACTGGTTTTCCCGGGGGGAGAAATTGGTAAACAATATGAAGAAGCCATTTACCGCCAATATCCTGAGCAGATTTTTTCTGATTCCGCTGGCCTGTTTTGCCATGTCGGCCATGGGCAGTGATGAATTTTTTCGGGCAGCGGAAAAGGGACAGGTTGATAAACTGAGGTCCATGCTGGCGCAGGGCGTTGATGTGGACGTTCGGCGCAACGATGGCAGCACTGCCCTGCACTGGGCCGTTATGCGGGATCAGGACAAGGTTGTTCGCCTGCTGATGGATGCCGGCGCTGACCCGCTGCTGCTCAATCGCAATGGCATTTCCCCTCTGTTTCTGGCTGCCCAGAATGGCAGCAGGGATGTCGTGCAGCTTTTGCTTTCTGCTGGTGCCGATCCCAACACACTGTCGGAAAGTGGTGAGACCATCCTGATGACGGCAGCCCGAACCGGCAAGACCGATGTTGTTGAATTGCTGCTCGAGCATGGTGCCCTTGTGGATGCCCGTGATCCTGATTTCAGGCAAACCGCCCTGATGGTGGCTGTCCGTGAAGGACATGCCGACGTGGTTCATACGCTGCTCCGATACGGGGCTTCTGTGGATGCCCGAACCCGTGTGGGTGACACGCCTGTTTATCTGCCTCCCTGCAAGGGCACGGGATGCGGCTCTGAAGGTGTTGGCATCAATCGCAGTGGTGTACCGCACCGGGGAGAACGCTTTGATGCCAAGGGTGGCATGACTTCCCTGTTGTATGCTGCCCGTGATGGACAGGTGATGGCTGCCCGATTGCTGCTGGAAAACGGTGCCGATCTGGAAGTCAGCGAAGCCAATGGAATTACGCCGCTGTTGATGGCTCTGCTGAACAACCAGCTGGAGGTTGCCGATATGCTGCTGGATTTCGGTGCCCAGGTGAATGTGGAGGATTTTTACGGACGCTCCCCACTGTTCGCTGCAGTCGATTACCGTAACCTGGACATGAATAGTGATATCGAGGACGACCCCCAGGATAATCGTGTCGACAGAGAGCCCATACTGGGCATGATCCAGCGGCTTATTGATGCAGGTGCCGACGTCAACGCCCGCACCAGGGAGTGGCCGCCCGAGAAGAAATGGCTGTATACCCTCAACGATGTGTCCTGGGTAGATATGACAGGACAGACGCCTTTTATCCGTGCTTCCGCCGCCGGCGATATTCCTGTCATGAATATGCTGCTGGAAGCAGGTGTCGACCCCAATATCACCACCTATGAAGGCACCTCGGCCCTGATGGCGGCCGCAGGGGTCAACTGGACTGTTGCACAAACCTATACGGTTTCTGAAGAAGCACTGCTTGAAGCCGTCAAGATGAATCTGGCCCTAGGGCAGGATATCAATGCCACGAACTCCATGGGGCTGACCCCGCTGCTGGGCGCAGCCAATCGGGGAGCCAATCACATCATCCGCTACCTGGTATCCCAGGGTGCCAGACTGGACGTGGAAGATGCTGTCGGACGCACTCCTTTGCGCTGGGCAGAAGGGGTTTTCCTGGCAGCTGTTGGCGCTGAACAAAAACCGGAAACCATTGCGTTATTGAAGTCCCTGATGGATGAGAAGGGTATTGCGTATGAATAATCGTGCCGGACGCCGTCCTTCAGGCAGGAAGGCGATAGGTCGGAGGGTGAATGCTCTTGTTGCTGGCGTTGCCCTGGCCATTCCCTGTCTGCTCCAGGCACAGGGTGCGGCAATCAAGGATAGTCACATAGAGCTGCTCGACCAGTATTGCAGTGAGTGCCATAACTTCGAGGACTTTTCCGGCGGCCTGGCTTTCGAGCTGCTCGACACCGGAAATCTGCTGACAGATGCCGAAACCTGGGAAAAGGTCCTGCTCAAACTCAAGGCAGGGATGATGCCGCCCCTGGGCAAGGATCGACCTGATGAA
>Ga0181587_10004882_pt1 | contig 11007 bp, 6 predicted proteins | sample 071ome_27_FD_132463 | JGI IMG/M metagenome (GOLD analysis project Ga0181587, IMG submission 132463) | Coastal salt marsh microbial communities from the Groves Creek Marsh, Skidaway Island, Georgia - 071409AT metaG (megahit assembly) | ecosystem: Environmental > Aquatic > Marine > Intertidal zone...
ATGCTATTAGCCCTCTTTCATATGTTAAGTTTACTATGTCTAATCAAGCATATGAAACGGAAACTACGAATGAAAGACATGGTACTGATTTAGCTTCTTATGGTGTAAGAAGCACTGATTTTCCAGACTACAATTCAGTTGTAAATGGTAATTTGGATATGTCAAATATTGATCCTTACTATTTTTGGAGAAGAAATGGATTAGGTAATTCTTCAGCTCAGTTGGTTGGTCTGTTGGGTCAATCATCTTTTGGTTATCAGTATAGTTCTTACTACAAAAGAAATACTGATACAAATACAATGAGCGTTGACTACACTAACCAAATTGGCTATAACGAATTCAAAATGGGTGCTTCAATAGAAAATCACGAAATTTCATATTATAGCAATCCAAACCCAGAAAGAATAACATATAACTTTGGACTTCTTGATACTGATGGAAGTGGTACTATTGATGCAGATGAATATACTGCAGCAAATGTGTCCCCAGCAGATTGGGAATTTTCAACCTTAAAAGATAGTTATGTTACCAATCTTGGGTATGATATTTATGGAAATAAATGGAACGGTTCATATAACGAGGCAACACACATGTTGGCTCCTGGAGAACCAGAACAAACCAGAGCATATATTCAAAACAAGTTTGAGCTAAGAGATGTTGTTGTTCAGCTTGGTCTTGCATATGAAACGTTTGATAGTGGTGCTTTAGCTCCAGATTCAGATGGTGATGGTTATGGTGATTCCGATGGTTATGATCAACTTTATTTTTCTAACTTGCGTCTAAATAGAGACGGTGATGAAAATGGAGACTACGCTTGGAAGTCGGTGAAAAAAGAAACTGACCTTCAACCTAGAATAGGTATTGCATTTCCAATTTCAGATCGTGCAGTATTTAGAGCTAACTATGGTAGATATTGGCAGCCGGTAGAATTAAGTAATTTATATGTTTCAGACACTGAAATATCATCCAACTTCTTATTGGGTAATTTTACTACTACGGGTAATGCAGCATTAAAACCAGAAAGATCAACGCAATATGAAATTGGTGTTGAACAGATGGTTGGTATGAATGCAGCTATTAAATTGGAAGGTTTTTATAAAGAAAGTAAAGATTACCTTTTCCTAGAAAACAGAAATAATGCCCAAATTTCAACACTTGGTTCTGAGTCTTTATCTCAATTCCAGTGGGCACAATACAAAAATGGTGATTTCCTTGTTTCTCAAGGTGTTACTGCAAGTTTTGAGATGAGAAGAGTTAATGGATTGTTAGCACAAATCAATTATACTCTTTCTGAATCTCGCGGAACAGGGTCAACTGGTAGTTCAAACTACTATGTGTCATATCTTGAGGGTGAATATCCTAAAACATTATCTTTGTTATCATATGACCAAACACACACTGCAAACGCAGTAATTGACTATAGATCAGAAGCTCTTTCTGGTTTGGCCAAAGACAGTGGTTTCAATATGGTAATTAAATATGGTAGTGGTACAAGATATACGCCAATGCAAATGGGTTCTCAGGTGTTTGGTAATACAAGACCTGCGACTCCAGATGGACCACTGAATTCTGCAATAGGACCATCATATTTCAATATTGACCTAAGGGTTGATAAAAAAGTTAATATAGGTAACAGTATGGTAAATGTTTATCTATCAATTGCAAACCTATTAAATACAGACCATGAACTAGGACACTGGAGTACTTCAGGTATGGTTGATGATGATGGTTGGATTGGTTCAGAATCTGGACAGGCATGGGTATCAAACTGGCTAGGAAGTTACCCTGATGTTCCAGCAGAAAATCTTTACAATGACTTAATTGGTGGCTCAGACAGATATGGAGCTCCAAGAACAGTTAGACTTGGATTAAATTATAACTTTTAATGTAACGGAGAATAACTAATGAATTATTTAAAAAATATCATAAAGTTTACGTTAGCCATTGCATTGCTAATACCAACATCTCTTATCAGTAGAGACAAAACAAACGGTGTTAGTAGATATGTAGGGTTTTCATCGCAGCCTGTAGACTATGAAGAGTTCAATGTTAATAATTGGACAATAGATACATCGAACGATGGAAGAATAATGGTTAACAATGTAAGAGGAATTGGTGGTGAATGGCAGAACTCTGGCGTCTTTCTTGTTTATGCTCAGGCATGGTGGTTTGCAGGGCTTGATAGTGAAGGAAAACTAAGAGTTTTAGGAAACGAGTTCTCATCTGACATGGAGGTTGGACCGCTTGGTGGCGATCCTAATGCGGCAAGCACAAGAACCTATAATGTTAGTAAGGCTATGTTAGCAGATCCAATTCTATATCCAGATTTTCAAGAATGGCCAGTAGACCAAGGTGCACCATGGGTTGATGTTGATGGAGACGGTGTTTATTCTCCGCTACCAAATGGACCAGATCACCCTGAATTTATTGGTGACCAGGTTATTTGGTCTATTCAAAATGATGCAGTGCCTACAGCCAAAGGTATAACTGGAGGTTTTCCAACCAATGTTGAAGTAAGAACAACAATGTTCGGATTTGACAGACCAGATGCTTTTGGAGACATTGTATTTATGAAACACGCAATGACCAATACAACAGATGAAGATATAACAGATGCATATTTTGGTGTTTGGGTTGACCCAGATAATGGTAAGTATGATGCTGACCTTATTGGTGTAGATCCTGAATTGTCTTTGGGTTATTGTTACAATGATGGAGTTGACCCAGAATGGGCTGCTACAGAATATGGCCCAGGTCCTGCAGTTGGATATGATTTCTTCCAAGGTCCTGCAGTACCATGTACCGCTGAAGAAATTTCTGGTGGAACATGTCCTGGTGCTAAGCAGTTAGGTCAAGTCATTCCAGGAATGAAAAACTTAGGATTATCAGGATATAATCTATTTATTAATAGTGACGCTGTATTTGGCGACCCTGAAGAACCGGATGAATTCTACTATGGTCTTCAAGGTTTGAAAACAGACGGAACACAACTAGAAGAACAAATTACTGGTGAAACATGTACACCTGAAGAAGTTGCAGCTGGCACATGTTCTAATCCTTATGTTAATTGTGAGGGCGTAGAAGCTGGAGGAACTTGTTATTCCAACTTCTCTTTCTGGGGAGATCCTTCAATAGATACAGACTTTGATGGTGACGGAACCGTTACTGCAGCTGAGCTTGCATTAAATCCAATTGATGGTTATGTAAGAGAGCCGGACGACAGAAGATTTTTACAATCTGTGGGACCGTTTACTTTAGAAGCTGGAGCTACACAAGAAATTGTGTATGGTGCCTTAGCAGCATATTCAACTGAATCATCTATTGCTTCAATTGAAGTATTAAAACAGGTTGACCAGTTAGCCCAATTAGCATATGACATCGATTTTGCATTACCAGATTCTCCACCATCACCAATTGTTGATGTTTTAGTGGATAAAAACACTGTTAAGCTTTATTGGGATGCAGCTGCTGTAAGTTACGAAGCAGAAAGTTTAGTTGATTTAGACGCAAACGGTGATGCTACTATGTTCAAATTTGAAGGATATAAAGTATATCAATATTCCAATCCAACGGGTGCCAATGCTAAAGTTGTAAAAACCCTTGATAAGGTTAATGGTATTACAGAGATTGTTGACACCGTTTTTGATCCAAACTATGGTGTTAATATTGATATTCCTGTAGCGCAAGGTGAAGATAGCGGTGTTTCAACTGAATTTACAGTAACACAAGACTATATTAATACCTCAAGCTTATTAGCAAATAGAGAATATTATTTTGGTGTTTCTGCCTATGGATATAATGCTTTAGGTATTCCTAAAATGTTAGAAAGTTCACCAACAATGGTATCATTTAGACCAGCCGATAATTTGACACTTGATATGTCCGACGGACTATCAACCCCTGTTGAGTACACAAAGGCGGGCTTAGGTGATGGTACAATTACCGTTCAAGTAGTGGACCCTTCTAAAATTACCGGTGATGATTATAAGGTTACATTTAAAGATCAGTTAGATGGTGTTGACCTTGTAAACTGGACCTTAACCAATGTCACAACCGGTGAAGTATTAATTGAAGATAATACGATACAAGATGGTATTGATCTTAAGGATATGTCTAATGTAGGTCTTGAAGCAGGCGGTGTAATGGAAGGCTTCAGACTAGTTGTTAGTGGTCCTGCACCAGGGCATAACAATATGAGAGAAATTTCATCAAGCGATGTTGATAGTTATAGTACTGCAGCATTCAGAGATCCAAACATTTCCTATGGTATTTTAGGTAATACCTACACTGCGGGTGGATCATTATCAGCAACAAAAGGTATTGTTGAAAATAGAATAGGATACATCGGTGCTCAGTCTGGTGCTAATCAACCTTCTGCAAGTGGTGCATATTTTGATGACCATAAGTGGGATTATGACGTATTTGACTATCAAGGAACCGATGATGTAGTTTTTGATTTTTCTACTCCATCAGTTGCACACGAATGGCCATATGCTAATAGCTCAACTAGAGCGACAGTAACTACTGTACCGTTCAGTGCATATAGATTTACTGTTGACGGTAGAAAAGAGCAATTATGGGTAACATTCGAAGATCTTGATGGTGATAACGAATGGTCACATGTTGACTACGAACATGTAGACAAATCTTATTCAGCTTACCCTGGTTTTAGACAAGGTATGACTAAAGAAGAAAGACAGGCTATTGAAGACTCTTTTGCCAACAGTGGTTCAGACGACGGAAATTGGTATGAAACACAAGAGGCACGCGGGCAAAATGGTCCATCATATGGACACTTTGGTTATGAACCTATTTATATTATGGCTCACCAAGGAACACCATATGATCCTGCTTTAGAGTCAGTATATTTAACTGAATATGACATATACTATAATGGTGGTTGTGAACACTATCATGGATTATGGTATGGCGGAGGTTGTGATATGGATATATCTAACTTAACTGCACCTACAGCACAAGGTACAAATACTGCGTTCTGGGGTACATATTTCTCAGGATTAATTTATACTACATATTTCTCATCAGCAGTTGGAGATGGAGCAAGTCCTCTTCCTACTGCAGCTGGATCAGCTCAATATGGATTCCCTGATGCTGGTGCTTGGGCGATGATAAATAATAAACCAAATTCTGCAGCAGTTGAGTTTAACTTGTCAACAGCTGGAAATATGGCAAAATCAAAAGCCTATACTAATGAAAATATTACAGTATGGCCAAATCCATATTATGGTGCGAACGTAGAAGAAACTGGTCCATATGATCAAAGAGTGATGTTTAGTAATCTACCATCAAGTGGTCAAACTACTGTGAGAATTTATGCAGTAGATGGTACTTTGGTTAGGTTGCTTGAGCATAATGACACAGGTTCACAACACTTAACATGGGATCTTAATAATGAATTTGGATTACCAGTTGCGAGTGGAATGTATTTTGCACATGTTGATGCAAAAAATACAGAAAAGGTGTTAAAACTTGCAATTATTCAACCAGAAATGCGTATAGACACATATTAAACTATAAAAGGAATTAATTATGAAAAATACAATATTTAATAGTTTAAAAGTTGGTATGGTAGCAACAATGTTAGTTGCTACCGTATTCGCAGGTACAGTTAATTCAGCTGGAACTGCTGCAGGAGCTCAACTTTTAATTCCACAGGGAAACCTAAATATTGCTTTATCAACTGCTAACGGTGCTTCCGTGAGTGGCCTAAACTCTATTTATGTTAACCCTGCTGGTGTAGCAAATTTAAGTTCAATGGCTGGTATGGCTTCAAGTGGTGACTATCTTGCAGATACACAGTTAACAAACCTTTCATTTGGTATGCCTTTAAATGAATCCACCAACATGGCAGTCAGTTTAAGAACCATGGATTTCGGTGATATAATGAAAACAACAGCTACAAGCACAGAGGGAGATGGAACTACATTTAGTCCATCGTTCTTAGTTGCTAATCTAGCTTTTGGTAGAAACATTTCGGACAGAGTTCGTGTTGGACTTGTTGGTAAAATGGTTTCAGAAACCATTGAAGACGTAAGTGCAACTGCAATGGGAGCTGATGTCGGTGTTCAATATGATTTTCCAGGAGATAGACTGTCTGTGGGTGTTGCACTTAAAAATCTTGGATCTAGACTTGAATATTCAGGCACAGGCCTAGAGCAACAACTTACTCCTGACGGCACACAGCCAGGAACAAAAGATGAGAATTTTTCAATCGGTTCTATGGATAGTCCACTTCCTACTTCGTTGGATATTGCTGTTGGTTATCAGCTTTCAGATGGTTTATCTGTTATGACTAGTTTTGAGAACTTTTCATATCAGCTAAATACAATATCCTTTGGAGCAATGTATTCAGCTGGAAACGTATGGCTTGCAGCAGGTACAAAGATGAATGTTCAAAAAGGTGATCAACCATCTGGTATGAGCGACGTAGTTTGGGAAGACTACACCACTTCAAATTGGGGGGCAACTCTTGGTTTTGGAGTTAACTTAGAAATGGATGCAACAAATGTCTCAATTTCTTACGCTTATAGACAAAGCGTTGAGTTCTTCGATGACTTTAGCTCTGTTGAAGTAAGCTTTACATTCTAAGAGATAATCTTAGATTTAATTCCTTTTAGATTAAAGGCCTATTGTTCAAACAGTAGGCCTTTTTTATTGAATAAAAATATTATTAAACGAGTTTATACTCAAAGATTCACTTAATCCTTCGCCGATATAGTAGAAACGTCTATCCTTCTCAAAAATAATTTCTAAATTTATAATATTTTTTTGAACCTCAAGATTTCCTTCTTCGTTTTTAAAAAGTGTGGTTGATAATAAATCATATCCATCGTTATTTATAAAACCCAGTTCCGTAAGTTGATTTGCTTCCATTCCAATTTCAAGATTTTCAGGTATTTTGCTTAGATTTGAATAAATTGATAATACTCTGAATTCCTCAGTAAAATAAAAACCGTGATCAATCATCACGTAATTTTTAAATAATAATCTTTTGAAATCGTCTGGAAGGTAGCCAACTTCTTCGATCATTCTATCAAAATAGTGTTTGAAGTTATGGTTTGTCTCAAAGACTGTTGCGTCATTATTTCTTTCTATATCAATAATTATACCCATACCAACTGGGTAAATAATAGACTCTTCCTCACATTGTAAAGTGAATGAGGTTTTTTTTGTATTTTCGTTAAAAAAATAATATTGAGATCCGGGTAATTGATTTATTGTTTTGATTTCTTTTGTTTTAGAATTTGTACAAGGATACTCAAATTTATTTCTCATGTCATTCTTTGAAAGCTTGACATTATCCACATTAAAAAGATATATATCCTTCTTTTCTGCTACTTCATGTTTGGCTTGATTGCAGCTCAGTATAGCTAATATTATAAATAAATTAATTATCTTCATTATTATCCCCCTTAAAGAGTTTTTTTGTCAATCTTAAAAAATCTTTGGTTGTAATATTTTCACCCAAATAATATTTATTAGTTTCATTTTCAAAATGAACCTCCCAATGTAAATGTGCTCCCAATGTATTATTTTGCGCTCCAAACTTTGTGCCAGAATTACCAACATATCCTATTAAATCTCCTTTATTTACAAAATCTCCAACAGATATATTATTTATCTTTTCTAGGTGCGCATAAGTGGAGGTAGTTCTATACCCTTGCAAAAAACCAAAACCATGATCTATTACTATATGTTTTCCAAGAAGTATATGATGATAAATATCAGATGGAGTTTTTTGAATCAAGTCTGTTGTTTTTAAAAAACGTTCATACGTTAAAAGATCTACATCCTGATATTCGGTATTTGCTACTACTATAACTCCATCAAGGGAAGCATAAACAGGGGTCATAAATGGTACAACAATATCCACTCCCTTGTGAATTCCATTTCTATATTTTCTTTCAGCATTTGGAAGCAGGTTTGGATTGTTTGGTATAAGCGCACCTCTAATAGGAAATAAAATTTTTTCGTTTACATCTTCATATAGTGCTTTCTTATCAGATAAACTATTAAATAACTCCATTTCACTAGATTGTGGTAAATATTCAACGTTCGTACTAGGTATAGCACAAGACTAAATTAATAGAGAGATCGCAAATAGTTTATTTTTCATCTAATTTTATTACATATGATGCATTATTGTACATTAAAGCAATTTTTTGTATTTCTTTGTCAAAATCGGTCCAAACAGTAATAATATCACTATTTAAAATTACATTATTAATCATATTATCATCACCATCTTTATTAATTTCACGCACGTCCATACGATATATCCTTACACCTTCATCTTCTTTATTAAAAAGATACCTAACTTTAATCTCTTTATCATCTAAAAGAACAAAATCATTAATCCAAATATCCTCTTTTAAAATTTTTCTTTGAGATAAAATATGGCGAATAAGTAATAATGATAATATCTCTTCTTTATGTTCAATTTTATCGTTTAAGATAATTTCACCAAACCAATTATTTGAATTTATACTAATTCTATCATCTTCAACTTTTAATATTAATATATCGTCAATTGAAAAAATTTTTAGGTTTTCATTTAGCCAATATTCAAACGAAATCCTGTATTCTATATGATTACTAGCAAAAAGTTGGCAGAAAAGGAAAGCTGTGATGTAAATAATTCTTATCAATTTATTAGAATGGTTGAAGCAATTAAAAAATATAAAGCAACCCCTATGATATCTATTGCTGTTGTAACAAACGGACCTGTGGATATTGCAGGATCAAAATTAAGTTTTTTAAGAATAATAGGTACGCTAGCCCCTACTGTAGTTGCAATAGTCATTGAGCACAATATACTTAATCCTATAACAAGACCTAAGTTGTTCATAGTGGTTCCTATTATATATTCTGAGGCTAGACCTACCAGGAAGCCGTATGTTGCGCCCAACAAGCTCCCAACAATCACTTCTTTGAAAATTAATGGAAAGGTGTTTGAAACGTCAACTCTTCCAGTGGCTAGTCCTCTCACTACAATGGTTGAAGACTGCGTACCAACATTACCGCCAATTCCAATTATAACCGGTATAAATGCTGCTAAAACAATTATTTGTTCTAACAGATCATTAAAGTAGCTGATAATGGCAGCAGCACAAATACCCCCTATCAGGCTTGCAAGGATCCAGGGTGCTCGAGATTGTGCATTTTCAAAGGGGGATTTTAAGAGAATTTCTCTATCCTTCCCCACACCAGCCATTTGTAAAAAATCTTCAGTTGCCTCTTCCCTTATAATGTCAACGACATCATCTATAGTAACAATACCAAGAAACCTGTTTTGTCTGTTGACCACAGGCAAGGCAAGATAATTATATTGAGCCACTTTTTTTGCTACTTCTTCCTGGTCAGTGTCTGAAGTTGCTGCTTGAATATCCTTAATCATAATATTTTTTAGTTTCTTAGAGTTTTTTGAGGTTACCAGCGTTCTTAAAGATACAACGCCAACAAGCTTTTCTTTATTGTCTAAAACATATAAATAAAATATTTTGTCATTTTCAGGGAATGACTGAAGTTTTTTAATGCTATCTTTAACAGAGGTATTTTGATTAAGAGTAAAAGTCTCTTTTGTCATTATACTTCCAGCACTATCATCTGGATAAGACATTATCTCTTCAACTTCCTCTTTATCATCGACTTCAATTATTTTTAAGATCTCGCTTTGTTTTTGCTCAGAAAACATGCTAATAATTGTTGCCTGGTCATTTGTATCAAGGTATCTAAAAATATTTGAAATTGTCTTTGAGTTTTCATTTTCTAACACTTTTTCAATTAATGATTCATCGAGTTCCTCTAAGAGCCTTGCTTTGTGTAATGCAGTTGGACATAGACTAAAAATTGTTTTTTGATCGTATTGATTCAAGTTTCTCATGATAAGCGCTACATCAGCTTGGTGTGTTTTTCTTAATATTTTAGCAATGTTTGTGTGAGCACTTCTCCTTAAAAGGCGTTGCATAGTGCTTCTTAGTAGATTGATTTCTGTTGAAAAGATTGCTTTTTTCATTGTATTGGATTTTCTATAAATTAACTCTACTTTATAATATATTAAAGTGATAGTAAATGGTCAAAATTACAAAACAGAGCGAAAATTTTTCTAAGTGGTATACAGACGTTATACTCGACGCTGATTTAGCTGACTATGGACCTGTAAAAGGTACAATGGTAGTAAAGCCTTATGGCTTTTCGCTTTGGACAAACATCAGAGACTCTTTAAATAAAATGATTGAGGACAGTGGTCATGATAATGCATATTTCCCACTATTTATTCCTAAAAGTTTTTTAGAAAAAGAAGCTAAACACGTTGAAGGTTTTGCCAAAGAGTGCGCTGTTGTTACTCACTCAAAACTTATCTCTGAGGAAGGGTTTTTAACAGTAGATCCTGACTCAAAACTTGAAGAAGAAATCATTGTTAGACCGACGTCCGAAACAATCATATGGTATATGTTTAAAAAATGGATTACATCATACAGAGATTTACCATTAAAAGTAAATCAATGGGCAAATGTTGTACGTTGGGAAATGCGTACAAGACTATTTTTACGAACTTCCGAGTTTTTATGGCAGGAAGGCCATACTGCACATGCTACAAAAGAAGAAGCAATGAAAGAGACGCTAGAAATTGTAGAAATTTATCGAATATTGTTTGAGGACTATCTAGCGATACCAACAATTATAGGTAGGAAATCAAATCTTGAAAGATTTGCTGGAGCAGATGAAACATTCTCAATTGAGACAATGATGAGAGATAAAAAAGCTTTACAAGCAGGTACCTCACATTATCTTGGGACGAATTTTGGATCAGCATTTGATGTAAAATTTCAAAGTAGAGATAACAAAGAGCATCCAGTTTATGCAACAAGTTGGGGAGTTAGCACAAGAATGGTTGGAGCACTGATAATGGTTCATGGCGATGATAAGGGTCTAAAAATTCCACCTAAAATTGCACCTACGCAAGTTGTTATTGTCCCAATTAAT
>Ga0181587_10004894_pt1 | contig 10994 bp, 10 predicted proteins | sample 071ome_27_FD_132463 | JGI IMG/M metagenome (GOLD analysis project Ga0181587, IMG submission 132463) | Coastal salt marsh microbial communities from the Groves Creek Marsh, Skidaway Island, Georgia - 071409AT metaG (megahit assembly) | ecosystem: Environmental > Aquatic > Marine > Intertidal...
CAATATAAGCTCTGTTCAAGCAATCATTTCAAGCGGGGTTATGTGGAGTGCGGAAGTAAAAAATGGCTTGCTAAAGCATCATGACATGAAATTGATGGACACCATGGGCTCAACCGAAGGGGGAATAGGCAGCTCCGTTACCACAAGAGACAATCCTTCAGAGACAGCAAAATTTTCGATAAATCCTGGTGTAATAGTCCTTGCTGATGACGGAGAAATATTAGAGCCTGGATCAGATAAAATTGGTCTTCTTGGAACTTCAGGGCTTGTTCCTGTTGGGTACTACAAAGATGAAAAAAAGTCAGCTGAGACTTTTAAAGAAGTCAATGGAGTTAGGTATAGCTTTCCTGGAGACTATGCAAAGCTTGAAAATGATGGAAGTATCACCCTTCTTGGTCGAGGAAGTAACTGCATTAACTCAGCAGGAGAAAAAATTTATCCTGAAGAAGTAGAAGAAGCATTGAAAAAAAATGGTAATGTTTTTGACTGTCTTGTTGTGGGATTGCCTGATAAAAGGTTTGGACAAAAGGTTGTTGCGGTTGTATCTACAGTGGATAATAAGATTGTTGAGGCAAATGGATTGATTGAGGATGCTCGAAGTATTTTAGCCGCATACAAGTTACCTAAATCTATAATTTTTACAGATGAGGTACAAAGAGCAGCAAATGGGAAAGCCAACTACAAATGGGCTAAATCTTATGCCCAAGAGAACCTAGCAAAGGAAATTTAAAACATGCACAGATTTAAAAATAAAATTGTGGTGATAACTGGTGCAGGCTCAGGCATTGGAAGATCTACAGCCTTGAGACTCGACTCTGAAGGTGCAGATCTGCTGATTGTAGATAAGAGCCCAGATGATCTTGAAGCAACAAAAAATATGTTGAGTAACAATAACTCATCCGCGCATGTGCTGGATATCTCATCGATAAATAGCAGCAAGCAGTTTTTTGATGATTTAGAAGAAAAACACAAGAAGCTTGATGCACTAATTAATGTTGCCGGCATTCTTCGTTTTGATAATTCCCATGAAGTTGAATTAGAAAATTGGAATCAAATTCTAAACATCAATTTAACTGGAACTTTTTTTATGTGCAAACATGCGCTGCCTCTATTACTAAAATCTAAGGGCGCCATTGTAAATGTGTCTTCTTCCGCAGCATTGGGCGCTCATGCATGGACGGCTGCATATAGCGCTTCAAAAGGAGGTATAAGCGCTTTTTCAAAAACACTTGCTGTCGAATATGGAATGGAGGGATTAAATATTAATTGTGTATGTCCTGCATCAATTGAAACACCCATGTCATCTAATCCGGTAATGCCCAAAAATATTGATACTAGATTGTTAAAGAAAATTATGCCTCTCGATGGTGTAAATAGGTCACCAGATGATATAGCAAGCACTATTGCTTTTTTAGCATCAGATGATGCGATACATATTAATGGGATTGATTTGAGAGTTGATGGAGGTTTGCTTACTTAAAAATGAGGCTCTTAGCAATTCTGATTCTAGCTTCTTCATTAAATTTAGGAGCTTCTTTTTATAATTCAAAAGCGATAGTCCATCCTGAAGTTGGTAAAAATGGCATGGTGGTTTCTCAGCATTATCTTGGTACAAATGTTGGCCATGCAATCCTTGCGGAAGGCGGTAACGCCTATGATGCATCTATTGCAGTTGCCTTTGCTTTGGCAGTTGTCTTGCCAAGAGCTGGCAATATAGGTGGTGGTGGATTTATGGTCATGTTCGATGCAGATTCAAAAGAAAGCTACAGCATTGATTATAGAGAAACAGCTCCTGAAGCAGCAACCAAGGATATGTTTCTTGCATTAGATGGATCGGTAGATAGAAATAGAGCTACGCAAGGGATCCTATCTATTGGAGTTCCCGGAACAGTTTATGGGATGTGGGAAGTCCACAAAAAATTTGGCAGCATGCCGTGGTCTAAATTACTAGCTCCAGCAATAAAATTAGCTGAAGAGGGCTTCCTTGTATCTCCATTTATGGCTGATGCACTTAATAAGCGATACAAAAAACTTGGAAAATATAAAAATTTTAAAAATATATTTTACTCAAATTATCCGGTACAAATGAATCAAAAACTCATGCAACCCGATTTGGCTAACACCTTAAAAATAATTTCTGCTGCTGGTGTTAAAGGCTTTTATGAAGGTGAGTTAGCTTTGAAGATAGATGTTTTCATGAGAGAGAATGGAGGATTAATTACCAAGAAAGATTTAAAAAATTATCGCCCCATCTGGCGAGACACTCTTCATGGTAATTTTAAAGATTACGAGATAATCACAATGGGGCCACCCTCCTCTGGTGGTGTCCATATTATTCAAATGTTAAATATCTTAGAAAATTTTGACTTAGATATGATGGGGCATAACTCGCCAACATATACAGCATTACTCACAGAATCAATGAAGTATGCATATGCTGATAGATCAAAATACTTGGGTGATCCTCAATTTTATGATGTTCCGGTTGAGTTGCTGACTAGCAAAGAATATGCAAAAAAAATATATAATAAAATTAACCTTAATTCGATTACGCCGTCTGAAAAAATTCTTCCAGGGTCAGCATTAGAAAAAGAGAGCCTAGATACTACCCACTTCTCTATTGCTGATAAAAATGGAAACATTGTTTCAAACACCTACACATTAAATTCAGGCTTTGGATCTGGTGTCGTGGTTGATGGAACTGGAATTTTAATGAACAACGAGATGGATGACTTTGTTTCAGCCCCTGGAGTGCCCAATCAATTTGGATTGATTGGAGGAGAAGCAAATAAAATTGAACCATACAAGAGACCGTTAAGCTCTATGACACCAACCATAGTTCTTCAGGATGATAAGCCTGTTTATGCAACTGGGTCGCCTGGTGGCTCTAGGATTATTACAACCGTTCTTCAATTTTTACTAAATACTCTTGTGTTTAAAATGGAAATCTCCGATGCAACCGTTGCTCCTAGAATACATCACCAATGGAAACCAGATGTTCTCATGCTAGAAACAGGCTTTGATATTCAACATGCTAGCAAAATTGAATCTTTCGGCCAAAAGATTTATATGTCTGGACCTGGAACAGCATTAGAAAGTATAGAAATAAAAAATGACTTGTTTTATGGTTTTGGAGATACAAGACGTCCTGATTCCAGTGCCAAAGGACTTTGATTGATGCTGGATAAACTTTTAATAATTACCCTTTATGCTATACCAACGGTCGGTCTATTGATCGTATGCTTTTTAATTTCTCGCAAAAAATAACTAATCGATAGTGGAATTGGATCTGGTGATTTCTTATTACTGGGAGGTATAGGGTCTATTTTTGGCGCCTCAGCAATTGGGCCAATTCTCCTAATTGGATCATGTATTACTTTATTACTATACTCTGTCGGCAAAGATAAAGATCAGGAGCTTCCGCTAGGTTTTGGCTTGGGTATTGGAGCCATATTTTATTGCTTATTATTTTTATATATCCAAATAGCATAAAAAATACAGCAATTGAATAACATGCATTGAATATGAACTTTCTTTGAATATGTTTGTCATATAATCAAGTTGGTTAAATTTTCCTCTAAAATTTTCCCTAAAACCAATTAGAGCGGGTTAGCCATACCCGCTCGCTCCTTTTAATCAGCAACTTACTGAAGACTTGGATTGGTGTTTATGCTTTGAATCTCTAGAATAATCCTCTCCCAAATGAGCCACTCTTCTGCATTAAGGTTTGCTGCATGTTCTGCTGCCCTCAACATAGCTATTGATTCTGCATCATCACCATACTGAGAAATAAGATCCATGGCTATTTGATGATTGGAGGTTTTTGAACTCATTTAAAGAACTATTTGTAGTTATATTTCCTTCACAAGGCTTATCAGAAAGGGTATTTTAAGCATATCAGATAATATGTAAAAATTTAATGAACGTTTACTGGTTTCAAGATTCTAAAATTGGACACCTCAAGCAGGTACAAGCCCTTTTAGATCAGCTAAAAAAAGAGATGAAATTCTCACTATTTATCATTAATTTATCTCATCAAAAAGATTTATCACAGCTGCTTCATGATCAACATCAATTTAATGCTTCTACAATGCTAATAGGCGCTGGCCATGATGTATATTCGGGAATTCTTCGTGCAAAAAAATACTTAGAAAAACTTATTAATGAAGATATATTTTCAATAGCTGTGCTTCGTCCTAGTTATAAATTAAGTTCCTTTGATTTAGTTATTGCTCCAGAGCATGATTTTCGCAAAAGACGTTTTCCTAAAAATGTTATTTCATTTCAAGGCTCTTTAGCTGCTACATCTCAAGAAACCGTTGATGAGGGCAAAGCACTAATAGCCATAGGAGGACTAAGCAAGCATTATAAATTTGATCAAGAGATTTTAATGAAGCAAATTCATTATATTTTAAGCATGCATCCAAAGCATGAATTTAAAATTTTTAACTCTCGTAGAACTCCAGAAGAGCTTAACCTTAAATTAACGGATAATCTTGGCAATTATCAAAATGCAAAATTAGTCCACTTCAATTCATCTGCACCTAATCTGTTTGAAGATTGCCTAAAAGAATCGGCTTTAAAATTCGTCACTCCTGATAGTGCAAATCTTGTCTTTGAATCTCTTTCTACTCAAGGTCAAACCTATTTAGTGCAAATAGAAGATCCAAGCTACAGACGAATCTTTGGAGCTAAAAAAATTAGAGATTCCATGAACGAACTAGTCTTGTCTAAGCGAGTTGGCGTAGTCAGCATATTAAATAAAAAGGGAAACGTTTGCATTTCAAAGCTTGAGAGACCATCTTTGCATTTTGAGCCATTGGCAGAGGTTGAAAAAGTAGCCTTTTCAATTATGAAATTTATGGATCAACAAAAATGAAAATTGCTCATTTAATATCGAGCCAAATCTTTGCAGGCATCGAGCAACATGTTTATGAGTTATCAGCATTTATGTCTGATGTATCCAAACAAGTAATAATCTGCGATGAATCTATTCGCCATCATATGAGGGAAATAGAAACCAAGTCATTGAATATTGGTTCAAGATATTCTCTTTACAACACTTACAAACTTATTAAATTTTTGCGTCAAAATGATATCTCTATTTTGCATTGTCATGGTGCAAAAGCTAGCACTATAGGTAAAGGAATAAAAATTTTTAGCAATATTAAAGTTGTTTCGACAATACATGGTCATAAAAAAAATAATCATGCTTTTGCTAAACTGGATGCTGTGGTAGGTGTTAATAAAGTGCTTATTAAAAATATACCTGGAAGTACTTATATACCTAATTGGTTCAATCCATCGCATCTTGGCACTTCATCTTCAAGGACTGGGCCCATCATTGCTATAGGTAGACTTGAAAAAGTTAAAGGCTTTGATCTGCTTATCAAAAGCTGGGTTAATCTCAATGAACAACTAGAAATCATAGGCTCTGGTCCAGAAGAAGAAAACCTTAATCAGCTCATTCATAAATTAAAACTTTCAGATCGCATTAACCTAGCAACAAATTGTGATTACCACTCCATTGAAGATAAATATAAAACTGCCCGAGGGCTGATTGTATCTAGTCATAGAGAAGGTGGTCCAAGGGTTGTGTTGGAGGCCATTAATCATGAGATACCAGTCTTGGGATCAAAAGTTGGAATCATTCCTGATTTAATTCCAAAGGAATGCCTATCAATCCCTGGAAATCAAGAGAGCTTGCAAATACTGCTTGAAGAAATGGTACCTTTGTTAGGTCAATTAAATATGAAGGGTATTAAAGAAGCCTTGGTTGAAAATTACTCAATATCAAGCGCAGCAAAAAAAACACAAGAACTTTATGAGAATTTGCTTAAAGCCTCCTCATAAACATTCAACGTAGCATTAGCTAAAAACTCTTTTGTAAACTGCTCAGGTATGCTTTGAGGTGGAGAGCTCTGCAAAACTTGATCGATTTTTTGAGCAAGCATATCAACGTTTCCATACTCAACCAAACCAGCTGGATTAATTGAGTGAATAGATTCTTGCACCCCGCCCCTATCCCAGCCCATCACATGACTACCACAGGCAGCAGCTTCAATGATTGTTCTGCCAAATGGCTCAGGCTTAGAAGATAAATTCATGACAATGTCTGAGATTTTATAAACTGCAGCAATATCTGATCTTGCTCCACAAAAAGTTATATGATCAGCAAGTTTTTTTTCATTAATCTTTTTATTTAGTGAATTGAAATAACTACTTTTATTACTTGCAACTGGGCCAGGAATAATTCCATGAAATCTTGAGCTATCTAAATGAGAAATAAGATCAATAAAGCTTTCTATGCCTTTCCAACTTGTGACCCTGCCAGGTAGGCAGAGAATAATTTTATTTTTAGTTTGAGGAAATTCTTTAAACCACGCCTCTTTCCATTCTTTGCTTAACGATATTTGATTAAACTCCTGCAAATCACATCCTCGATAAATCAAATGCACTTTAGATTCATTCACGTCATAGTTTTTTAGAATATAGTCTTGAACAGTTTTTGAGATAGCGATAATTTCATCAGCATAGGACATAGATTTACTATAAAAAGGTTTGCTGTATAAACCATGAAATGTAGAGATAATAATAGGTTTTTTACCTGCAAAATTTTTTAATGCAAAGTAATTGATCCATGCAGGAAATCTTGATCTTACATGAACTATATCCGGCTGAAAATCTTGATAAATTTTTTTTAAGTTACTGATTTGAGATAAAGCTTTAAAGTTTTTTTTCGCTATGGGAAGTTCGAAATGTTTAGCACCATGATCACTGAGCAAGCCTACAAGCTGTCCTCCTGATGAGATCACTGCAGAATCATGACCAAGCTTTGCAAGATATTCAGAAAGGTCGATGGTGCCCCGTTCAACGCCACCGACTTTTAGCTCGGGAAGCAATTGAATAATTTTCATATTTTATTCGTATCGGAGGGCTACAGCTGGCTCCAATTGAGCTGCCTTTCTTGCAGGCCAAATACCAAAAAATAATCCCACGAATGCTGAAAACATCACCGAGCCAAAAATTGCTGTAAGAGGAATAGTAAAAACCCAATCTTGAAAGAATGTTACCAAGAAATATATACAAGATCCAAAAATAACACCAATAATGCCACCAATAATACAAAGCGTTATAGCCTCAATTATAAATTGCAGGAGAATGGCCTTATGAGTAGCGCCGAGAGCTTTTCTTAAGCCGATCTCTCTTGTTCTTTCAGTCACAGATACAAGCATAATATTCATCACACCAATACCTCCAACCATAAGACTGATGCCAGCGATTCCAATTAAAAGAGTTGTAAAAATTGCTGTTGCTTGTCTCTGTAAATCAGTGAATTGAGCCCAATCATTAATCCTAAAATTATTTTCTTCTCCTGGCCCAATATCATGCTCCCTTCGAAGAACTCTTTCAATTGAGATCATAGCTTCTTCAGGAGTGTATGTATTTGGAACTTCTACTCGAATGGCATCTACCCTATCTCGACCAAATACTCTATCGGATGCAGTCAATAAAGGTATATAAATTTGCTCATCTGGATTAGACCAACCTGATGATCCCTCAGATGCAACAACACCTATAACTTTAAAAGTTACTCCACCTAGCTCAATGTCTTTTCCAATTAATGCTTTGGATGAAGTCTTTAGTTCGGTACCAACGCTTGAGCCCAAAACTGCATATCGCTTTCTTGCAAGATCGTCTCTTTCAGTAAAAAATTCTCCTCCATCAATTTCATAGCCTTGAATGCTTAAATAATCATATCTAGCACCTATGACTTGGGTACTAATACTTTCATTTTCAAATTTAAGTGATTGGCTGCCTCGAATTTCTGGCGCCACCCTCCATTGAATTTCTTTATCTTTCATCAACGCATCAGCATCGGAGATTGATAATGGTGTGGTGCTAATGTTCTGGCTTCCGCGCCCTCTTGATGGGTAGACAACTAATGTTCTGGCTGATGAATTAGTGATAGAATCATCAATTGCTCTTTGCGCGCTGGAGCCAATACCCACCATTGCAATAACAGACGCGGTCCCAATCACTATAGCTATAGTGGTCAGCAGTGATCTCAGCAAATTTGCTTTGATTGAATCAAGTGCAGTGTTGATAGATTCTTGTAATATCATATGTTAACCAAATCTACTTTTTATTCTTTCAGAAAATCTTTGCTGATATTTGATTAGTCCCTCGCTAGGTAGAACATATACCACCTCGCTTGAATTAATTCCCTCCCTGACCTCAACAAAATTCAAGTCAGTTTTTCCAACTTTAACCCAAACCGGCTTTGCGCCCTTCTTGGTTTGCTTCAGAACGATAAAGGCATCAAAATTTTCACCTTCAACTTTTTTCGCCAAGAAATCATTTAATTCATTTTCTTCAATCCCAAGCAATTGCGCCACCGAAACAACATCTTTTCTTGTTCTAAGTGATGCAGCCGGCAAGGCCAATGCAACTTCTTCATTAAGTATTTCAATTTCAACATCAGTATTCATGCCAATGAGTAATAAATTATCTTTATTTTCTATGTCTATTAATACTGGAAAAGTTGTCACATTCTGATCAATTTTTGACATGGGTTCGATTTTAGATACCACGCCTACAAATTTTTTATCCCTGTAAGCCGAAACCTTTAATGTCACCTCTTGACCAAGACTGATCTTCCCAATATCGATTTCATCAATTAATGCTCTGACTCTAACTTTGTTTAAATCAGCCATCTCCATCAATAAAGTTCCCCCACCCACGGCCGATGTTGGAGAGGTAATAACTTGGCCGACTTCTGCAGGCCTACTTATTACAGTCCCAGCGATTGGAGATCGAACGCTTGTATCATCTAGAGCTATTCGAGCATTTTCTAAAAATACTTCCGCTCTTACAAGTTGAGCTCTTGCTGAAGAAAAGGATTCCTGAGCATCCTCAAATGATTTATCAGAAATATTACCTTCATCATGCAGTCTTTTTGATCGTTCAAATTGATTTTTAGCATTGCTTAGACGAACTTTAGCAACCTCTAAATCTGCATTGGCTTGAGCTAATGTATTTGTTGGTGTTCTTTGATCTATTCTTGCTAGAACAACGCCCGCATCTACATAATCTCCGATCTCAGCCCCTAAAAAAAGAATTTGCCCAGATGCCTTTGACTTAATCTCAATGGAAGAAATAGCCTCAACGGTTCCGGAAGCCTCAACAGTAAGCTCTAATTGCTGAGATCCTGCTTCTTTTAAAGTATAGAATTTAAATTCTTCTTCCTTTTTACCCCCACCACAACCGACAATCAATGCAGCAGCAAAAAAAATGCTTAAGGTTTTAAATAAACGTTGATTCATAATTAGTCCTTTGTTATATCTGATTCTATCAAGCCATCTTTAATAAATATTGTTCTTTGAGCTTCATCAGCTACCTCATTCTCATGGGTTATTAAGATAATCGTTTGGCCTTGTTGATGCAAGTTGTGAAAAAGCTGCATGACATCATGTCCGGTTTGGCTATCTAAATTACCAGTAGGTTCATCGGCAAATAGGATAGCAGGATTATTTACGAGGGCTCTAGCTATGGCAACTCTTTGTTGTTGCCCTCCAGATAGCTCTGATGGTTGATGATCCATTCTTGATTCGAGTCCCACTTGAATTAAAGCATCACTAGCTCTTTTGAACTGATCTTCCTTGTCTACTCCTGCATATTTTAAAGGCAACATAACATTATCCAGTGCACTATTTCGTGCTAAAAGATGAAAATTTTGAAATACAAATCCAATTTCTTTATTTCTAATTCCCGCAAGCTCATCACCTTCTAGAGTGCTAACCTCTTTTTGATTTAAGTGATAGGTTCCTCCAGTGGGGCTATCAAGGCATCCTATGATATTCATTAATGTTGACTTTCCAGAGCCAGAGGGACCCATGATGGCAATAAATTCGCCCTGCTTTATATCAAAGCTAATTCCTCTTAATGCCTCTACTGTTTGAGTTCCCAGGGAGTAATGCTTGGTTATATTTTTAACTTCAATGATGTTCATATTTTTTTGCATAAAAATACAGGTATTTCTCTGGATGTATTGTTTTGATAAGTTTCATAATCAGGGTAGAAACTACAGATTAGAGGCCACAACTCATCTTTTTTCTCTTTAGACACTTCTTCTGCAAGATAGTTCCCATGTCCAGATGTAGTAGTAATCTTTACCTTTGGATGCGCTTTAACATTATGGTACCAATTTGGATTTTTTGGCATTCCACCCAGTGAGGCAACCAATATTGGCATGCCTTCTTGATGAACATAAATTAGGGGGATATTTCTAACTTTATTAGACTTTGCACCTCTAGTTTCTACCACCATAATTGGATAGCCCCCAGGCCACTTATTCCATATCTTGCCATTCGATAATAAAAAAATACTTGCTTGAAATTTAGCAAAATACTTAATGATTCGTTTGGCTGTTTTTGCCTGCTTAAGGGTATACTTTTCAGTTGTCATAATGCACTCAGAGATATTACTCGAAGGCTGCAATGTTGGTTTGAAGATTGCCTAATATTAAAGCATGAATATCATGAGTGCCCTCATAGGTATTTACAGCCTCTAAATTCATCGAGTGTCTTACCACATGATATTCGTCTATCACGCCGTTTCCACCATGCATATCACGAGCCATCCTAGCGACTTCCAGGGCTTTGCCACAGTTATTACGCTTGATTAAAGAAATCATTTCAGGGATAAACTGCTCATCATCAATCAATCGGCCAACCCGCAAAGCAGCCTGCAGACCCAATGCAATTTCTGTCTGCATGTCTGCTAATTTTTTTTGGACCAATTGTTTGGCCGCAAGAGGAGTTCCAAACTGGGTTCTGTCTAGAGTGTATTGTCGTGCAGCATGCCAGCAAAATTCAGCTGAGCCCATCACTCCCCAAGCAATACCATATCTTGCCATATTCAAACAAGAAAAAGGACCTCTAAAACTTTGAGCCAATGGCAAAACATGATCATCAGGAATAAAAACATCTGCC
>Ga0181587_10004896_pt1 | contig 10992 bp, 14 predicted proteins | sample 071ome_27_FD_132463 | JGI IMG/M metagenome (GOLD analysis project Ga0181587, IMG submission 132463) | Coastal salt marsh microbial communities from the Groves Creek Marsh, Skidaway Island, Georgia - 071409AT metaG (megahit assembly) | ecosystem: Environmental > Aquatic > Marine > Intertidal...
GCTAACGAAATTAGTGTTGAATTTCCATTTGTCACTTCCAAAATTACTATTGAAAATAACACAAATCATCCAATTGCTGTTTATTTTTGTAGTTTAACCGTTGCTGATGGATCAACCCCGGCAAATAGTGGCGTTAAAGAAAATAGTAATTACTTTGTGCTGCCATCATCAGCAGGCGGAACACCTCTTCCTACACTAAAATTGAATGTTAAAAGTCGCAAAGTTTACATTGCTGGGTACACTGCAACACCGACAAATGGTTATGTTGCTTTGGCGGCTGAACTTACAAACATTGAAGAACCATATGACTGCGATGTCGATGGCATCGTTGGAATCTCAGGATAATAATGGCGAAGCTAACAAAAAATCAACTTAAGTCTATTGTAAAAGAATGTCTAGTAGAAATACTGTCAGAAGGACTTGCTCAAACAAATGATGTTATGGTTGAGTCTTCGAATAGAAGATCACCAGCGTTAAATAAGAATACTTCTGGTACATCTAAGAGAAAAACAACGGTAGACCAAGATGCATTTAGAAATGCTACACAAAAAAGAGCAGCTTCTATTACAGACGATCCAATTATGCAGTCAATATTGGCAGATACAGCTCGTACAACATTGCAGGAGCAAACTCAGGCAGATCGAGGACATGGAACGCAATTGCAAGAAACTGCTGCACCAGGGCAAAATATTGAAGAACTGCCTATTTTTGCTGAAGGTGCACAAAATTGGGCTGCGCTGGCATTTGCCGAAAAGAAGTTACCTTAGCTCGGTAAAGAATAATCACTAGATGGATACCTATTATATGACGCATAAGTCGTATAAGTCGGTTTAGGAGACAAACAAAATGGCTAAACGTGTAAAGCTTACCCCAAACTTGCTCAGAAAGATCGTTCTTGAAGAGCGTGATCGAATTTTGAAAGAGTCTGATCCTATTGAAGCTGGAATTGATGATGTTGCAAAGGTCAATGCAGAAGAAAAGGACGCAGATGAACAACAAGACACTCTCGCTAAGGACATTGATCATATGAAGGCACTTAAGATCGAGGAAGCCCGATTGGTCCGTCGCATCGCTCTTATTAGAGAGACAAAAAAGCGACTTAAGGCACGTGTCGTAAAACAGCTTTCATAAGGAGATAGCAAATGCCAAAGCATAAGCAAAATACAGTAGAGGCAGTTGTCACTGAGCGTTTTATGGGTCGTTCCGCTTCTAACGATCTTGCTTCGATGTATCCAGAATCACCAATTCACAAGGGTGAAATGACAGATGCATCAATTCGTCAGCAATACCAAGAGATCGTTATGGATGCTGTAATTAATGATGGAGGTCACACTTTTGGTGAGTATGACACATCATATGCAGACGCACCCAACATGGAAGATGTGGAGACAGGAGGCGGCGGTCTTCCTGCATCACCCTATGTTCCAAACGTAACATCACCCGGACCAGGAAGTCTGAACCCAGCAGATCAGCCTCCTGCACCGGACGGTTTTGGTACAAGACCATCCGACACATGGGGAAGTGGTGTAGGTTCTCAGGAATCACCAGCGATTTCTTCCGCAAGACATTCAGCGCACACAATCGGTGAATACTTGTTGGGCAAATCGACTGCAGAAGGTTAAACAATACTTTGCAACTACAAACCCCGCTCTTTGAGCGGGGTTTTTATTTTTAAAGATCAGGCAAAAAATTGAGTCGATTAGAAATACTAGAAGCTGTATTGGTTAGGCTTGAAGAGCTTAAAAACGACTCCGGATATTTTTCACCTCATGACGCCAACCTGGATAAAGGTTATGGCAAACTAAATCCTGATAAACAATTACCTAGACAACAAAACTCTGATTTTCCCTATTCAACTCCTGATCAATACGATCTAAGTGACGTTGAGGACGTTGAAGAGGATGAAGCGATTAGAAAGAAGTCTGTTCCTTTTATAACAAATGATCCATATGCGGGTGCTGCAGCAAATCCATTTTACTTTGTAGGTGGTAATACTAAACTTTCTGATTGTTTTGACCGGCCGGACGATGTTTTGGCAGAAATTGGAGTTATGGCTTCATCTATGAATACAGTACCGCACATTTACAAAGGAAGAGGACCTTCCGGTAAAGGCGCTACAACATGGGCTACTACAGGCAATTTTAAAAGAACAGGTAGCAAGAGAGGGTATACTTCTCCTCCTCCTCCGTCTAAAATTGCAGTCCAATTAGATTCAGAGAGAAATCAAGATGATGGTGAACCAGAAGTAAAAGATTTTGATCATGCATATGAGATTATGCATTCGACTCAAAGATCTGAAGGATAATAAGTGGCAAATAAGCCGATTAATGTTTCAGTTGAATTAGACGAAAAAATAAGATCATCGGATCATCTAATCAAGGTTTTTATACGGAAATGTAAAAAAGAAGGCATCGTTAAAGAATATAGAGATAAACTTATTTTTGAAACGAAAGGCCAAAAAAAGAGAAGAAAGAAGGCTGAGGGAGAAGCACGATCTCGTAGCAAAAATTCAAAAAAGAGACGTGCTAAAACTAAACGTTGAGAATACGTTGTGAAAAGTTGGCTTTTTAAATCATACTTAGAAGCAGCCATTTATGACTAGAGAGAATGCTAATGGGCCAAAATCTTTATCAAGACGCTATCGCAGAAGCTAGACAACTTCGTGAGATGGCAGAGCAAAATGCAAAAAACGTCATTATTGACGCGGTAACACCTAGAATCAGAGCACTAATTGAACAGCAATTGGTTGAAGGTGAAGCTGAGGAAACAGAAATGGTTCCTGAAGAAATGATGCCAGCTGATGATGCACCCGTCTCAGTTGGTGCAGATGAAGCTAGCGATTCAGAAACCTCAGTGAAGGTTGGATCGGATGGCGATGTAGAGATTGAGGTCGGTGGCGTCTCAATATCATTGGATACTTCCGATGGCGCTCCTTCAATTGATGCAACGTCTGCCATGGATGATGCTGAAGGCGATGATATCATATTAGATGATGCGGTTGCTGAGGCACTTGCTCGAGTTGTTGCTTCAAGCAATTCAAGCAGGAAGAACATCAGAAACAAGATTCGTATGTTGGAAGGCCGTGTTGGTCTTCTACGAGAAGCCCTCTCGTTTGCAAAGGGTTCAAATGATAAGGCAGTTCAAGTAAAGACTGCAAAGATCTTTGAAACACTGGCACGTGAGGCAGTTACTTTACGTGAAAGCGTAATAATTACAGAAAAGAACACCAATAGTGGTGTCCTAGATAGAGCAAGAGTTGACGCAATAATCAAGGAGATGAAAGATATGTCAAAGCGTAACAACAGAAATATCTTCGACTTCCTCTTCGAGGCGGAAGATAGCCAAGCAACAGGTCGTCAGGCACTGTCTGAGCTTGACCTTGTACTTAGCGATGAAGATCTCGAAGCGCTCGGAGTGGAGGATCCTGCAGAGGCCTCTGTTGATGCGCTCGATGTCGACGTCGAATTGGCTGGTTCAGATGACGAAGCAGAAGAAGAAGGTGGCGAGGAAGAAGCTGAGGAAATGGAAGAGATGGACGAAGCTTCACATGACGAGATGGATGAAGTTTATGAAATCGATGAGGCTGCACTTCGTCGTGAAATTCAGCGACTTCGCACATTGAACGAGAATGATCCAGTTGACGGATCAGGTGATAGCTCATTCGGTGGTGGCGAGGCAGGTGACGAGATGTTCGTTGATGTAGACGAGGAGGATCTTCTAGATGCACTCGCAGACGAACTTGGTGATGCACCAATGCCTGACGCTGGTCAAGCACTTCCTGAGTCACGTCGTCGTCGTCGACAAGGCAGAATTTCAGAGTCACGACAACTGCGAAGCACAAAGCGCCAGTTGAGTGAGTACAAAAAAGCTGCACACGCTCTTAAGGAACAGCTTACAGAAATGAATCTTTTTAACGCTAAGCTTCTTTATGCAAACAAGCTTATGCAAAACAGAAACTTGACACAAAAGCAGCAGCGAGCAATTGTTGAGGCCCTTGATAATGCCAAGACGCTTCGTGAAGCAAAGCTTCTGTATCAGTCTCTGACTAAGTCTCTCAACAAGGTTCCACGTAAGAATCTTAATGAGGGATCGCTACGGACGCTCGGATCGTCTTCCAAATCAACCCGGTCAGGTGCGCCTGCCAACAGTGGTGTTGAGGTGGATCGATGGGCTACCCTTGCAGGTCTTTACAAGGACTAACCCAAAAACACTTAGACACATATACACTTTAGGAGATAAAAAATGTCTAATTTTTCACTAGAACAACTGACTGAAGGAATTCGAGAGAGACATCTCGGAAACCAGAACAGTCAACTTGTCGAGAAGTGGTCCCGCACAGGTCTCCTCCGTGGTTTGGACGGAGTGCCTCGTGAGAACATGGCTCGCATGCTCGAAAACCAGGCCGCACAGGTCCTAAAAGAAGCTTCAGATCTCGGTGGTGGTTCAGCCGCTTCATCTGATATCCGTGGTTTCTCAAACATTGCTTTCCCAATCGTTCGCCGCGTATTCGGTGGATTGATTGCTAATGATCTTGTATCAATTCAGCCAATGAGCCTTCCATCAGGTCTGCTCTTCTACCTCGATTACACCTACGGTGACAATATCACAGGTGGCGATCAGGCTGATGGTCCATACCGCTCTGGTGAGTCCATTTATAACGGACCAGCTGGCAAGGGCGTAAGAAGTGGTTCACTTGCAACCGGTGGTCAATATGATCTTGCGGGCGCTGGTTATTCACGTGCACGCGTTTCAGTTGGACCTTTGACTAACGCGCTTAATGACGCTGATCACTTGCTAGCAGAAGATATCGTTGCTGCAACTTTGACTGATACACATCGCAAGTTGCTTCAGTTTGACCCACAAGTACTTCAGCACGTCGAAGACGGTGGATCTTTCTGTTTATTTGTAGTTCCTGTAGCAGAGCTTGAGGCTTCTGATGGAACTGCGACCGGTCTTCTCGACAAGTCCATGATTCGTGAAGTTGGTATTACAGGTCAAGGTGCCGACCAAGCTGCCGGCCTATGGGGATCTGAGTTCCAAGGTGGTAAAACAGCTAACCTTCGCCGCTTGAATCAGTTGGGTACTGCAACAAGAGACGCTGTTACTGACGCAGTTTCAGCATTTACACCTAGCCCTATTTCAGGTGACAATGTTCTTCTTGTTACATTGACTAACATTCAGGATGATCCTGACGGTTGGTCAGCTTCATTTGTTCGTGCAGCTTCTGTTGACGTTGAAGACGGTGTAGGTTCAACTCTTACCGTTCCTGGTTTTGAGTCAGACTTCACTGCTGGCGTCGAAGCTGGTGACGACGGAGAGATTCCTGAGATCGATATCAAGATCGAGTCAATCGCTGTTACAGCCGTTACTCGTAAGTTGCGCGCTAAGTGGACTCCAGAACTCGCACAGGATCTAAATGCATACCACAGCCTTGACGCTGAGGTTGAGCTTACTCAGATCCTTTCAGAGCAGATCGCTCTTGAAATCGACCGCGAGATCCTCGGAGACCTTCTCCACGGTGCAAATGCAGCTAACCTCTACTGGTCACGTGCTCCTGGTAAGTTCGTGAACAAGGAGAGTGGAGCAGAGATCGCAAGAACTTCAACACTCAACCCAGGACCTGCCTTCACAGGTACTGTTCGTGAGTGGTATGAGACTCTCGTTGAGACAATCATCGACGTTGCAAACCAGATCCACAGAAAGACACTTCGTGGTTCTGCTAACTTCATCGTTGTTGGTCCAGACGTTGCAACAATCCTTGAGTCATCTGTCATGTATCGCCCAAGCTATAGCCTTGACGGTGAGGGACAGGTCAGCCAGCCAATGAGCATCGGCGCGGACAAGGTTGGTACCCTTTCAAACAGATTCACTGTTTACAAGGATCCTTACTTCCCACGCAACAAGGTTCTTGTTGGTTACAAGGGTGGAAGCTACCTTGAGTCTGGATACGTTTACGCTCCATATGTACCGTTGATCGTTACTCCTACAATCTTCGCACCTGAGGACTTCACCCCACGTAAGGGCGTGATGACTCGTTACGGTAAGAAGATGGTTCGATCTGACTTCTTCGGAACAGTTACATGCATGGACATGAACGTGATCTAATCACAACGACTAGTTCGTGACTAAAGGGGATGCTTCGGCATCCCCTTTTTTTTACTTTTTTCTGCATACTTATACAAGTTATGCATTTAAGGAGCATGTTGTGAAATTAACAGAACTATATGGATTTGAAAAGAAGGCAAAGAAATTGTCAACTTCCGATCTTCGCAAAATGATCGTTGAGGCACTAAATGAAAAAGCAGATCCAAGTAAGGTCGAAGATGATCGTTTTCCTATGAATCTTTCTTCTGTCGATGCAGAATTCGCTAAAAAGGCTGTTAACACAGAGCCGGCTAAAGAAGATACAATTCCAGTTACCGGTGCGTCTGAACCTGTTCAAAAGCTAAAGCCATCCCAAAGCAGTATGAACATTGAAAAGGCGATGGGTCAGGCAATCTCTATGATCTTGGGTGATATGGAACTAGGTGGAAACATAAACGCTTTCATCAGCAATGACGATCATATCATGGACGGTCATCACAGATGGGTTGCTACTGCAATGGTTGATCCTTCACAACCTGTTGGCGGTTACAAGGTTGACTTTCCTGCGGATAAGTTAATCGCAATCCTAAATGCAATCACGGCTGGTAAGTTTGGTATTACACAAGGAAAACCAGCAACCGGCGGATTCGACCAATTCAAGCCAGGTCCTGTTAAAGCGACATTGCAACAATTTGCTAAAGAAGGTGTACCTGGAAAATTTCCACGACCACCTGAACAAGTAATGCAGGCGTTGGAAAAATTTGTTGCTGATAACGGCGGCGAAGAAAAAGGCGAAGAGGCAGTTGAAAAAGCTGCGGAAATTATGGTGAATAATCTAAGCAATCTTAAGTTTGAAACACCAGCAGGTGCACCTAGCCGTGAAGATATGCCTGTTATTGATGATCCACAGCCAGCGATTCAGGCACTTACAACAGGTGAGGTTGATGTAAATCCACCGTATCAGGTAGATGAAGATCAGCCTGAAGTAAAAGAAGAATCAAAGAAGTCTTCCGACAACGTTCTTGTTGAACGATGGACTCGCATTGCTGGAATCAAATAATTATTTTCAATTCTCCGATTGCATGCTATAATATGATCGGAGGTATTAATCACTATGGCCACTTCAAAGAAAACAACAAAATCTACAAAGACTGCAACAACAAAGACAGCAGTTGAAATTGAAACAACATCCAAGAGTACAACCACACGTCGAAAGACTGGGTCTGGAGCTACTTCAACAAAGACAACTAGTACAACAGGTACAAGTTCATCAAGTACAACAGACGTGGCAGCTCTACAAGCGCGTATAGTTACCCTTGAAAAAAAGTTGCAAAATTTAGTCACCATTCTGCACAATGAGCTGAAAACAGAAATGCTGCGAGGACCTCGTGGTGTTGCTCAAAAGATCGAAGACGCCGGCCTTACTGAATAGACAAATCACTTCTTTCTCCATAATTATTCGATAGGCCCGGTCCCACATAATCAGCCGAACTCCCCGGCGGATCGGAATCTTGGGAACAAAAAGGAGAAAGATTATGCCAAAAGTAGTAGTTTCAGACAAAAAAGGTCTAGTTCAACAGTCAGGTAGTGGCGTCTTCGTTCAGGGTGGCGACAATGCCGGTTACATTGCACTCACATCAGATGACGGTTCCGTTTGGTATCTATTTGTAGAGGATGACGGAACTCTTAAAATTCACAACGCAGCACCAACCGCTAATGCTGATGGTGACGCTGTTGGCGATCAAACTGATTAATAGCTGATCGTCATGCGCAGAGATAGCCTCATAAAATTACAGCAGCTTGTTGATGACTTAAGCGATCGCGATGAACAGCTTAAGAGAGACGTCTCTGCGTTTAATGACTTTTTTGAGCATTTCCCCGTTCCGATCACTGTCTGGTCGACAAACCGGAACGGGGATGTTCTCACCTGCAAAGGTAACGCAATTCCATGTGTAGATTCAGGTAAGTCTATTGACGGTTTATTTGTATGTGCACATTTTACGCATCATGTTGTGACTGGACACGCATCTGCTATGGAAGGTAATGTTGTTTCGTTTATGATTGAGTCAGGAGACCCAGTATATTATGTTCATTTGGTTCCTCAAAAAACAAATGAAGGAAGTGTAACCGGTGTCGTTGGGCTCGCATGGGATATTACAACAAACGTTTCAATGCTAGGGCACGCAACTAATGCATTGTCTTTATTAAGAGAAGGTAATGTTGAAGAGGGTGTCAGCCTGTTAAAAGAAGCTGTTAAGTCTAGTCGTTTAAAATCATTAATTGAGTCAGGCATTGAAATGTATCAAATGCCTGAGCAAGAGGATCTATAAATGGCTGGCGATCAAAACGGTTGGAATGAATATTCACGACTAGTGCTAAAAGAATTAGAAACACTCGGGGACGGCATTGACGCTCTTCGAGAAGAAATTCAACACCTCAAGCAAGAATTGGCACTTCAGAAGCAAAAAGAAGACAAAGTTGATGAGCTCAAGGTGTGGAAAGAAAAGATCGATGAGGTAGCTTCCCCAACACAGCTCCAAAACCTGGTAAAAGAGGTTGAAGGTCTGAAGGTCTTTAAGACAAAAGCCGTAACTATATTCGCAGTCGTTCAGTTTGCAATGGCAGCTATTATGTTCGGAATGAAGTTGATGGGTCAATAGCCCAGTTAGTTTTTGTTTGTTGAGTGTGATAATTAGTAGGGACAACCCTAGGAGAGTCGCATGGCATTGTTTGCAAACACTTTACAACCTACCCCATTCGGTTTTTTTGACGAAGAAGTGCAGTTTCAAAATGAAGCTGACGCCATGGTTACATTCGTCAAAAGAAAATTGGGCGATGATATTCTTAGCGTTGAGCTAACTAAAAAGCAAGTATGGGCGTGCTTTGAAGAGGCTTTCCTAGAATATGGATCCCTGGTTAATCAATATCAGGCATCATCACAGCTTTCTAACTTAATCGGCGCCGCTACTGGATCGGACATCTCTGGAATGGAGCAGAAGTTTCCTAGAGAGAATCTGGAGCTTATTATGAGACGTGCCGAACCTTATGCCATGGAAGCCGGACTCGGAGGCTCCTACCATACAATCTCGGGGTCTATTGACCTTGAAATGAACCGACAAGACTATGATATACTAAGCGAGCTAAAAGATGCGGAGGGAAATCTAATCTATTCAGGATCAGAGAATAATCCTCCAACTCGACTTAAGATTATGGAGGTGTTTCACTTTTCACCTCAAGCGGCATACAGATTTTTTGATACAACTTCTGCACTTAACTACTTGAACAACGAATTTTCTTTTGAGTCATTTACTCCTGAGACTGTATTTTATGTTCTACCTGTCTTTGAGGATGTCTTAAGAGGTGGACAACTTAAGCTTTCACAGCGTGTAAGAAGATCAAATTTCTCCTATAAGATTATGGGAACTAGAATTCGTATATTCCCACAACCTACTCAGGCAACAAATACAAAGCTGTTTATAAGAATTGGTGTTCCACTAGATCCTTTAAATCCATCCTATGACGATGGAACAATCGACGGCATGAGCAATTTATCTAATATTCCATATGGAAATTTAAAGTTTGGTCGTGTCAACAGTATTGGGCGCCAGTGGACAAGACAGTACACGTTGGCACTGGCTAAAGAGTTGTTAGGACTAGTAAGATCTAAATTTGCATCTGTTCCTATTCCAGGCGGGGATTTGCAGCTTAACGGTACTGATCTGATATCACAAGGTCGAGAAGAACAGACAAATCTAAGAACTGAACTCAAAGAAATGCTAGAAAGCATGACGTACAGTAAGATGCTTGAGGACGAAGCCAACGCTTCAGAAAATCTAATGCGCATCTTGAAGAACATTCCAATGCCAAACGGCTTAGCTATTTCAATGGGCTAGGAGAAGTAAGTGGCTAGAATATTCATCACTCCAAGAGAGATTGACTTCATATCTGATCTTACAAAAGAGATTACTAAAGATGTGCGTGATCAAAAGATTTATTACTATCGCGTTCGTAATGACATCACCAATGTACATGATGTTTATGAAGAAGCACCCGAAAAGGTTTTTGATCCTCCAATCGAACTTCAAGCGATGGTTGATTGGTCACCTGAAGAAACAAGAACAAATCGGTTTGGTTCTGAAGAGTTTAAGACAATTGAAGTATACGTTCAGATGCGTGATCTTATTGATCGTGGGTTTGAGGTCGAAGCAGGCGACTATTTTAGCTACGGATCTATATTTTTTGAAATAACATCCGTTGTTGTTGACAAGACCATTTTTGGTCAAATTGAACACAAGACTGGTTTTAAGATTACCGGCAAACAGGCGCGCCAAGGACAAATTGATAAGTTTGCATTTGGACCAACTTCTGAGGATAATCCAGAGCCGGATGCAGTTCAAACAGAATTCGAACAAAAAAGAGGTTTTGAGGAAAATAGCGAAGGAGCTACAGGAGACAAACGTGGACTTATTGAAAATGGCAAGCTAGAAACTCCTGAAGAAGGTCCACGAAAAGTTAAAAAGGAATCGGAGTCTTCCATAGAGTCTTCGTTCTACGGTGATTAAAAATGTCAACTAGATACGACAAACAAGTAGAATCCTCTGATGTTGTTGCAGGAGGATATGAAGGTAAAGATACAGGCGATATCATTATACCTTCATGCACAATTGAAGATGTCGATCGAGCACTTTTTAATCTCTTTGATAAACAAATTCCTATGCAATACACGCATAAGAAAAAATCAAAAAGAATTCCTGTTATATTTGCCACCGGTGAAAGATTTGCTGTCCTAAGAAGAAAACAACCACTTAAGGACAAGAATAACGCGTTGATTCTTCCACTGATATCAATTATGCGTACTGGTGTAACCCAAGAGGTTGCTAATGGAATGGGATCAAGTGAGACGCTACC
>Ga0181587_10004903_pt1 | contig 10984 bp, 12 predicted proteins | sample 071ome_27_FD_132463 | JGI IMG/M metagenome (GOLD analysis project Ga0181587, IMG submission 132463) | Coastal salt marsh microbial communities from the Groves Creek Marsh, Skidaway Island, Georgia - 071409AT metaG (megahit assembly) | ecosystem: Environmental > Aquatic > Marine > Intertidal...
GGCCCCAGCGTCGGGGTGACGCCCAAGCGATAAGTGCTCTGGCCCGAAACCCCCTGCGCCTGATCAGCGAATCCTTGCATCTCCTCCGCGATCCGTCTGGCTCTCGGGAGCAGTTCGCGCGCGACGGGGGTCATTACGATGCCATTGCGCTGACGCTCGAAGAGCGTGGTCGACAGGTTTTCCTCCAGTGTCGCGATCTGAACGGTCAAAGTCGGTTGAGTAACGCCCAGCCGGTCAGCGGCGCGACGGAAACTGCCTGCCTCCGCAATGGCCTGAAAGTAACGAATTTGTTTGAAAGTGAGTTGCTCTGGTTTCGACATCAGCAGATTGATCCGAGTTTGCGAGGGCAGTTGAGGCCCTTGTGAGAACCGCCTCACCCACCAGATCCTCGGCTGAAATCACGGCCTTCTTGGCCAGGGGATGCTCTAAAGGCACCACCAGCATGGAAGATTCACGAAACAGGGGTGCCACCTCGAGATCCTCTCCTTGGAGCGGCAAGGTCGTAAGAATGACGTCGTGGGCCGCGGATTTCAGATCAGTGCTGAGCTGCGCGGGAATGCCCTCGCGCACATAGAGCCGCAGGTTTTCAAATTGTCGGTGCACCGCAGGCAACACGCGAGGTAACAGATAAGGCCCCAGCGTCGGGGTGACGCCCAAGCGATAAGTGCTCTGGCCCGAGACTCCCTGCGCCTGATCAGCGAATCCTTGCAGCTCCTCGGCGATCCGTCTGGCTCTCGGGAGAAGTTCGCGGGCGACGGGGGTCATCACGATGCCATTGCGTTGGCGCTCGAAGAGCGTGGTCGACAGGTTTTCCTCCATCGTCGCGATCTGAACGGTCAAAGTCGGTTGGGTGACACCCAGCCGGTCGGCAGCGCGACGGAAACTGCCTGCCTCCGCAATGGCCTGAAAATACCGAATTTGTTTGAAGGTGAGTTGCTCTGGTTTCGACATCAGCAGATTGACCCGAGTTTGCGATAGCAGTTGAGGCCCGTGTGAGAAGTGCCCCATCATTAAGGTATAGGATTAATCTATCACATATCTCTATGATCTTTAATTTTTCTATCACGTATAAAGCGCACTCAGCATTGCGATCGCATCTAAGAAGGTCCCCCGCACCATGAAATCAGTCATCCAAGGTATTTTGAAGTTCCAGTCCAACGAGCAGCCCAGCAAGCAGGCGCTGTTTGATCAACTGGCAGGCGCACAGTCTCCCGACGTGCTGCTCGTTACCTGCGCAGATTCGCGGATTGACCCGGGACTCATCACGCAAACGAACCCGGGTGAGCTCTTTATTTGCCGAAATGCGGGCAATATCGTGCCGCCACTGCCCGACTACAGCGGCGATATTGCGGCCTCCGTTGAATTTGGCGTGGCCGCCCTTGGGGTCAAGCACATCATCGTGATGGGACACACCGACTGCGGCGCCATGAAGGGTGCGATGAATCGGGAAGGGGTCGCCTCACTGCCCAAAGTCTATGAGTGGCTTGGCTACGCAGAAGAAGCTGCCAGTGCGGCAGCGGATAACCCTGCAGATCCCCTATTAGCCGTCACCGAGGCCAACGTGCTCTTGCAACTCCGCAATCTGCGCACCCATCCCGCGGTGAGCGCCGGGCTGGATGCCGGTAGCATCGATTTGCACGGTTGGGTCTATCACATTGGCTCTGGCGCCGTGACTTGCCACGACTCAGACACGGGGCAGTTCCACCCGATCGCCGATCGCTACGCCGATCTGGTGGCCTAACCCGCCCACAAGGAGTAAGGCATGACGCGCTTTTTCGACTTTTCTCACCTCAGGGGCGATATTTTTGGCGGCTTGACTGCCGGCGTAGTGGCGTTGCCGCTGGCCTTGGCCTTTGGTGAGGCCTCCGGTGCAGGACCCATTGCTGGCGTGTACGGCGCGATTATTGTCGGATTCTTCGCCGCACTGTTTGGCGGCACACCTTCACAGATCTCGGGGCCAACCGGGCCGATGATTGTCGTCTTCGCCGGCGTGTTTGCCTCGTTGAGTGGAGATGTCTCGCTGGTATTCGCCACCGTAGTCCTCGCCGGGGTGATTCAGATTGCATTTGGCGTACTGGGTTTTGGGCAGTACATCAGGCTGGTGCCCTACCCCGTGGTATCGGGCTTTATGAGTGGTATCGGCTGCATCATCATCGCACTGCAGCTCGCGAGACTGTTTGGCCATGAACCGGCGGGCAGTGGCACCATACCGGCCTTAATGGAAGTGCCGAACGCAGTATCGAATCCCAATTGGGAGGCCTTGGGTATTGGCCTCCTGACCCTAGCCATTGTGTTTCGGTGGCCCGCAAAGTGGGGGCGATATTTGCCAGGCCCCCTCGCGGCACTCATCGCGGGGACGGTTGCCAGCCTAAGCTTGAGCACCGTGCCAGTGCTTGGGGATATTCCTACGGGTCTTCCCCAATTCATCATGCCCGCCTTCTCAAGCGATACGCTGCTGATCGTTTTCGAAGCGGCAATGATTCTCGCCGTGCTCGGCGCGATTGATAGCCTGCTGACTTCTCTCGTCGCAGACAACATGACCCGCACACGGCATCACTCCAACCGGGAATTGATTGGCCAGGGCGTAGGCAACACCATCGCCGGCTTCTTTGGCGGTATTCCTGGTGCCGGCGCGACCATGCGTACGGTGGTCAACATTCGCACTGGTGGCGTGACCAAGATTTCTGGGATGTTACACAGTCTGCTGCTATTGGCCGTTGTGGTGGTGCTGGCGCCGCTGGCATCAAAAATCCCTCATGCCGTGCTTGCCGGGATTCTCGTCAAAGTCGGTTACGACATCATCGATGTCTCATACCTCAAACGTGCACACCGGGGCCCCCGCTTCGACCTGGCCCTGATGGTCATGGTGTTGAGCCTTACGGTATTTGTGGATCTCATCACTGCCGTGGTCGCTGGAGTTGTGGTTGCCGCGTTGGCGTTTGTCAAACAAGTGGCCGATGCGCAGCTGGCCGCCGCCGCGGGAGAGAACGCGGTTTCAACCGATGGCCTATCTGAGCCGGAGAGCACCCTGCTCAGCGAGTGCGGCAGTCGCCTCACTTACTTCGACCTCGGTGGGCCACTCAGTTTTGGCGCGGCTGCCGATTTAGGCCACCATGTGCGCGAGCGCATCAGCCCCACCCATCACACCTCACTGGTGTTGGACTTCAGCAAAGTGCCGTTTATGGATGTCTCTGCAGCGCGTGCGGTTGAAACGATTGCTCAGGACGCGGCGCACGCCGGCAAGCATTTGTATGTTTGCGGGATCAATGAGCAGGTCGCCACCAGCCTCGAAGGTCTGGGTGTGAGTGAGCTCATTCCCGCGACATCACGCTTTGAGACCAGAGTCGACGCCCTGACGGCTGCCCGGGACTGGATATTTGAAAACGTCGACTCAGCTGACGAAAACGGTGATCCATCCGCGTCAGGAAAGCCTGCTGTTGCCTGACCCACTCGCGTAACAGTGCCAGCGGGGCCTGATACACTGGCCCCGTTACGGTTCGAGGGGTCAATCGCTATGAGATGGGTCATCGCTACGCTCGTTGTGCTGGCTCTGGGGTCTGCACAGGCATCTGACGCCTCCGCAGATGCCGCACGCGATACTTCAGTCGACGAGCTCACGTTGATTGTGGATGTGCGAACAGCCGAGGAATTCGCAGCGGGTCACTTTCCCGGGGCGATCAATATTCCCCATGAAGACATTATTCAGGGAATCCAAAAGTTCAACGTGGGCAAAGATCAGACCGTACTGCTCTATTGTCGGAGCGGTAACCGCTCGGGTCAGGCAGAAGGCCGCCTGCAGTCGGCGGGTTTTTCCGGGGCAAAAAATGTTGGCGGCCTCAATGCGCTGCTGGCTGCCACCGGCAGAACGGCAGCCTTACCCAACCACTGAGCCGCACGCCCATCTGCCTCGGAAACGGAAGAGCGCAGCGCTTTTTGGCGCCCTTGCACCGTGAGATCGACAGCTCTCAGTCGGCGGGTTTCGCCAAGCTTGAAAATTGCGCCAGCGCTTCGTCGGGTAATCGATCCTGACCCTGGCTGTACTGCGCTGCGCAGGCACTGTAGAACTGCGCGTTCAGCCGGTTTGCCTCACCACAGTCACGCGTAGCGACAACCTTACCGGGAACACCTGCAATCACTGAGTTGGGGGGGAATTCCTTGTTTTCGGTGATGATTGTATGCCCTGCAACAATGGAGTTTTCCCCCACTTTCGCGCCGTCCATAATGGTCGCGTTAATACCAATCAAGCAGCGATCGCCAATATCGCAACCGTGCAAGGTGGCGTGATGGGTAATGGAGCAGTCCTCACCGATCAGGGTAGGAGAGGCAATGCCCACGTGAATCATGACGAAGTCCTGGATATTGGTGCGTGCACCAATTCGGATCTCGAAGGTCTCGGCACGGGTGACCACATTGGGCCAGATGGACGCGCCAGGGCCCACATAGACTTTGCCATACAACCACGCGCTCTCATGGATATATGCGGGGTCGTCGAGGGTGACATGTTCACCAATGTATCCCATGCTGGGCACTCCTGAGTGATCACTAAAACGCATATCTTGTCACGTTGCGTGTCTAATCGCTAAGGCTCACGACTCGCTTCACTGGAATGTCGCTCATGCAAGACAACGACCGCCGCGCCATCAAAATGGGTTTGGGAGCCGTGATGCTATGGAGCACGGTGGCCACTGCTTTTAGTCTAAGCCTGCGGTATCTGACTCCTTTACAGTTGGTGACGGTGGCCACCGGAGTCAGCTGGGGGTTTTTTGCTATCCGCTTGCTCTCACCGGAGAGACAAAACGCCCTGCGAGCCACCCCCGGCAGGCAGCGCGCCATGTGCTTGTTTGTGGGATGGCTGAATCCCGGGCTTTACTACCTTGTACTTTTTGCCGCCTACGATCAGTTACCGGCACAGGAGGCGATGGCCATCAATTACTCCTGGGGCATCACGCTGGCCCTCATCGCCGCGCCACTGCTACAGCAACGTTTGACCCTCGGGGCGCTGCTCGCAGCGTGCATCAGTTACAGCGGCATTGTGGTGATCGCGACTCGGGGTGCGCCCTTGTCTCTGGAGTTTGCCCAACCCCTGGGTGTGGGGCTTGCCCTCCTCAGTACCCTGCTATGGAGTCTCTACTGGGTCATCAATACGCGGCTCTCTCTGGACCCGGAGGTTAATTTGTTTCTCAACTTCTCCGGCGCCTTACCGCTGTTGCTTACTCTGCTCTGGTTCACTGACACACCCTTTCCGCAGGTTTGGCAGGCGTGGGCTGGCGGCCTCTATGTGGGGCTCTTTGAGATGGGCATTGCGTTCGTGCTGTGGATGGGCGCAATGAAAGCGACGAGTTCGACGCTGCGGATCTCAAGTCTGATCTTTTTGTCTCCCCCTTTGTCACTGCTCTTGATTTGGATGATCGCGGGCGAGCCGGTTCAAGGCTATACGCTGTTGGGTTCAGCGCTGATCCTCATCGGACTCGGGCTGCAGCGACGCGTCGAGCCCTGAGCCCTCACTGACGTCGCGGCACACCACGACTCGCTCCCCCCGATTAAGCGCGATGCCCGCATCATCAACATCAGTGAATTCTAGGGTTGCTGTGCGGCTATCGTTATCTGTAGCCACCACCACTGCCGCAAAAGACGAGGGCTCAGTCCCGGGGACCACATTACCCGCATCAAGCAGAGTGTCGGTCTTCCCCAGCGCCCGGACAGCACCCTGATCGAGAATCAGCACCTGGCGCGTCAGCTGTGCCAACTCGGCCGCAGCGTGAGAAACATAAATGAACGGCGTGCCCCCGGCTGACATCCAGTCCCCGAGATGGGCGATCACCTGCTGACGATGAACACCGTCGTTGGCGGAAAGGGGCTCGTCCAGCAACAACAGCCGCGGTCGCGCCAATAACGCACGCGCCAGAGCGACGCGCTGACGCTCTCCGCCCGAGAGGCTGTCGACTGGCTCGCAAAGCAAATGCTGTAAATCCAAAGCCTCCACCAGTGTCATGTAATCCAAGCGGGAATCGACGGCGGGGGCGCGCTGTGTGGCGAAGTTTAGGTTGTTCTCAACCGTTCGCCCGGGTAGCAACCTGCTGTCCTGAAAAGCCACGCCCAAACCGCGCTGATGGGTGGGCACCCGGTCAATCATTCCATCGCGCCAGACATCGCCACAGAACGCCACGGAGCCGGTGAAGTCAGGTTCCAGCCCGGCGATGATTCGCAGCAGCGTTGTTTTGCCGGCACCGGTCGCACCCATAATGCCCAACGGTTCGTTGAGGTCGATGCTGAGATCGAGATCCAGAGTAAAGCGGGCGCGCTCAAGACAGCCTCTGATGATCAGTTGGTTGCGCATCAACGAACCACCTCAAACCGATGACCGGCATAACGGTATACCAGCCACAAGGAGAGAAACGAGAAACACATGAGTCCCAGTGCCAGTGAGTGTGCGGCCTGATAGTTGAGGGTCTCAACATGCTCATAAATGGCAATCGACAGCACCCGGGTCTCGCCCGGAATGTTGCCACCCATCATCAGCACGACGCCGAACTCACCCACCGTGTGGGCGAAGGTCAGCACGCCCCCGGTCAGATACCCGCGTTTCGCCAGCGGCAGCACCACGTTCAACCATTGGTCCCGGGGAGAGGCACCAAGCGTAGCCGCCGCCTCGAGCACTGGCACCGGTACGGCACGGAAAGTCGCATGAAGCGGCTGCACCATAAACGGCAGGGAATAGATGACTGAAGCGATCACCAATCCAGAGAAGGAGAACGTCAGCGATTCACCTGTGACGTTGAACCACAGGCCCCCAACAAACGACTCCGGGTTCAGCATAACCAGCAAATAAAATCCAAGTACCGTAGGAGGAAGCACCAGCGGCATGGCCACGACGGCTTCTACCAAAGAGCGACCTTTTGAATCAGATCGCGCCAACCACCATGCCAGCGGAGAGGCGATAGGGAAAAGAAGCAGCGTTGTTACGCCGGCCAGCAACACGGTTAACCAAACCGCCTGCATATCGTCAGGCATCATTCTCCTCCCCCGGAAACCGATAACCGTCTCGACGAATCAGCTCACGAACAGAAGGGGTCTGCATCTGTTCAAGCCAGAATTGGGCCGCAGGATTGTTCTCTCCTCGCGTCAGGAGGACCATCATTTGATCAAGCGCTGCATCGCCCGCTAACCACAGCACCTCCGACTCATTGACCTTCAGGCTGCCATTGCGCACTCCCGAGATCAGGGCCGATCTTGCAACAAAACCCGCACTCACATGGCCCTGCGCAACGAGCCCGGTCACCAGATTAATATTGTCTACGCGCAGGATGCCCTCCCGCCAAGCAGCGCTGATATCGGCCCGCGCCAGCGAGTGCCAAGCGGCCTCCCCATAGGGCGCGAAAGCCGGATTAGCAATGCAGACCGATCGCGGCTCCAGGTTAGCGAGAGCGCCAAGTGCAGGGGTACCTGACACCCCTGGCCACCACAAGCCCAATTCTCCCACCGCGTAGATCTGTTGCGAGCCGGCCACTGCGGCGCCGCGATCAACCAACTGCTGCGGCCGGTCACAGTCAGCCGCCATAAAAATATCGAAGGGGGCGCCATTGAGAATTTGACTCGCCAGCTTCCCGGTCGAGCCGGCGATGATCTCGTAGCGATGTGGCGAGACGCGTTGAAGCGCCTTAGCGATGACCAGGGCGGTGTTGCGAAAATTCGCTGCAACGGCAATGCGCGCCTCAGCGCTTTCAACGCCTTGACTGAGACACGCCCACAATAAGCCCGCGCAAAGTGTTCTGGCGAGCCGCGGCAATAAAACGCCAGCCTGTGCGCGCCGGCCATTCATTTGAGGCGCAGCTCGTCAAGGCGCTGAGAAAGGTATTCACCGGCGGTGTAACGCGAGGAGAGCACCACCTCGGGCCGGGGATGCAGAAACATCGGCAGCGCCATGCGACTCGGCGTTGGTTGGCTCAGGTCTGAGACCGCCACCCGGTGAGTGGTTGAGGGCAGATAACCCGCCGTCGCCTCTTGCAGCATATCCCCCACATTCACAATCAGTTGGCCAGCCCGGTTCGGCACTGAGATCCATTCACCGCTGCGCAACTGTAACTCCAAACCCGGGCCATCCGCCGAGGGGAGCAGCGTTAACAAGTTAATGTCCTCATGAGGCGCTGCGCGCAGAAGACTCTCCTCCGCCGGGAAGGGCGGATAGTGTAAAACACGCAACATTGACTGCCCGCTTTGCTCGATCATGGCGCACAGAGGTTCCGTCAGCTGCGCGGTAATCGTCTCAGGTAACTGCCCGGCGATAGAGCGCAGTAGTCGGCTTCCCAGTGCCACCGCGGCCTCGAAGTGCGCATTGAGGTCAGATTGCAGAAAGTCTGGGCATCGGCCCCAGGGGTAGTATTGAAAGTACTCTTTGTAGTCTCGCTGGCTGAAGCCCCTCGCCGACTCAGCCTGCTCTGGAGAGAAATAACCATCCTGTGCTTCAGGATCCATAGCGTAAGAGCTGGCCACGCCGCTACCAAAAAAGACTCGCCACGCCTCGTAAATTCGTTGAACCCGATCGTCATCTAGCGGGTGGTGTATCAAGGCCGCAAAACCATAACGACGGAGAGACGCCATAAATGCTTGATCAAAATCCTCTGCGGTGAGGGAAATCTGCGCGAGCTCCATTACCTCAGTCACAAACGCACCTAAACGCTGCCAAAACTGAGAAACAAACCGGCAAGTGCTGCGCTCATCAGGTTAGCCAAGCTCGCGGCGATCAATGCCCTGAACCCGTATCGCGAAATATCGTCTCGCCGCTGCGGAGCAACCGCGCCCAATCCACCCAGCAAGATGGCAATCGAGGAAACGTTGGCAAAGCCGCAGAGCGCAAAGATCACGATCGCTTGAGAGTGCGGCGACAGGTCACTTGCGATCTCACTGAACGCGACGTAAGCGACGAATTCATTCAGGATGAACTTTTGGCCAATCAAGCTCCCCGCCAGCCGCGCCTCCTCCCAGGGAATACCTAAGGTCCACGCCAGAGGTTGCAACAATCCACCGAGCATGCCTTCGAGGGTCAACTGCTCGATACCCAACCATGCACCGCCCGCCCCCAAAATACCGTTAACCATCGCAATCAGCGCAATAAATGCGAGCAACATTGCGCCAATGGCACCCGCCATTTGTAAACCGTTCATGGCTCCGGTCGCTGCGGCATCAATAAAATTAACGTACTGCTCAGTCGCCAGTTTTTCGCCTTGGGCGGGCTCAGCAGGCTGATCGACCTCGGGCTCAATCAGTTTGGCCATCAGTAACCCGCCCGGCGCTGACATAAAACTCGCGGCCAGCAGATACTCCAGTGGCACGCCCAACGCGACATACCCAGCCATCACAGAGCCTGCTATAGACGCCATGCCACCGACCATCACTGCGAACAGTTCGGATTGCGTCATGCTCGAAATGTACGGTCTGGCCACCAGAGGCGCTTCGGCCTGACCCACAAAAACATTTGCCGCAGCGGAGAGCGATTCAGTGTGACTGGTGCCCAGTAGCTTGCGCAAACCACCACCCAATATCCTGATCATCCACTGCATAACGCGCGCGTGGTAGAGCACAGCGATCAAGGAGCTGAAGAAAATGACAACGGGGAGCACATTAAACGCAAAGACAAACCCGAGCGAATCGCTCGTTCCAACCAGTCCTCCGAACATAAACTCCATACCCGCTCTGCTGTAACCAAGCAGGGCGGCGACATACTCGGAGGCCGCGGCGAGGGCGGCAATACCCCAATCGGTCCATAGCGCCACAAACCCAATGCCGCCCTGCAAACCAAAGGCCAGTAGAACCGTTCTGAGCCGAATAGCCGCACGATTGGATGATAGCCCCACCGCGACAAACAAAAGTAAACAGACGCCCAGCAGGCTGACCATAGGAGCACCCCAGCTTAAGAGCCGTACTTTACCTCGCTGTTCTGGCAGGCTAAAGCGATATAGGGGTGGGTGTTAGCGCGAGAGTCGGTATCACAGCGTTCAGCGCGCGTCCGCGCGAACTGCCGGCGGCGTGACACTCGGGAGTGAGCACTCACCAATACGTCCCGCCCCCGGCAAAAGCGCGTCGTCGTCATTCACACGATAGTGCTAACAGAGAAATAGATAACTCTGGTGACATAGAAAAACAAAATAAATAAACCAAGGCTATCAATATGCGATCCAATTCCTTTGATCATGACCTGCTCCTTCAAAAAATCCGGCACCACAGCAGTGCCTATGCTGGAGATTTTAGGGATTTTGGTCAGGTTTAGATCAGCGAAAACGCCTATAAAAACTTGTTTTTTAACTTTAAGGACGGTAAATATTAATTAATATGATTTTAATTTATATATAATTTTTCCGTTGGTTCTAAAATGACCGCATTGGGCGCTTGGCGTATCGCTAGGCCCCGACCTCGGTCAATCAAATTCTCGTTGTACAGCAGACAGGCGTAGGTAGCATACGGCGCCTGCCACCGATATGACAGCAGCGGTGAGAAACACCGCGTCCCAGCCCCCGGTGACATCCTGAATCCAACCTGACGCGAAGACCGAGGCGCTGGAAGAGAGCGCCGCCAGCGTATTGGTCACACCCATCAAAAGGCCTGATTGATTGGGCGCAATGTCGAGATGGTTGGTGGCAAAGCCGCCAATTGAGAAAGCTGTCAGCGCGTTGCTGAGAGTAATGACAGCGACACTGACGAAAATTGAGTGGGTCAGGGTAATAGCGAGCATGGCTACAGCGATACCGAAAAAAGCGACGCTCTGCATGATGCGCCTGACCTTCAGCCGATCGACCCCGCGCCCTACCAAACGATCAAATAACCGCCCTGCCACTGGGGCCATGACAAGTGAGACCAGAGTAGGCGCCAGAGCGAGGAGCCCCGCTAACCGAAGATCAGCGCCTAACTCCTGATTTACAAAGGTAGGGAACCATGACAGCACGAGATACAGCGACCAGTTAATCGACATGTGTGCCACGGCGATCGCCCA
>Ga0181587_10004906_pt1 | contig 10979 bp, 9 predicted proteins | sample 071ome_27_FD_132463 | JGI IMG/M metagenome (GOLD analysis project Ga0181587, IMG submission 132463) | Coastal salt marsh microbial communities from the Groves Creek Marsh, Skidaway Island, Georgia - 071409AT metaG (megahit assembly) | ecosystem: Environmental > Aquatic > Marine > Intertidal zone...
AGAAAACGTAGAGGCGATTAATCTTGCGGGGCAAGTTTTATTGTCTGAAACAGCTCAGGATAATCTTGACCTCAGCTACTTGCCTACAGGAGTTTATTTGGTGCGTTGTGGCGCAGATTACGCGCGCATTATTAAAGAATAGAGTTTCTTATTTTTTTCCAAAGAATGCTTTGAGCTTCTCCAGATCAGCATCTGTTGTTTTTCTTGGTTCTTCTTTGGCCGCTTTAGCTGAGCTCACCTTATTAATTGGCTTAGCGAGCTGTGCCTTTTGTTCTCGGGTCAATTCCTCTTTCTTTTTCCCTGTGGATTTCTTTGGTTGCGCTTGCTTTAGAGGGGTCCCTTTAGAGGCTTCAGCTAGCTTTTCTTTTGTTGATTTAGCCTTGACTACAGATTTGCGTTTTCGCTGATTTTTTGACTGTTTTGCCTCGTTTTTGTCTTTTTTGCCCTCTTTTTCGGTGTTTTTGACTGATTTTTTAGCTTTTTTCTTTTCAGCAATTTCTTCTGATTTGGTTTTAGGTGAACGTTCAACGAGGTCACTTTCCACCTCAACTATCTGAACCCCGCCTCGAGCTTTGCCTTTAACAGTTCCTTTATCTCCGTGGAGGCTTTCAGCAGGAATGAACTTGTCTCGAGTTACCCAGGTGCTTAGCGCTCCAATGGACAATAGAAATTGATCTTTTTTGATTTCAATAATCTCACCTGGCTGACGCGATCCAATGAGCTTAACACGGTCGCCTACTTGAGCAGGGGTTGAAATGAGCTTTTTAATTTTACGCTCTTTTTGCTTCTGGTATTTTGATTTCTTTTGATTTTTTTCCTCTTGGTTCTGTGAGGCCCGCTCTCCTGCGTAGACCTTGAACCGTCCAACTACTTGTTCTTTACCCTTCTTTGATTGTTGTTCCGAGTATTCGTTGACCAATGTTTGGAACTTCTTCCCCCATGTAATCATGGCGTTTTGTTGTTCGTTCATGGCGCTTTGACGACGCACTTTGTCTTCTAGCAAAGCAATTTTACGATCTTGCTTTTCTTTCAAATACTCTAGTTCGTCTAGACGCTCGGAAAGCTTTTCGCGTTGTTTAGATAGCTCATTTTTCTCTTTTTGAATACCCACGAGTAGGCGGTCTATAGCAACCGTGCTCTCATCCAGTACCCCGCGTGCTTGATCAATGATGTTCTGGGGAACGCCCACCTTCTGCGCCACTTCGTAAGTGTAAGAAGATCCAGGAACACCTTGATTGAGCACATACTCTGGCGTGAGGTCGCTAGAGTTAAACTGCATAGATCCATTGTCAACGCGGGGCAATTCGCTTGCTAGAGCTTTGATACTGTTGTAATGAGTTGTCATTACCCCATAGGTCTTGCTTTTATTCAGCTCCATTAAAAACACTTGTGCCATAGAAGACCCTAAGTCGGGGTCGGAGCCTGAACCAAATTCATCTATGAGTACAAGCGCTTTGTTGTAGGCAGCGTTTAGAAAATAGTTCATCTTGGTCAGCTTAGAACTGTACGTGGAGAGTTCATTTTCTATACTCTGCGAATCGCCAATATCTGCCATTAAGCCGTTAAACCAACCAAGTGTGCTATCGGGGTGAACCGTGACAAGAAGCCCGCTTTGTAGCATAAGCTGAATTAACCCAACTGTTTTAAGCGTAATGGACTTACCACCTGCGTTGGGACCTGAAATCACCAAAATCCTGTTCTGAGGATCCAGTTTCAAATCAAGCGGCACAACGCTCTTGCCTTTAGCTTTATTAAAGCTTCGAAGCACCGGGTTGATCGCTTTAATTAAATGAATAGAGGGCTTATCAAGTAATTGTGGTAAGCAAGCTTCTTCATCCAATGCATGAAGGGCTTTAGCATTAACAAAATCAATTTGATAAAGGGCTGTGCTATAGTCCCGGAGCTCATTTCTATAACCAGCAACAAAGCTTGTAAGAAGCCTTAATATTCGTGTGACCTCTCGTTTTTCTTCGTCTTCAAGAACAGCTATCTCATTGTTGATTTCAAGCGTTTCGGCCGGCTCAACATAAAATATGGTGGCTTTGGAGGACGAACCGTGAAAAACACCATTTACTTGGCCCTTAAAGGCTCCTTCTACGGCGAGCACTCTTTTGTTATCGTGCACGCTCTCTTGGGTATCCGCGAGAATACCGGATCCGGCATACTTTTTAACCGCTCGGTAAAATATTCGATCGGCGGCACTGCGCTTTTTAGCTAGGTTTGCCCTGATTTTTCCCAAGGCCGGCGAGGCAGACGTTTTTACAATTCCCCTACGATCTAATACCCGGTCAATTTCGTCTGGTACGGCTTTATTCTTTTCTAAATGTGCAAGTTTATCTTGAATAGATGGCGTTCTTTCAGCGTGTTGCTTGAAAAAGCTAAATACTTTGTTGAAGCTTTCTATCAGGTTCTTGATAATTAGAAAATCTTCTCCCTCAAGTGTTGCTCCTTGGATTTTTAAGCGCACGAGAAAGGGTTTGATGTCTTCTGAGGCAAGAGCGGGAACAGGAAACTCGCTATGATACAACCCCAACACTTCGTGAACCTCCTGCAGGTCGCGCGTTACAGCTTTAAAGTCGCTAGAAGGTTTTAGAAGATGGACCCGTTCTCTTGCTCTTTCCGTAACAGCACGGGAGGCAACGGCCTTTTTTACAAGGTCGAATTCAATACTTTCAAATAAGTCTTCTGGGTATGTATTCAAAACGTCATGGTGTCCGATTTATCCGCGGTACACATCTTCATCGCTAGTAACGCTTGCGGGCCCTTCATGTTTACGGAATCCTCCAGCAAGGAGAAAGGCTAGCAAACTAACAAGCAGTGTTGTTACCACATCTACAACGGTCCAGAAGATTCCTACTGGGACATTTACAAGGTCGTTCTGTAAATCCCCCCAAACCCAAAGCGCGACAAGTACAATTGCTCCAGTAAATGGTTTGACACCCTTATGCGTTCTCCACGAAGGAACTTGAGCGGTTCTTACGGACCAATAAACCGCAAAACCAGCACCAAAGGCGTGTGCAACGAGCATGGTATATACCGCTGATGGGTTATCAAGCATATACTGATTCATTAATTCTGAGCGACCGCTCCAATCTGCCGCGGCTAAATCTGCCATAGGCAGTGGATCTAAGAACAATGAGAATAACTGGTGCAATACAGAGGTTACTACAACAGCAATGACCACCCCAACTATCGTTAAACCAATAGAACGTAAGACGAACAGAAACTTTTTCATGGCGATGAAATTTTAGATGAACCAGCTTTCTACTACCTCTAGTGATAAAGCGGCAACCTCTAATTTATTCTTTTTACGATAGCCGTTTAGCTTTTGGTGCAAGGCTGCCGGTTTGTTGTCGCGCAACGCCTCTACAGTATGGAATCCAGCTTGAGCTATATGGTGTGACCATTCTGCGGGCACGCCTACAGATTGGAACTCTTCTGGACTAGCAACGGTATCAAACTTTTCAGGGCGCATTTGAGGGAAGAACAACACTTCTTGTATACTGTCTTGATTGGTTAGCATCATGGTAAGCCTATCAATACCAATGCCTAGCCCAGAAGTAGGGGGCATCCCATATTCTAGTGCACGGACGAAGTCTTGGTCAATAAACATTGCTTCGTCATCTCCTTTTTCTGACAGTTTCAGCTGGTCCTCAAAACGCTCAAGCTGATCAATGGGGTCGTTAAGTTCTGAATAAGCATTTGCCAATTCTTTGCCATTAACCAAGAGTTCAAATCGCTCCGTAAGCCGTGGGTCTTCTCTGTGCTTTTTGGAAAGAGGAGACATCTCTACAGGATAATCAATGATGTAGGTAGGTTGAACATAATGATGTTCGCACTTTTCTCCAAAAATCTCATCTATAAGCTTGCCTTTGCCCATGGTTTCATCCACATCAAGACCGATAGATTTTGCCGCGTCGCGTACTTCAACTTCGGTCTTGCCGATGAGGTCAAGCCCAGTATGTTCCTTAATCGCCTCAAGGATAGGTACTCGAGCATACGGCGCTTTAAAGTCTACAGATTTGTCTCCAATAACGGCTTGTGTTGTGCCGTTTACTGCTTTTGCAACTTCTTCTAGCATATTCTCCACAAACCTCATCATCCAATGGTAATCCTTATAGGCTACGTAGATTTCCATTACTGTAAATTCTGGATTGTGTGTTTTGTCCATTCCTTCATTGCGAAAGTCTTTTGCAAACTCATACACTCCTTCAAAGCCCCCAACGATTAGTCGTTTTAAATACAGTTCGTTGGCAATACGCAAGTATAACGGCACGTCTAACGCATTGTGGTGCGTGACAAATGGACGAGCAGCAGCACCGCCAGGAATAGGTTGTAGAATAGGTGTCTCTACTTCCATGTAGCCTGCATCATCAAAAATGCGACGCATGGTGCTAATCACTTTATTTCTTTTTCGGAATATCTCTTTTACACCCGGGTTGACCACAAGGTCAACGTAGCGTTGGCGGTAACGAATTTCAGGGTCGGTTAACTGATCGTACACGTTTCCATCGGCATCTTTTTTTACCACAGGAAGCGGGCGTAGGCTTTTTGAAAGCACAACCAACTCCTTTACATGCAGGCTCATTTCTCCGGTCTGCGTAATGAACATATGTCCTTCTACTCCAATAAAGTCACCAATATCAAGGAGTTTTTTAAAGACGTCGTTGTACATGGTTTTGTCTTCACCGGGACAGACCTCATCGCGGTTCACGTAAATCTGCATTTCGCCAGTAGAGTCTGCCAACACAGCAAAAGAAGCCTTGCCCATGATGCGTTTAGTCATCAAGCGACCAGCGATTCGTACCGATTCAAAGCCAGTAGCGCCCTCTTTATAGTGAGCGGACAATTCTTGGGCTTTGTGTGAAACTACGTATTCAGCGGCCGGGTACGGATCAATACCTAAAGCTTTCATTTTGCTTAGGGACTCTCGTCTAAGTACCTCCTGTTCAGATAATAGTCTTGCCATATTGCTTGATGAATATTAAGGCCACAAAGATAATTGGCTTTTAGTAGCTTAGCGGTATGCTTCGTAGCCGAATTTACCTACTTATCATTTTCCTGTTCGTAATGAGCGCAGCGCATGCGCAACCGTATTGGCAACAGGGCACCAAAACGGCCTACGGTTCTGCGTCCACAAACCTAGAGGGCCTTGCCTCCGGTTTAACCAATGCAGGGGCTAATATTTGTGTTGGATACGGGAATCTTTTTACAGACAAAACTGCCTATGGAATAGAGTTTTGCGCTCGTTGGGCGCCGCTTACAGGTGGTTATGTGGGCAGGGCCCGGCTTCAGAAGTTGGCCTACGGCTCTTCAGTAACCAAGTCGTCCGTCTGGCTTGGTGCTTTTGTGGAATATGAGCAAAACTTAAATATGACGATCACTGGAGATATGTTTGGTTCTGTTAACCAAGGCATAGGTGTTGGGGCTCAATACACCTATTGGCTAACGGCCAATGCGGGAATCTATTTTTGGCCTCAAATCTCTAGAACGAACGGTGGGCCCAGCGGCCTGTGGGATTTTCAATTAATTGCTCCGGTTGGTGTTCAAGTCGCGTGGTAAAAATGAGAAAGGTTGAATTTGAAGACATAGGCCTGGTTTCTTATGGTAAAGCATGGGATTTTCAAACGGAGATATTTACCAAAACGGTAGATTTAAAATTGGCAAATCGTAAAAACCCAGAGCGCGCAACAGAAACCAAAGACCACTTCCTTTTTGTGGAACATCCTCCAGTTTTCACGTTGGGAAAAAGCGGTAAAAAAGAACACCTGCTAGTGGATGAAGAACAATTGAAGAAGGACGGTTTTGAGTACTTCCCTGTAAATAGAGGAGGTGACATCACCTACCACGGGCCGGGTCAGGTAGTGGGTTATCCAATTATAGACCTGGACTATTACTTCACAGACATACACAAATACTTGCGGTACCTAGAAGAAGTGATAATATCTACCCTTAGTGATTATGGCCTTAAAACAGGCAGGAGTGATGGCGAGACTGGTGTTTGGATGGATGAAGGAACTCCATTTGCCCGTAAGCTTTGTGCCATGGGTGTCAAAGCTTCTAGATGGACCACAATGCATGGCTTTGCGCTAAATGTAAATGTAGATTTGAGCCACTTTGATTATATCGTACCTTGTGGGATATCTGATAAAAAGGTTACCTCTTTGAACGTGGAATTAGGCAGAGACGTAGATCTTAATGAGGTAAAAGACAAGATTAAATTTTATTTTCAAAAGCAGTTTAACTGCGCATTCATTCCTGCTAAGCACCTATTCAAATGAAGAGTCTAAAAAGAATTGTTGTCATTATTGTTGTGCTCCTTGTAGCTATAAAGTTCTCCCCCTACGAATATTTGATCAAGGGCGTCAAAAACACCTACCTCAAGGGCTATACATCTGCACATCTATATGATCGCGAGTATTTTGATCAGCGCGAATTACCAGTAATTCTTGCTAAGAAGCTTGCGTTTTCTGATTCCATTTCGCTATCAATAGATGATGAATTAAGAGGCCTTTTGGAACGAATAGGCACCAAAGGAATGTTAGTGCTTCAAAATGATGAGGTTGTTTTTGAGGAATATTGGGACGAGCATGATACGGCGGCCATTTCAAACAGCTTTTCTTCTGCAAAGTCCGTAATTACGTTGCTTACACAAATTGCAGTTCAAGACGGCTATATTGCCTCCTGGGACGACCCGGTGACGGACTACATACCAGAATATGAAATTCCGGAAGGCGTTGCTACACCCACCTTGCGCCACCTTAGCACCATGACTGCGGGCCTGCAGTTCGATGAAAATTATAAGAACCCTTTTAACAAAACGGCAAAACTCTATTACAGTGATGACGTGGTTGCAACGGCCCTGGGCATTCCTCCCGGGAAATTTGAATCGGGCACGCAATGGGAATACCAAAGCGCCTGTACTCAACTGCTCACAATAGCACTGTCTCGAGCTATTGGAGAAAGTGTTTCCTCTTTTGCGAATCGTGAACTCTTTGCCAAGGTGGGCTTTGAAGTTCCTGCTACTTGGCACCTAGATCGCTCGGGCGGTTTTGAACTTGGCTACTGCTGCTTGAACGCTGCGGTACGTGATTTTGCGAAGTTGGGGATGCTCGTGAGCAACCACGGTTACGTTGACTCAAATGCGGTTATCGACTCAGCTTTTATTTTCGACGCTCAAGTAGGGTATAAATCCCCGTACTACGGTCACAGTTTCTGGATTTATCCGGATGTTGAAGCACGCAACTATTCTTTCCGAGGCCTGAATGGGCAACTAATAATTATCCTTCCCGACTACGATATGATTATAATGCGCGTTGGAGAAAAGGCTGGGGACCGCTATGAAGGCGATTTTAGATCCATCGGCCGAGAGCTAATAAAACAAGCTGAACGCTGGAACGCTAATTAAGAATTATGCTTGAGCGGCTCGTAGATATTGAAGGCCTAAACATCTCTTTTGGACAAGAGCACGTGCTCTCAAATTTTGATTTACGCATTCACCAGGGCGAGATAGTTTCTGTTGTTGGGGAAAGCGGTTCCGGTAAGTCTATTAGCGCGCTAATGAGCATGGGTTTATTAAGCCAATCGGCGTCTGTGTCCTTTACAAAAGCTACTGTATTAGAAAACGAAATAGGCCAACTATCACCCACACAGTGGCGCGCAATAAGAGGAAAGGAAATTGCAATGATTTTTCAAGACCCAATGACAGCGCTTCACCCATCAATGCGCATTGGCAAACAGATGGAGGAAGTTTTGGAAGTTCATACAGACTTCAGTTCGGCGGAACGGAAAACACAAATCATAGAAGCTTTGGAAGAGGTAGACATTCCGAATGCTTTACGATCGGCTAAAAAGTATCCTCATGAACTAAGCGGAGGTCAACGTCAGCGTGTTGTGATTGCAATGGCCATGCTTCTGGAACCAAAACTTATTATTGCTGATGAGCCAACAACGGCCTTAGACAAGCAGGTAGAGGGTACTGTCCTGAAGCTTTTGAGCAACTTAGCTAGAAAAAAGGGCTGCGCCTTATGGTTTATATCACACGACTTAGAGGTTGTGGCTAATTTTTCAGATAGGGTCGTGGTTTTGTATAAGGGAAATACGGTAGAGACAGGAGTGGCTAAAACGGTATTTAACAATCCTAAGCATCCGTATACAAAAGGACTACTTGCTTGCAGGCCGCCAAAGGAAGGTCGCCCATACCCTTTGCCTGTGTTGAACGATTTTTTAGGCGATGGCGAAGTTCCAAAAACAGAAGAGTTAACAAAGCCTCCAAGTAAGGATACAGCACTTGAAATCCGCGGCTTGAGCATTGGGTACGAAACAAGGTCAGGTTTTAATACACAAACACTCTGGGTGGTTAAAGATTTGGATTTAACCTTGCAGGTTGGTGAAACCCTTGGTCTAATAGGTCCATCAGGAAGCGGTAAAAGCAGCATTGGCAGAGCGGTGGTAGATTTAGTGCCTTCTAAGTATTCAGTAAGGAACTTTAACGGTAACGAAAATCATATTCAATTTATATTTCAAGATCCTTCGTCTGCATTGAATCGCAGTCATTCTGTGGGCCACATCTTGAGCAAAGTGCTCTCCAAGCATAATCCAAGGTTACCCTCAGAAGAAAGAAAAAAAAGAGCAGTGGCGTTGCTTGAGGAAGTAGGTCTAAAGGTTTCTGACTTAAGTAAAAAACCTAAAGATTTTTCTGGTGGTCAACGTCAGCGTATAGGCATAGCAAGAGCTTTGGCTGCAAATCCAAAAATTCTAATTTGCGATGAAAGCGTTAGTGCTCTGGACGTAAGTGTTCAAGCACAGGTATTAAACTTGCTGAATAAGATTAAAACAGACCGGGGTTTAAGTATGATTTTTATTTCTCACGACCCTGACGTAATTCGCTACATGTGTGACCGGGTGCAGCAGCTGTTGGATTCGGGGAAAGTTTAATTATAGCGTTTTTCGAAATCCTCCGTTTGACGTTTACTGTAAGCGCGGATGCCTAAGACAATATCCGTATGACTTTTTGCTCTTTGTTTTCTGGGTTTATTCGACCATGATGTTTTGCCTTTCGACTAAAAAATCAAAAGATAATTTAAACAGCCCTTTCCCGTCAAATATGCCGTTCCAAGCTCCGTGTCCAGCAGCCGTTCCGTTTGGCTGAACAAGGGTGGCTAGTTCGTTATGAATACCCAAAGAGTCGTAGACGCTTTGGAGCTCAAGAGCCTCAGCATAGGGCGTAAGAAGGTCTTGTGCAGTACCATGGCCCATAAACAATTCCGGATCTCCCGCATCATACCTATCGTATTGGTTCAGCCCATAGACGGCTTCATAAACGTCTAGCTTTATATTCGAACCCCAGAAATAAATCAAACTCTGTACTTCATAAGATTCATTGAGGTGGGTAGTAGATAGCGTGGGATCATCATTAAGAGTAATCTCATCTCTAAAATCTCCTTGATTTGAAATGCCAAGCGCAATTGTGGTAATAGCTCCAGAAGATGCTCCCCCTACGGTAATAAAGTCTGTATTTATGTTATACGAGCCAGAATGAGCTACAATCCAACGAAGAGCGGCTTTAGCATCTCTTTGAGCAAGATACATTGCTGTAGCTTGTTGAACGTCAGCTGCGTCTTGTGCATTATTGAGCGCGAAGGCAACCCATTCAGAAGGAGCGATTCCCTTGTAAAAAGTGATTAAATCTGCAGGCGCCATGCCTTGTATTGTTCCTAATTCTTGAACTGTTCGGTAGTCTATAGAAACAAAAACCCAACCTCTTGAAGCATAATAATGAGCCATGTCTACAATTTCGGGCTTATGTTTTATCCCTCCATTAAAACCTCCGCCGTGAATAAACATGAACACTGGTCTATTGGTAGAATTATTATCGGGGGAATAAACATCTAACTTAAGCGGTATTGCAAAAGCGGAATCGCTTGTCGCGCTGTGCGCTAGCCCTTCACCATAAATGATATTGGTATCCATGACAACAACGTAAGTAGAATCATTCTTCACCAGTGGTGCGCCGTTGTTAGGGTTGTTGGGAGTCTCTTTGCCACAAGCTGCAAGCAAGAAGACAATCAAATATAGAAGATAAGCGGATTTACGCATATTAACGGGGTGTTATAGGGGTGCTTGTTTTTAGACTAGGAATTGAAGGTAAGGTTTAAAATACCCCGAACAGCCTAATTAATCGATCCCAAAACACGCTTCATGAAGCCATTTAATGCGTCTTTTTTAACCACTCCATTTGAAATTTCTTTCTGTACTTCAATGGCCCCGTACAAGTTAGAAATGAGTTCTCCAATAACCTCCATTTCTTCGTCTTTTAAGGTGGGCACGTCAGCTAAAGATTCCAGAACCTCAATGGTTTCATGGAGGTAATCAACATCGTTTTTTTCAATAAAATCAACTAAATGCTTAATAAATGGAATTTTCATAAATCAAATTTTGATCAAAAGTAATAGGTCACGGTTCTATCATCAATTAATGCTCATAGATTTTGACAATTATTCAATCATTAAAAGCGCGAATAAAAGAGTCGTTCACACCGATTTTTGGTTAAAAATAGACGAGTAGTTGTTATAATTTTCAATCGTAATGTTAAGTGGCATGTGTACCTTAGGCGTACATACGTCTAGCATAAATTTTGGCCAATGAAGAGAGCAAGCTTTTTGATTTTATTCGTTTTAATCGCGCAACTACTTCATGCGCAAATTCTAAGTGTCACACCGGCTTTTCCTTCGCAGAACGATACGGTTACGGTTATTTACGACGCGTCTGAGGGCAATGGAGCTTTGGTGGGTTACACGCCCGTTTATGCGCACGCTGGGCTCATTACAAATCAAAGCACATCTCCGACCGACTGGAAACATGTACAAGGAAACTGGGGAACGGCAGACCCTAAAGTGCTTATGACACCATTAGGTAATAACCGCCATAAACTGGAATTCCACATGCCAACATTTTATGGTTTTGGCGCTGGTGTTGTG
>Ga0181587_10004918_pt1 | contig 10960 bp, 6 predicted proteins | sample 071ome_27_FD_132463 | JGI IMG/M metagenome (GOLD analysis project Ga0181587, IMG submission 132463) | Coastal salt marsh microbial communities from the Groves Creek Marsh, Skidaway Island, Georgia - 071409AT metaG (megahit assembly) | ecosystem: Environmental > Aquatic > Marine > Intertidal zone...
GGTTACGCCGGAGATGTGGATGTCGTCACGGCTTGGGAAGGCGTGAAGAGCACGGCGAATGCCGTGCTGGTGGATGTGCGCACACAGGCGGAATGGAACTTCGTCGGCGTTCCGGATTTGTCGTCCGCGGAAAAACAGCCGGTTCTGGTCGAGTGGCAGGTTTTTCCGACGATGGATCTGAATGCATCGTTTGTCGATGCGGTTTCTGCGGCGGCGCCTGACAAATCTGCACCGATCTATTTTCTGTGCCGCTCCGGCGCGCGGTCGAAGTCGGCCGCAATCGCCATGACGCAGGCCGGATACGCGGAATGCTACAACATCGCGCAGGGCTTCGAAGGCCCGCATGACGCGGAGCAGCATCGTGGCGCGACCGACGGCTGGAAGGCCCGCGGCCTGCCCTGGATACAGGGGTAGCGCATGACCGCAAACGGACTCACTCAGGAAATTAATGCCCGCTGGACGCGTGTGCGCGGTGTTCTGCGCGCCGAGGTCGGGGATTCCGCTTATAAAAGCTGGCTGAAGCCGCTTGGGCTGGTCGAATTCTCCGGCGGCGTCGTGCGCCTGTCGGTGCCCACGCGCTTCATGCGCGACTGGATTGCGAACCATTACGGCACGCGCATTTCGGAGTTGTGGTGCGACGGCAATTCACCGGTCGCCGAGGTCGAGATTTTCGTCCTGTCCGACGCGGAGGACACGCGAACCCAGACGCCGCCAAAGGCGCCGTCGGAAACTGCGGTCAGCGCAACGGCGGGTGCGCGCGTGTCGCCCGACCGGGTCGACGGCGACGTCAGCTCGGCGCTGGACCCCCGCTTCAAGTTCGATAATTTCGTTGTCGGCAAGCCCAACGAACTGGCCTACGCCGCGGCCCGCCGGGTGGCGGATGCCGAAACCGCGACCTACAACCCGCTGTTCCTCTATGGCGGCGTCGGGCTGGGCAAGACCCATCTGATGCACGCGATAGCGTGGCACATCCGCGAACACCAGCCGGGACGCAAGGTCGTCTATCTGTCGGCTGAAAAATTCATGTACTATTTCATCCGTGCGCTGCGGTTCCAGGACACGATGGCGTTCAAGGAGCGTTTCCGCTCGGTCGATGTGTTGATGATCGACGACGTTCAGTTCATCAACGGCAAGGAATCGACGCAGGAAGAATTCTTCCACACCTTCAATGATCTGGTAGATAACAATCGTCAGGTCGTCGTTTCCGCCGACAAGTCGCCGTCGGATCTGGAAGGCATGGAGGAACGGCTCCGGTCGCGCCTCGGCTGGGGGCTGGTTGCGGACATTCACGCGACCACCTACGAACTCCGCCTCGGCATCCTGCAGTCCAAGAAGGACGAGATCGGCGCCGTCGTGCCGGACAAGGTTCTGGAATTCCTCGCTCACAAGATCACTTCCAGCGTTCGCGAGCTTGAAGGCGCGCTCAACCGTGTGGCGGCGCATTCCTCGCTGATCGGCCGCGACATTACGCTGGAAACCTGCCAGGAGGTCCTGCATGACCTGCTGCGCGCCAGCGACCGGCGGATTTCGATCGAGGAAATACAGAAACGGGTGGCCGAGCATTTCAACATCCGGCTGGCCGATATGCATTCGGCCCGGCGCTCGCGGGCGGTGGCCCGGCCCCGTCAGGTGGCGATGTATCTCGCCAAGCAGTTGACCTCCAGGTCGTTGCCGGAAATCGGGCGCAAGTTCGGCGGCCGCGACCACACGACCGTGATGCACGCGGTCAAGAAGGTGGAGGAGCTGAAAACCAGCGATACCACGTTCGCCGAGGATGTGGATCTGCTGCGGCGGATGCTGGAAGGCTGAATTCCCGTCGCCGGACGGCGCAGTCAATCCCTGCGAAATAGCCGGAATTCCGCAGTTTAGCGCTCGGATTCCGGTTATTGATTCGCCTCGATCGCCCTGCATTTCGGGCGCCTTTGTAAGTCTCTGATAATGCTGGCCTTTTGAGGGTCCTGCCGGGCGCGCGAATCTGCGAGTTTTCTTGGGAATTCAAGGGCTTGTGATATAATTTCCGATGATTCTTAAGGTTTCCTGCGGACCTGCGGCCTGCCGCCGTTGCTCACCAAAAGACAGGAAAGCCTGCAGGTGGCCCCAACAAGCGCGAAAGCCGATTTAAAGCCATGCAATTCACCATCGAACGCAGCAATCTCCTGAGGTCTCTTACACACGTTCAGGGCGTCGTCGAGCGCCGGACCACCATCCCGATCCTGTCCAACGTGCTTCTGCAGGCGAATGGCGGCAAGCTGGGCCTGACGGCGACGGACATGGATCTCGCGATCATCGAGGGCGTATCCGCGGACGTGACCCAGGACGGTTCCACCACCGTTCCCGCGCATACCCTCTACGACATCGTCCGCAAGCTGCCCGAAGGCTCCCAGGTTGAAGTCGGCGCCGGCGGCGAACAGGGGCAGCTCGAGATCCGGTCCGGGCGTTCGAAGCTCAGCCTGACGACGCTGCCGAGCGAAGATTTCCCGGTGATGTCCGACGGAGACCTGCCGCACCGGTTCACGGTGCCGGCCAGCGTGCTGCGTCGTCTGATCGAGCGCACGCGGTTTGCCATGTCGACCGAGGAAACGCGCTATTACCTGAACGGGCTGTATTTTCACGCCGCGGACGCTGATGGTACCGAAGTGCTGCGGATCGTTGCCACCGACGGGCATCGCCTTGCCCGGGTCGAGGTGCCGTTGCCGGACGGCGCAGCCGGCATGCCGGGCGTCATCGTGCCGCGCAAGGCCGTTGGCGAAATTTACAAGCTGATCGAAGAGGTCGAGGACGACGTAGAAATCGCCCTGTCCGAAACGAAGATCCGCTTCGCCTTTGGCGACGCTGTCCTGACGTCCAAGCTGATCGACGGCACGTTCCCCGATTACGATCGCGTCATTCCTTTCGGCAACGACAAGACGCTCGAGGTCAAGCGCAACGAATTCGTCAAGGCGGTCGATCTGGTCTCCACCATTTCCACTGAAAAGTCCCGGGCGATCAAATTGTCGCTCGAGGACGGCAATCTGGTTCTGACCGCAACCAGCCCCGAAGCCGGCAGTGCCCGCGAGGAACTGGACGTGGATTACAACGACGGGCCGCTGGAGATCGGGTTCAATTCCAAATATCTGCTGGATATCACCCAGCAGATCGAGGGCGATGATGCGAAGTTCGTGCTGTCCGACGGCGCGTCGCCGACGCTGGTTCAGGATATGGGCGATACGAGCGCGCTGTACGTCCTGATGCCGATGCGGGTCTGAGGCGCCGGTTCAGCTTTTGCAGAATGCCCTGGCAAATTTTCCCGACCATACTGCCACTCAGGAACGCTGCGCGGTCGTAAGGCTGGCGCTGACCGATTTCCGGTGTTACGCGCAGTTGCGGCTGGAGGCGGATGCGCGGCCGGCTGTGCTGACCGGCGCGAACGGCGCCGGCAAGACGAATCTTCTGGAAGCGATTTCCTTCCTGGCCCCCGGGCGCGGCCTGCGTCGGGCCCGGCTGCAGGATGTTACGCGCAGTGATGCTGCTGAAAATACGGTCCGCGGCGCGCTGCGCTGGGCGGTGGCGTCGACGCTGGAAACCGCCGGTGGGGAGATCGAAATCGGCACCGGGTTCGAAGCGACCGGCGACGGCGGCGACGACGGCGGCCGCCGGGTGGTCAGGATGAACGGCGCCAATGTCCGCAGCCAGTCTGCGCTGGGCGAGGTGCTGGCCGCGGTCTGGCTTGTGCCGGACATGGATCGACTGTTCATGGACAGCGCGGGTGGCCGGCGCCGGTTTCTCGACCGGCTGGTCGCGGCGTTCGATCCGTCGCACACGACGCGCCTGAACGACTACGAACAGGCCATGCGCGAACGCACCCGGCTGCTGCGCGACGACCGCGCCGGGCTCCGGTCGGCAGATACGGGGTGGATATCGGCGCTGGAACAGCGCATGGCGGAAAGCGGCATCGCGCTGGCTGCCGCGCGCCGCAGTTTCGTCCAGCGGCTGGGCGCTGCCTGCGAGCTGGCGGTCGGACCTTTCCCCGCGGCCGGAATATCGCTGGCCGGCGATGCCGAGAGCTGGCTCGATGTCGGCGCGGCGCTGGAAGCCGAAGACCGGTTCCGCGCGGCACTGGCAACGTCGCGCGCCGCCGACCGGGAAGCAGGTCGCGCGCTGACCGGACCGCACCGTTCGGATATCGACGTTGTCCATCTTGCCAAGAACCGCCCCGCGGCCGTGTGTTCGACGGGGGAACAGAAAGCGCTGCTGATCAGCATCGTGTTGGCGCATGCCCGTCTCGTCTCTCTCGACCGGGGTGCCGCGCCGCTGCTGCTGATGGACGAAATCGTAGCGCATCTCGACGCGGAGCGGCGCGCGGCTCTGTTCGACGAAATCTGTGCCATCGGCGCCCAGGCCTGGATGACTGGCACCGACCGGGCGCTTTTCGAGGAATTCGGCGACCGGGCCCAGTATTTCCGTGTCGACAACGCCAACGTGTACACAGTTTGAGGATCGCATGACGCCACCTGAAGATACGCCCCCTCCCGAGAACGGCGACGCCGAGATCGCAGAAGCGGAATACGGCGCCGATTCCATTCAGGTCCTCCGCGGACTGGAAGCGGTGCGAAAGCGGCCGGGCATGTATATCGGCGATACCGATGACGGTTCCGGCCTGCACCATATGGTGTACGAGGTCGTCGACAATGCGATCGACGAAGCGCTGGCCGGCCATTGTTCGGAGGTCACGGTGACGCTGAACGGCGACGGGTCTGCGACGATCACCGACGACGGGCGCGGCATCCCGGTTGAAATTCACGGGGAAGAAGGTGTTTCCGCCGCCGAGGTCATCATGACCCAACTGCACGCAGGCGGGAAATTCGACCAGAATTCCTACAAGGTGTCCGGCGGTCTGCATGGCGTCGGCGTATCGGTGGTTAACGCGCTGTCGGAATGGCTGGAACTGCGTATCTGGCGCGACGGCAAGGAACACGTAATGCGTTTCAGCCATGGCGAATCCGACGGTCCGCTGGAAGTCGTCGGCGATTCCAACGGCAAGAAAGGCACGTCGGTCACGTTCATGCCGTCGGCCGAAACTTTCACCATGACGGAATTCAACCTGTCGACACTCGAACACCGGCTGCGCGAACTGGCGTTCCTGAATTCGGGCGTTCGCCTGGTACTGACCGATGCGCGCGGGGTCGAGCCCACGACTGTCGTCCTCGAGTACGAAGGCGGGATCGAAGCTTTCGTGAAGCATCTCGATCGCGGCAAGACCCCGCTGATCGAAACGCCCATCGTGATTACCGGCGAGCAGGACGGGGTCAGCGTCGACATGGCGCTGGAATGGGCCGACAGCTATCACGAAACCACACTGTGTTTCACCAACACCATTCCGCAATCCGACGGCGGCACGCATCTGGCAGGCTTCCGGGCGGCCCTGACGCGGACGGTCAACGGATACGCCAATGAAAGCGGCTTTGCCAAGAAAGCGAAAGTCTCGCTGTCCGGCGACGATGCCCGCGAAGGACTGACCTGCGTCGTCTCGGTGAAGGTGCCGGATCCCAAATTCTCCTCGCAGACCAAAGACAAGCTGGTATCGTCCGAAGTCAGGCCGATCGTCGAAAGCGTGGCGGCGGAAAAAATCGGTCAGTGGTTTGAAGAGCATCCCAACGACGCAAAACGAGTCATCAGCAAGGTAATCGAGGCAGCTGTCGCCCGCGATGCGGCGCGCAAGGCGCGGGACCTGACCCGGCGCAAGGGCGCGCTGGATATTTCCTCGCTGCCCGGAAAGCTGGCGGATTGCCAGGAACGGGACCCCGCGAATTCTGAACTGTTCATCGTCGAGGGCGATTCCGCCGGCGGGTCCGCCAAGCAGGCGCGTAACCGGAAGAACCAGGCGGTGCTGCCGCTCCGCGGCAAGATATTGAACGTCGAGCGCGCGCGTTTCGACAAGGTGCTCTCCTCCGCCGAACTCGGTACGCTGATCACCGCGCTGGGCGCCGGTATCGGGGCCGAGGATTTCGATATCGAGAAGGCGCGTTATCACAAGATCATCATCATGACGGACGCCGACGTCGACGGCAGCCATATCCGGACCCTGCTCCTGACCTTCTTCTACCGGCAGATGCCGGAAATTATCGAGCGCGGCTATCTCTATATTGCGCAACCGCCGCTGTACCGCGCCAAGAAAGGCGACAGCGAAACGTACCTGAAAGACGATCCGGAGATGGAGGAGTATCTGATCCGGGCCGGCCTGCGGGATGCGGTGCTGACCATCAGCGACGGCGCCCAGATCGCCGGCGACGATCTTTACGACCGGATCAAGCAGGCGCAGCGTGCCAAGCGTCTGCTGCAGCCGATGTCGTCCAAGCTTACGAATGCCGAGGTCGCGGAACAGGCGGCGGTGCTGGGGGCGTTCAACCAGGTGCTGCTGGATTCCGAGGAACAGTCGCAGCTGGTCGCGGATGCCCTGGCGCGTCGGCTCGACGGTCTGGCCGAGCCCGCCGACCGGGGCTGGACGGCGGAAATGATGGATGGCGGAGGTATCGCATTCCTGCGGACGCGCCGCGGCGTGACCGAACGCCAGGTCATCGACGGTGCCCTGCTGCGGTCGAGCGAGGCCCGGCGGCTCGACGAAATGGCATCCGATTTCCAACTGCTCTATGCACGTCCCGCCACTCTGGTGGCGCGCGATTTCGAACAGCGGATCACCGGGCCGGTCGAACTGTTTGACGCCGTTCTCGGCATTGGGCGCAAAGGAATCAGCGTCCAGCGTTACAAGGGGCTGGGCGAAATGAATCCGGAACAGCTGTGGGAGACGACGCTGGATCCCAACGTACGGACGTTGCTGAAAGTTCGGATCGAGCACGGCGACCAGGCCGAGGACGTGTTCTCGACCCTGATGGGCGACGTCGTCGAACCGCGCCGCGATTTCATCCAGGACAATGCGCTGAAGGTCGTGAACCTCGACGTATAGCTATTTGGCGTTGTCCGCGATCCTGTCGAAGCTTGCCCCAAAGGCGGCGCAGACCAGCACGTCTCTCAGTTCAGGCGCGATATGGCGATAGAACTTCCGGGCCGCCTTGTTGCGTTTCAAGACCGACCAGAAAATCCAGCGTCCGCCTTCATCGCGGCTTCGGCGGGCGACGCCGGACACCAGCGCGGTGCCGACGCCATCCCGCCGGTGACGTTCGCTGACGTAGAGATCGGCCAGATACACGCCGCGCGTCGCGCTGTCGGTGTCGTACCCCCAGTAGTAGACTGCATACCCCGCAGCCGCTTCTCCCGCGGTTGCGACCATGGTCTCGAAGGCGGGATTGTCGCCGAATCCGTCGCGCAAAAACGCTTCGGCCGAGAACCGCGATATCCGTCCGCCATCCGATACGCTCAGCGCCCGGGCCATCGCCGCGATGGCGTCGGCGTCTTCGCGCCGCGCCGGGCGGATTTCGAAGGCCGCGGTCGTCTTTTCCATTCGCGGTCGTGGATGCCTTGTTGTCGCCATATTGCTGAAGTCGATTGATGCGACTCGTAATCTACTACATATAGCGTCATGGCCGAGCGAAAACGCACAACGCCCAAACAACCCCGGAAAGGGAGTCGAAAGGCGCCGTCCGCCAAAAAATCGCCTAATAAATCGCCGCGCGCCGGCAACGTGAAATCGAAGTCAGCCGCCAGGCCGGCGGCAAAAAAATCCGCGAAAAAGCCTACGGGGGGCGACACCGGTTCCGGCCCGCGGCGGCTGGCGTTCAGGTTGTTCAAATGGTCGCTGATCTGTGCCATCTGGGGCGGCGTCGCGCTGGGTGGCGTGGTTGCGTGGTACGCCTGGGATCTGCCCGATATCGACAGGCTCGACGCGCCGACCCGTAAAGCCAGCATCACACTCACCGATTCCAGCGGCCGCGAAATCGCAACATATGGCGATCTTTACGGCGCACCGCTCCGGCTGGCCGATGTGCCGCCATACCTGGTGCAGGCAATCGTCGCGACTGAGGACCGACGGTTTTTCGATCATGCCGGTTTCGATCCCGTCGCACTGGCACGGGCGGTTGTCGCAAACCTCCGCGCCGGCCGGGTCCGCCAGGGAGGCAGCACGCTGACCCAGCAACTGGCCAAGAACATCTTCCTTAAACCCGACCGTACGCTGCGGCGGAAAGTTCAGGAACTTCTGCTGGCGTTCTGGCTGGAAGCGAACTTCACCAAGGAGCAGATCTTTACGCTCTATATTAACCGCGTGTATCTCGGCTCCGGTGCCTACGGCGTCGATGCCGCCGCGCGCCGCTATTTCGGGAAATCGGCGAAATCGGTATCCCTTCACGAATCGGCCGTTATCGCCGGTCTGCTGAAAGCACCGTCCCGCTATTCGCCGCTGCGCAGCCGCGCGGCGGCGGAAAAACGCGCCCGGGTGGTGCTGGGAACGATGGTCTCGGCCGGGTTTATTGACCAACAAACCGCCCGAGAAGTCGGTGCGCAACGCCTGCGCATCGTGGGTCGCACCGGGCATCATCGCACAGCACGCTACTTCACCGACTGGGCGCTGGAACGCGTCAATGGCTTCGTCGGCCGGGTGGAAAGCGATCTGGTGGTGCGGACGACCATGGATACCCGCTTACAGACCCTGGCGGAATCGCGGCTACGCGCCGCTCTGGCGCGCGACGGGAAGAAACGCAATATCAGCCAGGCAGCGCTGGTCTCCATGTCGCCGACCGGCGCCGTCCGCGCCCTGGTGGGGGGCCGAGACTACGCGTCCAGCCAGTACAACCGCGCTTTTCAGGCGAGGCGTCAGCCAGGGTCGGCGTTCAAGCTGTTCGTCTATCTGGCGGCGATCGAAAACGGAATGACGCCCCAGGACCGGCTTATCGATGGACCTTTGAAAATCGGCGAATGGTCGCCGCGGAACTACGGTGGCGGCTATGAAGGCACCGTCACCCTGAGAGAGGCTATGGCGCAGTCGATCAATACGGTGGCCGTGCAGGTGTCCGAACGTATCGGCCGCCAAAAGGTCATCGATTCCGCCCGGCGGCTGGGCATCACGTCACCGCTCAAGTCCCACCCCAGCCTGGCGCTCGGTGCCAGCGAGGTTTCACTGGTGGAACTGACGTCGGCCTACGGTGTGATCGCGAATGGCGGGATCGCCGTCTGGCCGCATGCCATCACCGAGATACGTACCCGCGGCGGAGACGTTCTGTACCGCCGCCGCGACGGCGCTGCGGCACAGGTCGTCGATCCGTCCGTCGCGCGTGCGGTGAACGACATGCTGCGCGCGGTGGTGGCCGGCGGCACCGGACGTGCCGCTGATCCTAGCCGTCCCGCCGCTGGAAAAACCGGTACCAGTCAGGATTTCCGCGATGCCTGGTTTGTCGGATATACCGGCGAAATGATCACCGGCGTGTGGATGGGCAACGATGACAGCGCTGCGATGAAGCGGGTCACCGGGGGCGGGTATCCGGCCCAGCTGTGGCGCGCGTATACCCGTGCGGCGCTTCAGGGCCGGCCGGTGACGCCGTTGCTGCCGCCGCCATCTGCAACGGCATCGTCCGCGTCAGGGTCGTCTTTTCTGCAATGGTTGAAACGAAACGTCGATACGCCCGGCGAGCAACCCGAAGAACCGGTATACAACGACTAGACCGTGACCGGCCGACGCGGACCCGCAGTTCCCGGCTTCTCCCCCTACCGGCCCGTGCCGGCTGAGAGCGGCATGCTCCGGGCTGTCTTTTCGCGCAAACGGATTTCTGTCTAATCTGTCTCGTCGCCGGTCGCGACTGCGGGCGTTCTCAATATCAGCACGTAAAACAGCAACAGCATGACCGGCCCCATCCAGAATACCGTCCAGGCCAGCGGCATGACGGTTCCGTCGAGCAGGCCGGCGGCGATCGCGCCCAGAATGGCGGCAAAGGACATTTGCAGGCAGCTCAGCATCGACGACGCGGCGCCCGCCATCCTGGGGAACGGGCTGATGCTGCCGGCCTGACCGCTGGGAAAGACGAACCCGGTGCCGAAGGCGAAGCCTGCGAAAGGCAGAATCACCGTCCAAATATTGAAGTAGCCCAGGAGCGGAAGGATCACCATAATCTCGCCCGAAATGGTCATGACAAGACCGCCGAACACGATCATCCTGTTGACCCCGAGACGCCGCGTAAACTGGCTGGCGACCAGTGTGCCCACGCCATATGCACCGACGGTGATAGCGTAAAGCGCGCCGAACGTATCGGGAGACACGTTCAGAAGCCCGATCAGCACATAGGCGCTACAGGACGTGAACGCGAAGATCCCGCCGTAACAGATCATGTTGCACGACACGTAGCCCATAAACGTACGGTCAGTCAGCAGGGCGGCGTAGTTCGCCACCAGTTTCGCGGGGCTGGCTGCATCGGGCATCAGCTGGCTGTTGGTTTCGCGCAGCAGCGTAAGGACGGAGATCAGCATCAGTACGCCGAATCCTCCGACGAAAACGAATATTGCACGCCATCCCGCGCCGACTTCGATCAGCCCGCCGAATATCGGACCGATGATCGGTCCGATTGCCAGGGCCGTCCCCACATATGCGTAGACCTGGGCCATGCGGTCGGGCGGGAAACTGTCGCGGACGATGGCGCGCCCGACCGACATTGACGCGCTCGCGCCCAGCGCTTGCAGCAGGCGGGCGACGGAGAGCATTGCCAGATTCGGCGCGACGGCGCAAAGACCGCTGGCAATCACGAACAGCGAGAGGGAAACGATCAGTACGGGCTTGCGCCCGAAGCGGTCTGACATCGGCCCGACGAAAAGCTGGCCTGCGGCAAAGCCCGTCATGAAGACGCTCAGGATCAGCTGCGCCTCGCTAAACGTGACCTTCAGGTCCGATGCCACCGACGGCAGCGATGGCACCATGATGTTGTTCGCGAACGGCCCCAGCATAACGAGGGCCGAAATCAGGACGATCAGGACGGGACGCGACATTTCCCTATCATGCCCCGCGGGCCGGTTGATTCCTATCCGCGGCCGGCAGATTCCAGCGAAA
>Ga0181587_10004944_pt1 | contig 10935 bp, 16 predicted proteins | sample 071ome_27_FD_132463 | JGI IMG/M metagenome (GOLD analysis project Ga0181587, IMG submission 132463) | Coastal salt marsh microbial communities from the Groves Creek Marsh, Skidaway Island, Georgia - 071409AT metaG (megahit assembly) | ecosystem: Environmental > Aquatic > Marine > Intertidal...
AGGAACAACAGACGCAGTGACGACTGGTCAAGCAGTTCCACCAGCAGGTCAACAACCTACTGGAATTCAAATTACTGATTTGCAATTGATCATGAACATCATTGATCTAGCGAGTCAGCGTGGAGCCTTTAGGGCAAACGAATTGACACAGGTAGGATCTGTTGCAGACAAACTAGGAACATGCCTAGGACAGGTTGCGGCACAGGCCAAAGCAGACAAAGAAGCAAAAGAAAAAGCTGAAGGCAAAGCACCAGCGGAAGCGACTGCACCAGCAGAAGCAACTGCACCAGCGGAAGCACCAGCAAGTTCAGAAACACCATCTTCTGAAACAAAGGCAGAATAATATGTCTGACCTAAAGCACGTAGGATATGATAGTGCTTCTAAAAGAAAGTATGTGGTTGTATTCAGACAACTTCCAGATGACAAGAACAGTGCTCTTGTTGTTGAAACGGAAACTCTTTTAGATAGATATCATGACAGTCTGATGAGTGCCGTGGAAAGTTCTGAAGCACAGGCTACAGATAATCTGTACGAAGTGTTGAACAGGAAGATGTTCTTTGATGGTGAAAACATCTTACAAACACTGCACGTCAAGAAGTACTTGAAAAAAGTATCAACTGAATCAGTACATTTGAGCCCAACACCTGGTGCAACTGTGAGTCTAGCAGAACACAATGAGAGACTCGGCGCAGTTGAGATACCAGAAGAAGATACAAGTGATAGGCCAAGCGACCAAGGAGATAGGAAACTATCTGCTGAAGAAGAGAAGAATGGTCTAGCGAGAAACTTGATAATCCAAGCACAACTTCTAGAAGAAGATGCTAGGAAGAAAAGGGCAGAAGCAGAGAAGATAGTTCCGGGCATAAACGACGAAACGAAACGTCCAAGAGGGCGTCCTAAGAAAGATGCACCAGTGTCACCTCTACTAAATAATGATGTAGAAGGTAATACTGAGAATGCGAAAATTCAAGGCAGATAAGTCGGAACACGAACACAAAGAGTTTGACAGGTTACTCACGGAGATATTCCCGCATGAGATACCTGTCAACTTCCTATCAGCAGTCAAAGTCATATACAAAGACGGTTCAGAAAGAACACTAACCAATCAAGAAATCCGAGGTATAGTTCCAAACGTGGCAGTTATCGATCATGAAAAGATCGCAAAGCTCTGGGAGAATACCAAAGAGGTTGAGATGTACGTGGATATAGAACGACTCAGAACAGTCGTTACCACCAACACCAAGAACCTCCTAAAAGGATTTGGCGATGAAGGTAACACTGACTAATGAACAGTTTGACAGCAATCCTTACTGGACTGAAAGAGTAAAGTCCACATTCACAACTCCCCCTATTAGATGGTTAGAACTATTTGATCAAAATGGTTACGACCTCTGCCAGTTGGAACAACTGTATGCGGTAGCGAATGGTTATGAGTTGACGGAACACAGAGATAACAGGCACATAACTTTAAGAAAAGATTGGTTCACAGATGACAAGCCAAAGACAGGTGCCCACATCAATCATGCTGTGATGTTTGAGAGAAAAGGCTACAGTGGAGATGCCCTGAGCCAGTTGGAATCATGGGCCAGTGGCAACAATCACATATACAAGATGATACAGATGAAACCCAAGTGGGGGCTGGACTTCTCTATAGATTACTGTGACAAGGACGGCAACGTGTTTGAAGTTTTACACTGGGAATGGGATTCTTTCAGTTACGAGGAGATAAAAGAAAAGAAGGACATGATGGATCAATTCCTAGTCAGTGTTGATTGGCAACAGAGTGCCTTGAAGATACTAGACAGGAAAGACGAATGGCACCACTTGGGATTCTTTGAACAGAGCGAATGGAAGACTAACTTCTTTGGCGTGGAGAAAGAGCAGTTCAAGATGGTGCTCTGGAATTAGAGATCACCTTCTTTCCTATTTTCAGAATAGTGTGCGTCGAACTCACCACCAGGATACCTAGACTTTAATTTGTTGATATTCTCTTCTATAACTTCATTAGGATCGAGACCCAGTGCCCTGCAACTAGTAATCCAATACCACATAATATCGCCAAGTTCTCGTTTGCAATGAAACACAGTTTCATCATTGAGTGGCTTACCTTGGAATATACACTTCTTAATAATTTCATTTAACTCTCCTGCTTCTGATGACAACCCGATGCCTCCTGTCAGTAACAGGGACATATTGACATCACTTTTTGATTCATGGTCTTTGATTGCATAGAACATCTCAGAAAGTTGTTCGCTTTCCTTACTTGTCACGCCTTTCACGAATTCTTTGTACTTGTTTAGATCAATCATTACCTTTTCCTTTCTTGAATGTTTCGTCCCCAGGCCACAAAGGTAATTGTGTTCCTGGTGCTCGCTTTGGTATCTTGCTGTCTGCACTTGACACACAGGTTGGTGATATACATTTTACAGGCTCGTCAAATAGACGGAATCCCGTTTCAATATTTCCAAGTGGTTTGTCATGACAGCTATAGGATCGTTTAATACTGCCATCAGGCTCACGAATGATAATACTACGATAACCGCTACTGCACTCCCACCCACTAAACTTATTAAAGTTGAACGCATTGAATCTCTCCGCTTGGTCCATGTACCATTCTTTGTTCTCCTTGTCTTTGAATTCTACTTGGAAGTGTTGAGGAATCTTCTTATCGGGTTGGTAAATCGGGTCCGGTTGTTTCTTAAAAGTTGCTTTAGGTCTTGTGACGTGCTTGTTCTTGCTTTCTGTAAAGGCACGTTGTGGCATACCGTTGTATAACTTTTCAAGCATCTCCTTCGTGTAGCCTTCGACGACCTTTGACGCTGTCGGATCTGACTGAGGTTTGAGCGTAACGTTAATACCTCTATTGTGGAAATAAAGCGACTCGTCATATAGCTCATCGAACCATTCGGGTACCATGACTTGGTTGATGGTAACTTGGACGTCATGTTCCTGTGCGAAGCATAACTTGTCTGCGAACTGTTCTCTCTTCTCTTGTGTGTTAACGTGTTCCCTGTGGTATGAAGCCGTGATACTGGCTCTATGGAAAGGTGCGACTGTTTTGACATATTGTTCAAACCATTTCATATTTCTGGAGCAGTTGGACGTCATGTGTACACTGGTATAGTTTGTGTTGCTCACGTCATCTGCAAGGTGTTTAAGTATATCAAGGTAGCCAGGATGGAATGTTGGCTCACCTCCTGAAAGGCTAAAATGGAAACTGTTGAATCCTCTTTCACGTGCCTGCTTCTTTATCTCATCTATCGTCAGCAAACAAAGTTCTGTGGGCCTGTGATCCTTCTTGTCACTACGAGCATAAGGCCAACAATAACTGCAACGATAGTTACAGAAACGCCCCAGCAACCAACTCACAGTGAACATATCTCTGTAGAGCATGGTCCTTTGTCCGACCCTTACTAGATCGTCGAATGGTATCTTGGTAAAGTCGTATTCACTCCATTTTAAATTTTCACTCATATGTACATACTAACACAACATGACATCGCTGTCTACTTTTCTTTGTCTATTTTTTGCATCACTTTCTTAAAGAGCCATTCGTTTTCTTTTGGGCCTCTGTGTTTTAAATCTCTTGCTTCATCATCATGACGACTGTAAATTCCTGATCTTTTATTGGACATTATTAGTAACTGAACATCGTTATCATCACAGATTTTTCCTATCAGCATCTTCATGGAATGTCGATACCATAGTGAGTTATTATCATCGACTATATCTATCAATGGTCTTGATTCATTTATTTTACAATCCAATAATTCATCATTTGTAAACTGTGCAGTAGACACAACAGTCTCTTGGTCCCACCAGTTAAATCTTGGTATGGGTGGTTCATGGATAATCATGATTTCTGGCTTCAGTTTTGGAATCCAATATAAAGTTCTCTGACAGACGTGTTGCCAGTCTGCTCCTGCACAGGCTATACTGTGATAAGGAACATCTAATTCTTGAGCAACTTTACCTGCCCACATCATGTGTAGTGGTAGTCCTATGCCCATTGTCTCGCTACACCCATTGAATAGAACTTTACATTTCTTTTCGAAACTTTCAGAACGGAAGCCATGTTCATTGAACTCGTAAGTGATATCGATATTTTTATCCAACCAGCCGTTGTGTTCGAGACGTTTTCTACTTGAGGTCACTCTCTTGTTCACTTCGAAGTCGTACTTGTTATCAGTACCATACCATTTTGTTGTTTGGTTCCTATCTTCGTAGTGTGTAGACAAACCCCATACCTCTTGCCATTTGTCTTGTTTCAGTCTGGCTTTTCCCACTTTATTATGAAGAAGATCGGCTTTTTTTCCTTTTTTTAAAAAAGGATCTTTTTTCAAAACTTTTCTATTGTTTATACGTATCATTATTTTTTAATCTTTTTGGTTGACCAAATCATTATTTGTGTTATACTATATTTATAGTTAGGAAACAGGAGTAATAATCACAGCGAGTATGGCGGAATTGGTAGACGCAACGGACTTAAAATCCGTTATCGAGATCGGTGTGTGGGTTCGAATCCCTCTACTCGCACCAACACAAGGGAGTAAATTATGTTGAGATTAGACAATTATGCATTTAACAACAACCAAATAGTTTTGAAATTTGGTGACTACGATCTTTCGATAATCAAAGATGGTTATGGAGGTGACCGTGGTATGTATGAGATAGGAGTCTTTAAGGATCGCGACATGGTTGAACTCCCTGGTGTTACTGCCGAAGGAGATACTGTCAGAGGTTTTCTTTCAGAATCAGATGTTGATGAGATATTACTCAAGATGTATTCCATCACAAAAGCAGATCCAGAACGTATCAAGTAGAGGAGCGGTTTATGAAAAAGACGTTTATGTTAGGAGCCATTGGTGTGATGTTTTCTTCCACTGCACTGGCTTCTGGGAATCCCGTAAGTGTTCAAGACAACTACAAGAACGTGATTGTCAAGAATCCTTACACAGTTGAAGTTTGCACACAGGGAAATGGGCAGTCAGATCTATCGAACTTTCTTTCAGGAGCAATCATCGGTGGGGCGATTGGCAACAACATTCCAGGAGAAAAAGGTGGAGGAGCCATTGGTGCAATTATTGGTGGGGCCTTGAACGCCGAAAAGAACAAAGGAACCACCTGTCGTATGGAAACACGTTACGAAGAACAACGTAAGACCATTTACTCGCATAGTACTATCACTTTTGACTATGAGGGTAAGCAGTACACATTGAACTTCAAGAAGTAAAGGTGAGTCATGAAGAAAGACAATAAGGCAGACAGATTCGATCTTGAAGAAAAGATCATGAGGGCTAGTTGGATATTGGAAGACATCAGGTTGTTGCGTGATAGGTTCTGTGAAGAAAATTTCACAGATGACGAGCTAGATAATTTCTTGATGGCGATGGAAACAATCTACACACATCGTTTCGATGATCTAGATGATATGATGTGTCGTGTGTTTGAGCTCAATCAGTATGCACAAACAAAGTTTGACGTCAAACGAGAGCAACCACGGTTCACAGATGATGAACACAGGCAGATGGATCTGTTCTATGGCATGACAGAAGACAGCAAGAAGTTCAAACCAGAGCATGGTTTCTACAATGGCAGGAATGGGGTATGGTACGGAAATTAATGGTTGACAGATATGCAACCTGTGTTACTATAAGAAAATAAGGGATAGGTGAGCTGATGAACCCTTGGAGCAGAATCGGATTCGTCCTAAAAAGATCAGTAGACAACAACGAAAGGAGACCCGGGCGGTAAGTTAACGCGGTTAAGCCTAAAGCGGGATTAAACAAAGTTAGGTGGGAATGGAGATGCCCTCACTAGAAAGACCTCCACTTTATTATGGGTGAGTAGTGTAGTGGCAACACGTCAGATTCCAAACCTGAAGACTAGGGTTCGATTCCTTGCTCGCCTGCCAAAAATACAGGAGACTTCATGACTACATTTATAGGTACAATCGACAGGAAACGTTACGATGAAATGCCAGGAATGGAAGGGCCTTATCTGATGCGTTCGGGCAAAGTTCTTTACTATGATCCAGAGATGGGACAGTACTACGACAGGGACACTGATTTCTATCTGACCTATGATGAATATTTGGAGCATGACAAATAATGTTTAATCTAGAAGGCCCCAATTGGGCATGGTGTGGATACACATATCATTATGACATACATGAAGATGAAGACACAAGGAAGATATGGCACGAGATACAAGATGCCACAGGTAGTACTCTGCCATTGAAATACACATCTGAATGGTCACCATACAGGTGGCCAACAGAAGAGCAGTTCCAGAATTCAGTGCTTGAATATATGTTGATCGAGTACTTCAAGAAGGAGAAGCACAGTGTCGGTTTCTGAACCACCCAAGCCCAAGAAATGGCAAAAGGCCGAACGGTGGCGTGTAGGACTATGGGATAACAGATATCCTTTGTGTGGACTTCGTCTGCTATGGGTATTGGTAGGAACCAAACACGTACAGATGTCAGCACCTGTCTGTCTCACAAAGATGAGAATGACCAGGAAAGAATGGAACAAGTTGAGAGACAAGACAAGGTATCACACAGAAGAAGATATCAGGATAGACGAAGAAAGAAGACAGAAGGTCTGGGATGATGCTGAGAAGCACAGGCGTGAAATTGAAGCAGGAACATACGTGAAGCCAAAGAGGAAGTACACAAGGCGAAACAAAAAGTAAACAATAGTCCTGTAGTTTAATGGTAAAACACCCGACTTATACTCGGCACAGTCTCCAGATTAGAGAGCGATGCAGGTTCGAATCCTGTCAGGACTACCACAACAATCTGCCCGTAGCTCAGCTGGATAGAGCAACGGCCTTCTAAGCCGTGGGTCGGGGGTTCGAATCCCTCCGGGCAGGCCAACTTATTGTAAAGGAAAAAGATATGACATGGATCAATGTAAACGATAAATTGCCTGAAGTGGGAGAGAAATGCTGGTACTTCTTTGACTTGGTAGGTAGCCACCGCGGATGGTATGAAGGCATCTACGTAGATGAGTTAGGAGATGAATGGCCAAGTATGCATATTTTCGCTTGTGAATATGGGTTCCTGACTGGAGATGTAACTCATTGGCATCCAGATCAAGAAGAGAAGCCACCCTACCCTATGTTGCATTAGGGCAAAGGGGCATATTGAACCCACCATGTATGTGGCCCCGCTTATTATAGGAGCGGTTGTATGTGACGCATTTTATTTGTTGGGAGGAATCGCCACGCCCTCCTGAGCGTACTATCACCACCGTGAGCAGGCTGTAGAGGATAGCACACGGTAGGAGCATAGTTAAAACACCTTTTAAACACGTTTTAAGCACCTTTAAACAAGTCTTAGAACAGAGTACGCCACAATACTCCATGCTTTTTTAATACCTTAACAACTGTGTTTAACGTGCTTGTAATCGATGGAATCACGTTCACGTGATCTCTAGACTAGGTGTATCCTGGATAGCCTCTCTGACGGTCGAACAGATTAAAGAGATTGAGGATCTGGAAGAACCGTTTCTGTTGGCCCGACCTGCTAGTGTGGGAGAACTAACTCCTGATAGCCGCCGAGGGGCCTAAATGCGGAGAGACCCCGCAGGTAAAGGCGTCGCCTTATCTGTTTCCGAAGTGCTGTATCTGTTGATCTTGCCTGGTCTCTAGGCCGTCGGGTAGGTCTCGCTTGACCCACACCATGCAGAATACTAATAGTGCGAAAAGTATTACTAGGTACTTCATGTAGCTATTTATGGGCTGTGGCGTGGAAAAATACACCCTAAGGTTGCTTGGAAATCCGTTGACAGAACGTAAATATAGTGTAGTATATTAGTAACAAAGGGATAATGATGATTCAGAGAACTTTGTACATAATGACTGTCGCGACAGCAATCTGTTTCGGAACAGCGGAAGCGGATGACAGCAAACAGCAGATGCTGAAGGCCGGAGAGGACTGGCTTAAACTTTACCTAGAAAAAGGCGTGGACCGCTTGGACATACAGATACCGGAAAGGTACAAGTTGGACCTACCGGAGGGCATACACCTTGGACCAAAGAAGTTCGGTTACACGTGGGGAGACTATGACGCATGGGTCAGCCCGTTCAAGCCACTAGACAGACTGCAATGGAAACAGGAGTTCGATGGTGGACACAGAGAGTTCGAGCTGAACAACGACGGTTTCTATTTCAAATTCAAGAAGACCTTCTAGAGGCCACCAAATGGTGAGTTGCTGTATTCTGTCAACCTCTGTTGCATCTCGGCATCTTCCTGCCTGCTTATCTGTGTCTTTTCAGCGAAATCCGGAATGTTGAATATCTGTAGGTTGGAGAACACAACGTTGGTCTTTGGTTGCTCATGGTGTCTTTCAAGCACACTGGGGTCTATGTAGCCATAGAACTGTATCTTCACGCTCTCGCCCTTTCTGATCGTTACCAGACCATCTATGTCGTTCACGTTCAGATACTTGATGTAACCTATGGGCCACACCACGTTTCTTATACGCAACTCCATGTCCTCGTTTGGATTGTGTATCAACCACTCTCCATAGAACAGCTCACCTGCCTTGACCTGTGAAACCTCACTGGACTTTATCACCAGGCCATAGTCATGGTTGGTCTGGTAGTGGTATCTCACTGTGGTGATCCTGTCTGCGTTCCACCAGTTGGGATAATCAAGGTTCACTTGACGAGAGCTCCACAAGGTCGCTAGTACTGTGAAAGCAACCAACACCGGTAGTATGATAAAGAAAAATATATTGTTACGCATAATGTTAATATTTAATTTGATCTATCTGTCGATTAACGCTTTAGTTTTCAAGAAAAAACACTCTTTAGATCGCCTGCAGGGTGATCTTAGGATACTCTTCGTTGTTGCCTGACCTGTCAACAATGTATGGAATAGATATCTCAGCGAACTGTAAGTTGTTACCTATGCCTGATTTTATGTCATCATATGAATCCACGTAACAAGTCTTTGCCGGCATGGACTTGGCCTGTATGAACAGGTATGCCTGTGCCTTCTCGCCTTTTGCCTTGTAGTAGAATTCCAAATTGGCCAATGCGTAGAACTGTCTTGCTTCCACTGTGTTGCCTCCCAGTATAGCATTTTTTAATTTAGTCGAGTAACTGTTCCCTGGAAATATCGCATCAAACATAGCGACAGTTTCATTGGCAACCTGGCCAGGCTCAACACCTTCTCTGTTCATTAGATCTTTGATGATGGCGTCTATGCTCCATCCTGTGTCGATCGGTGGTTGGTACTTGTTTATGAAATCTGTTTGCATTTGTCTTAGGTTTGGTGCCTGTAACTTGGTCACGTCACCATCTCTGAACCTTCCGCCTGTCTTACCTGCCTTGACTTCCACACCTTCTTCGCTCTCGCCATTGGTTATGGTCAAGTCTCCTTTGCCACCTTTGTATATGCTCTTACTCATTATACAGAAAAGAACTTCTCCCGGTCCCACACGCTGTGGTGTCACGAAGAAAAGATCTTGGAAAAAAGATTTAGTGTTTTCACTCATTCCAAACTGTGGAAATATCTTACTGATGTCACTGCTGACTGCTTTCAGTTGAGAGAAGTCTATCGCCTTGTCGGCTCTCATCGCTCTAACAATCACTCCGATCTCTTGTGGTGATAGTTCATGACCCACCATCTCTTTGGCAACTGTTCTGTAATATTTTCCACGCTGTAGGTCCACATCATCGATCTTTGAAAGTGTGTTTGCTATAGAACCAGTCTGTGAAGTACCGCCACGCTTGTCAGTTCTGTGTGCTATTTTTAGCACACGTTCTATCTGATCTAAGTATCTCTTGTTGATGCTGGCCGGCAAACCTGCCATCTTGTTGGTCAGATTTCTTATTCTTTCTTGGTCTTCTACTAGTTCTTTGAATCTCATATAACTATTTATTTCTATTTCTGTAATAACTAATTTTAAAACCAGCTCCTCTTTCCAGTGGTGTCACTTCTCTAACGAAATTGTACTTGTCACACCATCTGGGTAGCTCTTCTTTGATTGTGCCATGTCCTGTGATCACTATAGAGTACTTCCTAGATATGTCCTGTGCCTCTTCTTCTATAAAACTGTCAAACACTTCCCAGGCATCGTGTAACACGTAACCATGAAGGTCCAAGGTACTCATGAGTTGTTGCTATTTTCCGCCTGTCATCTTTTTAAGATTTGGTCGTATCAAATGATGATCTCTTGCGTCTTGCATTATAGGAGACGTGTCCTCTTTTTTCTCTTCCGGTCTTGTGTTTCCATAATGTACAACTGAACAACCATCTATGGATTCCATCTTTCTCCATGGATCAATGATCACAGAATCTGGTTGGAATGCTATCCTGATGTCTTCACCTTCAGTTGGTTTCTTGCTCAACAAGAATGAAACATCTGGATCATGTGCCATTAGATAAGTGTAAGGTCCACCTGTCTCTGGTGCGTTCTCTCCACACAATGGATCGTGGTAATAAAGTTTCTGTCCCAGTTGTTCAACATAATGACCAACAAGTATACTGTATGAACCATCGATGTATTTCACATTTGGTTTGTAGGCCTTGCCAACAATGATTACTGGATTGCCATAGCTCACTAATTTTCTAGCAAGGTTCTCTGCTTGTATCTCTCTTGCTTTCATTACAGCATCAAATAGATCATAACCTAGTCCTAAGTTCTCTGCCATGTATCTCAATGCGATGTTATCTCTTGGGTGACAAGCACCACCATCTCCCATACCTGCTGTCATGTACTTTGGTCCCATGATTCTTTGATCTGAATCTCTCAATGCATTGGTAACAACATCTACATTTATGTTGCCTTGTTTTTCAGCAACGTCTTGTATCATGTTTACCAAAGATATCTTCGCTGAAATAAATGTGTTGTAAAAAACTTTTATGCATTCGCATTCATCCCAAGTTCCAACAACGTACCTAGGATCGTTCTGCATCA
>Ga0181587_10004945_pt1 | contig 10935 bp, 7 predicted proteins | sample 071ome_27_FD_132463 | JGI IMG/M metagenome (GOLD analysis project Ga0181587, IMG submission 132463) | Coastal salt marsh microbial communities from the Groves Creek Marsh, Skidaway Island, Georgia - 071409AT metaG (megahit assembly) | ecosystem: Environmental > Aquatic > Marine > Intertidal zone...
CATCCACCTCAATCAGTAAGGTTTGGAGTAAGTTCATGATATCGCGAGGGCTATGGCTCAGATCCCAAACAGCCCTGACGCGGCATCCACTCACCTGCAACACGGTCCCGCCATACTGCTGAATTCGATCGGAGACTGAGCAGACGTAGTGATGCAAGACCGCTGCGCTTAACTTTGCCTCCAACCGCTCAGCCCATCGATCGAAGTTCCTTAAATCCACTGTCAACAAAACCGCCGAGCGTCGACTCATATCGACAGATCCGACGGTCTGTCCGTCCGCAATCCGGGCCGCAACCTCGACAGGCAAGTAAGCTTGAAGTCGCTGAATCAACTCCGAGCGCTCTACCCGGTATTGAATAAATGCAATCGTCGTCGCACCGATCCCAGCAGTCACAACGGCGCCGATCGGTCCTGCCAAAGGAAGGATGATTAAGGCCGAGGCACGCAACCAAACACTCGCAAAAATAGTGATCGCAACGAGCCCAACCACGGCTAGTGGTGCAGCCCACCAGCGCAAAGCACCCATCGATGCGGCCGTCCCCAACAGCGTACTGATCAACAAGGCAACCAACCACAGGGACGCACTCGCTATAGGCACCTGCGATGGCAGTCGCTCATCCAACAATCCTCGCAAAAGCCGCATATGAATCAACGCCCCGGCTTCGAGTGGCGCAAGCGGCGTCACGACTCGATCACTAAGCCCAACGGCACTCGACCCAATCACCACCCAGCGCCCCACCGGAAGAGTACTGCCCGCCAATACGTCAGATGCGGAAACCCGAGAAAACTGGGACGCCTGTCCATCAAAAGGCACGACCAAATGACCATCCAACGTTAACGGAACCTGCAGTACATCACCCACGTGCATCGTCATTATTGAATCAAACCAAGACCCACTCTCGAGTCGCAGCGGTTCATCAACCAGCCCAGTCGCCTCTAGAAATGAGGCCAAGGCCAATGCGGGGTAGGCATCTCCCTCGTAGCAGATAAACGCGGGCATAGCGCGCACAACCCCATCGGGGTCAACACGCGGAGTAATGTGACCGGCTGATAATTGCAAGGCTGGTGTATTCCCGAGAAAGCCAATCGCCTGCGGAAAGATACCCCGCTGACAAAGATCGGATCCAATCGCCTCAGGAAGCGCACCCGTCTGAATAGTCTCGTTGCCCGGTAGTGCAAACGTGATCGCACCCACCGGCGACGGCTCTTGACTCAAAACGGCCGCCAACTCCGCATCACCGGCACGATCATCCGGGAAAATGGCATCAATCGTAATTTCTGAGGCGCCTTTGTCCTGAAGTGCACTGACCAGTTCAGCAATTTGAACTCGGGGCCACGGCCAAGATCCAATTTCAGCCAGAGATCGCTCGTCAATGTCAACGAAGACGAAACGTGAATCCGCGCTCAGATCATGGGATAAACGCCAGACGAAATCGCTCAATCGTTGGTCAAAGCTCTGGCCGACTGGAACGATCGCAAATAACAACCCCACCAGCCAGGAAAGGAAAACGGTGCCCGCGGTCACCCATCGTGCTCGAGGGGTCATTGCAAGCAATCGCGAGCCTAGTGACTCCAAAGAGAGATCCCCTGAACGGTACCCGTCCCGACCTTCTTCTCAAACAGCATACCGGCCTCAAGCCCGTCAGCGGTGATCGCCCCGGCCATCCGATCACTGGTCGACTTGCTGACAAAAATACCTGATGGCGAAATGATTCCCGCACCCTCCAATCCAATGAGTCCAGCGCGATCGGTATCTACCGACATCTTCGAGACGAACGACTGATTCCCGAAATCAAGAAGCAACACCCCCTCACTAACCCGCGCCTTGGTGGCTGAACCATCTTGCGAGAAGGACGCCTCAGCTGCGGTCAGTCCCAGAGCGACCGAAGAACGGGCGGGAGCCAAAGGGCCTGCGTGCGATGGATCGCGGAATAAGCCGTACACCGCGTTACTCACGGTCGGATCAAATGCACCAATCAACGAGGTTGCGGGCTGTGACCATGTGTCACCCGTTGGCACACTAAACCAGTGCCCCCAAACCAAAGCTCCACGTTGTTCGGCGAGGTCATCATCAGTATCTGTGAAAGGCTTCGGCTCAGCGTTTAATGGAACCACCTGCTCATCTGCTGAAATCCGATTCACCAATACCACTTCGTCTGACCCAACGGCATCGTTTGGCTCCTGATTTGCCTTTACCACCTGCCTTAACGCCTGTGATCGCTCGCCGTTCAGCCCCAACTGAATAATTTCCGGAACCGTTGCGCCAGTTCTAAGGCTCATAATTTCTTTGGTTCCCGCTGCAAGACTCACAGAACCTTGTGTCGAACAGGGCCCCAAGGCCTCGGCAGAGCATCCTTCCGCAAAGGGAGCCATGACTACCTCACCTGAATGCACCTCGACTTGAGTTTCTCGATCGAGTGAGAGCGTTGTAAAATCCGTACCGCGAATACCGATCGCCGCAATTGGGGTATTGAGGCGAAAATTTTGGCGCGAACGCTTTAGCCCATCGCCGCTTACTGTTCGAGTCGAGCCGCTTGTAAGCTCCAGCCTGAAGGAGATGACGTCCAAACCGTCTTGTTCGAATGCCACAATCGCCAACTCACTGTTTGGACGCACACTGACCAATGTCCCGTCATTGAACCGCAGGTGTGCATGCGAACCAGCGCCAGTGACAATACGACTGCCCGACCGCACCTCAGCCCCTTTGGTTAAAGCAGTTTGCTCCTCATCAATCACCACCGCGGGTGATCCAATAACCATCGTGGCCACCCCAACCGATTCTGCCCGAACCGTGTTGGCCGCAAGCAAGAACAACACTACAATCGCGACACGCATGGTGCGCACTCTCCTCGGCGCTGTTTGGCGCCACTAAAACATGTTTCAATGCGAATTATGCAAGAGTTTACACAAACAAATTGTGCTTGGCGTCACAGTTTTCAAAGGCCATTAGCCAATGGCCATTGATCCTTCTGTACTTAAGGGTATCCCGATTCTTGCCTCACTTGGGCGCACAGAAATCCAACGCATCGCATCTGTTTCTCGCCATACCCGCGTCTCCAAACGACAGTTAATCATCGAGAAACTTAGTGAAGTACAAGGACTTTGGATTCTATTAGATGGTCGATTACAGGGTATCGACTACACGATTGATGGCCGCGAAGTTGGTCTTTATTTCATTACGCCAGGACAATTCTTTGGTGAACTATCGCTTGTCGACCAGCAGCCATATCCAGAACATATTGTCGCCACCGCAGCGTCTGAATTGCTTTTAATACCCAGAACCGTCTACCACGACTTAGTAAAAATCCATCCAGAAATTGCAACAACCATCGCCTCCACGCTTGCGATACGCATCCGAGGACTCATCAAACAAAGAACTCTACTGACGCTCGCAACCCCGATGCAGCGACTGGCCGCTCAACTTATCGACCTCGCCATTGAGCAAGGAGATCGCATTGAAATTAACTTTATTCCCACGCACCAAGAGTTAGCGATGATGATTAATGCGAGTCGAGAGACAGTGACTCGAGCCTTTCGAACCCTTCAGACAAATGGCCTTGTCAAGCGCGACGGAAACAAATTAATTGTCAATAATGGAGAGCGACTAGAGCAAATGGCTCGAGGAGACCACGACCGGTTGGTTGACTGAATTCGGGCACAAGCTGGATCTGTTTTACAGGATCAAACCGATCAACGTGACACTCCAGTTGGTGGTGCTGTCAGATCATCGGAGATCATCGCGCGCCTAGGCCTTGTATGCATAAAAGCAAAAACGGCATCGACCATCACATTTTTTGGTTGGTCAGAGCCAGCGATACAAACGGCATTGGTTTAGCTAAGATCTATATTTTATGCTCGATACCTCCGCCTCAAGTCTCAATGCAAATGGCAGATTAATTTCCGTGCACTCGATCATCCAGCATCCTGACGCTCCTTCCTTACACCCTCCTTCAAGATCCATCAAGTCAAGCGAAGGGTATATAGCTAATGCCCGTCTGAGCAATCAGTTGAAGGTTGATCTGATCTTCAATCGCAGGAACTGAGGTCGCCAGAACGAGAAGGTCAGCGCGCGTCTGAGCGCCTGAGTCGAGTTGAGCTGACAAGACTGAGCTCACAAATGCGTCTGGCGAGACTCCCATCACATTCTCATAAATATGATCTACCCAATCAGTGCTCGATGACGAACCGATCTGGGCCTCAATAAAACCACCATCAACAACCAATTGACTGACACTTAACATCGTCCAGCCTGCCTCGAACAAGGATAAACCAGCCGCGAAATAGCCGCTTCCAGAATTCTCACGGGATACAAAATCATTGACATAGGCTGCACCGAAGGCCGCGCCAATTAAAGCTGCAGACAGATACCCAGCTGATCCAGATGAAAAATCGGTATACCGTTGGACAATGGGGTCATCAGTTGAACCCTGTGACGCTGGGGAATCATCTACCGCCGCAACCTGACTATCGGCCTGCTGGTCTGCATTGAATACTTGGCCGTAGCCATTACCGCCAATACCGTCCGTTCCGTAAAGCCACTCAAGCGCCATCAAATCGACAGCCTGAAATTCTGAATAAGGACCACCCGACGCGTTGTAGGACATCAACGTAGACGCAGTGTTATCTATGCCAGCGTCCAGAACCTCAGCCTCATGAGGATGGTTTAATCCAAGTGCGTGCCCTAGCTCATGCAATAGCGTCTCGTACCCATATCCACCGGGTGTCAGATCCAAAACATCGTTACTGGGCGTGGAGTCGAGATAGAGGTATTGCTTGATTTCAATACTGCCAACCGCTCCTGTTCCTCCATGGATTACATACGAATACTCTCCGTAACAGATGCCAGTGGTGTCAGGATCAGATAAGTCAGTATAAGCAAACACCAAATCAGCCTGGTCTGCTGAAGAAACTTCAACATGATCTAAACCAGTGACCTGATCAATGTAAGATAATGCGATCCGAGTGTGAGCCTGCTGTTGCGAATTAAACGGTGTCTGATACTCATCGGAGTCATATTGTTCCCAGGCAGGATCGTAATAAGGATCGGGCGAAAACGAGTAATACACTGGGCGCTGAAACTGATCCTCTGAATCAAAATGCCAGTTCCAATTTGGCATCCCCCCGATATCATATATCAGGCCATCAATAACAGCATCACCCGAACGCAAACCTGAACTCAGAGCCTGCTCGGATTGAAATGCATAAATGTCTTGCATACCAACACACCTGTCCTGTTCTTTGTCATCAACAATTTAACGCTAAACCAACGAAGGTAAGTTGTCGATTAATACAAACCGAACACGAAAAGTAACTTCAAAAGAACCGTCTCTAAAGAACGTTCTCGTTGTAAACCTAACGATGGTAATTGAAGCATTCGGAAAAATAGCGGCTGACGCCGAGCTTGAATGAGGTTCTTCAATGTCTCACGATGCTCAGGAATCAAGACTGAATTCAGGTCACTTAGTACCTTGAAATGAGCGTCTACTTGATCTCTAAACGATCCTTTAAGAATCATGGAGATCCGTTTGAGGCGGGCTGAGACCGATCGATTCTCACCTTGCAGATTGGTTGAATGTTGCCGGTAATCAACAGTTGGAGTTGGACTGAATACGACATCTAAACCCGCGCCGCAAAATAATTGATAAATGAGCCAATCGTGGCTAAGACCTTGAGGCAGAGATACTGTTGATAAGACCTCCGAAAGCCACATGATCGCAGGACGATTGAAAACGAAAGTATTGCCACCCGAAATACTCTGACTCAGCGAGTTCTCGAAATGAATATGCTTGCCCCGGCGAGGGGAAAGACGAATAAATGTTCCATTCTCATCAATCCAACGCGTTCGACAACAGGCTACCGCAGGACCGGAAAACTGTTTCAATTGATTTTGAGCAACCTCTAAATGATCACTGTGCCAAATGTCGTCTTGATCTGACCAGGCAAGCAAATCGAATTGAGCAAGATCTTTGCGCTCGAAGGCAGACAAAAAATTTAGGGCAAAGCCTCGACAGGGTCCGGCTACGAGGCTGATCGGGTGCTTCTCAGACTGAAAGCGCTCGACAATTGAGGTCGTCTGATCAGTCGACCCATCGTCACTAACGACAATCTCAGCCTGTACCGTCTGTTGAAAGATGGACTGCAACTGTTGTTGTAAAAAGTGCTCGCCATTGTGCGCACCCAAAAATACTAACGCTTTAACCATGAATCTTCCCTGCGATCCAAGCTATTCGATAAAGCGCTTTGAAAGCTGGTCAATTAACTCTGGTGTCAATCGATGATTGACTTGTCCGATTTGTGCAACCCCGAGCAATGCCTCGAGCCACCGGGAGGTCAAGCGGGACTCAGCATCAATCAGTCTTTCGATTGCCCTTAAACTATCCGCAACGGTTCCCACACCCAAGTCGAAACTCTTGTCAGCAGCAGTCAGTAATTTTTTTGCGGACTCATACTCAGCATAAGCTGCATTCCAAGCCTCGCGGTACCGCTCAATATCGAGAGAAGCGGAAGCTTGTTGTCTTTCTACATCCCGCTCGGCTTGTTGTAACGCTAGATCAGCATCTCGAAGAGATAACTCTGCCTCACGAATACCCGCATCGCGTACACCCGAATCATAAAGATCCCAAGTCATCGTTATTTGCGCTGATGATGACTCGACTGGAAATGTTTCAGATTCACTCGCACCGATGTTTGTGTGTCTCACTTGTACACGCGCATCAAGGCGAGGCATCCACTGTGTCTCTGCCTGCTTAAGCGATAACGTTGCGGCCAAGCGCTGTGAAACTGCCTGATCAATTAACGGATGCAAACCACCATCAGAATCAACCATTGCCAGAATCTCTGAGTCTAGTGGCCATCGATCAATCGCTAGAGACTCTCGAGGAAATCTCATGTCCACTTCTTGACCGATCAAACTTTTGAGCGTGGATTCTGTGGTGACCGCCGAGGATCGAGCTCGAGCGAGCTCTGCTTTCACTCGATCGCGTTCATTCTCGACCGTTAAAACCTGCGTGACACTTAGTCTTTGTTTTTCAAATAATCGTTCAACCTGCTCGTAACGCTTTCCTACCGCAACTAAGCGTCGCTGTATTAACTGCTGCCTGACTTCAGCCTCAATCCATTGAGCGTAGGCAGACACTAACTCAGATCTACGCTTTTGCCGCGTCCCTTCTGCCGACGCCTCGCGTTGTTTAACGATTGCTGAAAGCCGATCTGGTTCTGCCCAAAGTGGCTCGTTATAGATGGGCTGAGAGATAATAATCGAGTAATCCTCACCCTGGTATCGTTCTTTCTGGCCATACTGCTCCCGCGACGTTCTCGATGTTGACAGCGTTGTAGAAATTTTTGGGAACAACTCTGACACAGCTCTCTCTTGACGAGTTTGCGCAATCTCGGCACCCACCTCACTTCGCAGGATCTCAGGATCACTTTTGACAAGGATTAAGTGGGCCTCACTCAAGGTGAGGGCACCGCCCTCACTCGGCAGAAGCAATAAAACGAAGGGTAGTGCAACCAATAAGTTAATCTTCGATAAGCGCACGCGACATCCCCTGGGCTAACGGTTTGGTCAAGTACTCCCAAAGAGTCCGCTCGCCCGTTTTAATGAGCACGTTCACTGGCATTCCAGGGACTAACGTGTAGCCTGACAGCTTCTCAAACTCTTTAGGTGGAATTTTAAGAATCGCAAGGTAATAGGATAAACCAGTCCCGCGGTCAACCAACGCATCGGGCGAAATAGACAGCACATCTCCAAAGATCTTCGGTATCGCATTACTGTCAAAGGCTGCAAATTGAACCTCCGCCAACTGTCCGACGCTCACTCGATCGATGTCTACTGGATTAACCCGTGCCTCGATGACCAGATCCTCGTTTTCCGGAACAATAGTTATAAAAGGCTGAGAGCCAGGCACAACTCCACCTTCAGTCGTGATCTCAATCGTCAAGACAACCCCAGCCGAGGGTGCCCGGATGTCGGATCGGGTTAACCGGTCTTTGGCAACCCGATACTGTTCTTCGAGCTGGACACGCTGCGCTTGTAATTCTGCCAACTGATTCTGGACGTCTGCATCATAAACTGCTCGACGCTGTAATATTTGTAGCTCAGTCTCTCCAATTTGAATCTCAGACGATTTGATGTCTGAGCTCAGTTGCTGCAATCGGCCTTTGAGTTCGACGACACGTCGCTCGAGATCACGCACCCGCGTCTCGTCCACATATCCGTCTTTCAACAGCTGATTTAGATTCGATAACTCGGTCTCGAAGGAGGCCAGTAGCTCGGATTGGGTCTCGCGCGATTCGATAAGACCATTAACACGACTTCGTAATTGCTCAATACGCCGCTCGAGAATACCGACCTCACCGATTAGAGAGCTACGCCGTTTTAAGAAGAGTCCCTGCTGCTCAGAGATTAATTCCAAGTATCTTTCGGTGGAGGGAAATTCGTCTTGTGGCGGCCAAACGACAGACGCCGCGTCTGATCGCTCAGCCTGCAACCGAGACATTCGAGCACGAGCCCCCAGTAATTGAGAAGACAGGACATCAAGATTTGCCTGCACTTGCGTTGTATCTAACCGGGCAAGCAGTTGATTTTCGGAGACTCGATCCCCTTCACGAACTAATAGTTGATCGAGAATTCCTCCTTCGAGATGCTGGATGGTCTTCTTTTCGTTTTTAACGATCACCATTCCGGTCGCCGGTGCAGCCGACCCTAAAGGTGCAATCGCAGACCATCCTCCGAAACCAACGAAAACGATGAGCAACAGAAAATAACCTACGATTCTGAACCGGCGGTCATTTCGGTCTGGCTGAACTGCTATGGGAGATATCATTCTTGACCCCCAGTCTCTGAGTTACCATTTTTCTGAGTCGCTTCTGATGACTGTGCCTCAGCCTGGGTAGTCGTACTTCCTGACTTCGTATTCGATGCCTTTGGAGGATTCTGTGCCTGCCTGGCTTTTGCGAGCTCAGCTAATACTTGATCACGAGGACCAAACGCCTTGAGCGTGCCGTCTGCCAACATCAAAAGCGCATCCACTTCGGCCAAGATATTCATACGATGCGAGACTGTAACGACTGTGGCGCCTCGAGCTTTGAGTGACCGAAGCGCTTGAAACAGCGCGCGTTCACCGACGTCATCCAAATTCGAATTCGGTTCGTCTAAAATCACCAGTACGGGGTCGCCGTAAAGCGCTCTGGCCAAACCAACTCGCTGCTTCTGGCCACCAGATAATCGGTGCTGTCCCAATGAGGTATCGTATCCATTCGGCAACGATAAGATCAGCTCATGAACCCCTGCTGCCTTTGCAGCCTCAACTACTTTCTCTGAATCAATTTCGCCAAAACGGGCAATATTCTCAGCAATCGTACCCTCAAAAAGTTCGATATCCTGGGGCAAATAGCCGACAAATGGGCCAAGATGTTCTCGATCCCAAGTGAACACATCGGCCCCATCGAGCCGCATACTTCCACCGGTCAATGGCCAGATACCCAACATTGCCCTTACAAGAGTCGACTTTCCTGAACCACTGGGCCCGATGACACCGACGGAGACGCCGGTCGGGATTTTAAAACTGATATTGCGCAGGATCGGCGTTCGCGACCCTGGCGCACCAACAACCATCTGCTCGGCACTTAGCGAGCCTTGCGGAGCCGGCAGTTCCATCTTATCTGCGTCCAGAGGAACCTTACTCAATATCTCAGTCAGTCGTTTCCACTGCCCTCTGACGGTCACGAACTGTTTCCATACCGCGACCATCTGATCCAGTGGCGCCAACGCCCTTCCAAGCAGAATTGATCCAGCTATCATGACACCCGGACTAATCTCGCCGATGACTGCAAGGTAAGCCCCTACTCCAAGAATCAATGATTGAATCATGATGCGTGACGATTTTGAAAAAGCGGTCAAAGAACCGGCCCGAGCGCTCGCTAGAGTTTGGTCCATTAGCATCGAATTTTGGCCAACTTGCCAGCGATCACGAATCGATCGAGCCATGCCCATCGACTGAATCACTTCGGCGTTTCTCAGGCGTTTGCTATTCTCAGCATTGAGCGACTGCGCCTTCTTGTTGGCCTCTGTGAGCGGACCACTAGTGACTTTTTCGTTGACGATCGCCACGATCATCAAAAAAATTGCGGCTGCAATAGCGATGTAGCCGAAGACTGGATGAAATAAAAACATGACCGCGATATAGATGGGTAACCAGGGGGCATCAAAGAATGCAAATAATCCGTTGCCCGTCACAAATTGCCGTATGCCATTTAAATCTTGTAGCGGCGCTGCTTGTGTATTGGATCCACCTGAGTACAGCGCCTGCTTCAATGAAATATCATACAGTCGACCTGAGAGCAGTGCATCGAAGCGGTTAGAGACGCGAATTAGTATTTGCGAACGAACCCACTCGAACCCACCCATGGCAGCAAGCAGAAAAACCATGATCAGGGTAAGCATGCCGAGCGTTGGAAGACTGCCACTTGCTAGGACACGGTCGTAAGCAGATAGCATGTACATTGGTGGCGTCAGCATCAGAATGTTGACAGCTGCCGAGAAAACTCCCACTGTCAGAAAGGAGCCGCGACACAATTTCATCGCATCACCGATTGATGCAATTTTGGTTTCGGATACGCCGTCGAGAGTTTTTCTCGACCCGGTCTGTTTTTTTACGGTATCTATTTTCGCTAACGGCTGAGCGGTCGGTTGAGACGCCATCCATGCACTCCAATCATAATTCGGTGTGGAGTATGAGGGCTGATGGTTTAAAATCCAAGTTGATTAATACCTGACACAGCTCTCGAGCTTAATTGGCCTAATATTTGCATTCGTTAATTGATGGACAGGAGAAAGAATGGCCACTGACACCCAAGCGATGATTGAGCGTGCTGCGTCGATTTACATGCTCGACCAACCATCGGAAACAGAAATCAATGCCTACGTTGCTCGAA
>Ga0181587_10004947_pt1 | contig 10933 bp, 10 predicted proteins | sample 071ome_27_FD_132463 | JGI IMG/M metagenome (GOLD analysis project Ga0181587, IMG submission 132463) | Coastal salt marsh microbial communities from the Groves Creek Marsh, Skidaway Island, Georgia - 071409AT metaG (megahit assembly) | ecosystem: Environmental > Aquatic > Marine > Intertidal...
ATCAGTATTGATATCGATCACATTATTTTGAATGCGCTCTGCGTACCATGTGGTGCGCAACACCCCATGGGAAGAGTGCCCCCACAGATCAGCCATGACCAAACTGTCACTCAGCAAAGACGCTTTGTCTTCGCTTAGACCAAGGGCGCGATAGATGCCGGTCACGAGACGACGCAAGGCCAGGTGATTGATCCGCATCATCATGGCCCTAAATCCAACTCTTCCAACAAGACCGCAAAAGAGGCGCCATGCATATCGCTATCCTCTGCCGTGCCTTGAATGTGAGGGCGAGGCAGGCTGAATTTAATAACCTGGAGCGACGCGATATCAAAACGCGAAATCTGGCTGAGATCGGTTTGAAACAATCGGGCGACGGTATCGGTATCTAATCGCGTTTGGATGTCCTGAAAATTCTTATCATCAAAACAAAAGATATCGATGGTCAGCCAGAACGGGCCTGCATTTTTTGATCTGATTTTTTTGACCTCTTGCCCTAAGACCATGATTTAACTTTCCGTGATCTCAAGCGTGAAACCATCCATAGGATCGTCAACAGCCATGACGTGATTGAGGCAAAATTCATACAAAGCCCCTTTGTTCATTTCCGGGGGCGAAAACGGAAAGGCAAAGGTCGGCATTGGTTCGTGGGGTGTGAGCGGTAAATGCAGAAGATCAGGATTGAGCAGTTTTGCCGCTTCTTGCGAACGGCTTTGATCGTGGCTTGTGAAAATAGCCATGACGCCGAATTCCACGGCATCATGACGGCGTTGTTCAAGAGCACCTAAGGTCGCGTTTTGCCCGATGATGCGTAATTCAAGCGATACATCACTGATCCCGTTTTTCAGGGCTTTCTGCGCAAAAGACTTTTTCAGGGCATCGACCCAAGCATCAATATGTCGGCAATAATGCTGATCACGAACCATGACGAGTGAAACGGTCTGGAATCCGGCACAGCGCGCCGCTTCAAGTTTAACTTGGTAGGGTGTTGTGTCATGCCAGATGCTCCCTTCCACCCGCACCGATTTATCATCGATTGATCGGTATTGCGCTGCCTCAACATCAAGATATCCGCCCGGCTCGTAAAGGATATAAGGGTTGGCGTTCTCATAAAGCATATGCGCGGATACCGTATATGGGGTGGCCTTTGCGTCATCTGCCATCGGGGTGATGACAAAACCCTGATCATCAAAGTGCATCAACACCACGCCAGAATTCGGGTTGGTCGTGGCCAGAGCGCCGCATTCGGCAATTTTAGCACCGTGCCAGGCCGCGCCTTTATGACATCCCCTGGCGATGGGCAAGGCGGCGATCAGCGCCGTGTCGGTGGTGCGTCCAGCAATGATAACATCGGCACCGGTATTCAGCGCGGCCTGTATTTGCTCGACCCCGGCGAGGGCTACTATATTTGTGGTCTCGCGAATGGTTTCAGCGGTAACTGTTGGCGCATGCTCAAGGGGGGTGATGGCGCCGCGTTCGAGCGCCCGAAGGATCGTGTCCTGATCCTGGCCTGATTTAAGGGTGGCAATTTTCAGATGTTCGCCGCGCTCCCGGGCTATTTCAAGGGTCAGATCAAGCATCCAGTCCACGGCGGTATCCGCGCCGCAGGTGCCGGCAGAACCGATGAGCAAAGGCACATTTGCTTTGGCTCGGGCGTCCATCAGTTCAGCCCAATCCGTTTTGGTGGCACTGCGCGAATATTTGCTGGTGCCGGTGCCAAGATAAAAAGGGCCGCTATCGGTGGACCCTCCATCAATGGCAATCAAATCAGGCTTTTCCAACAGACCAGCATCAAGTGCAACGCGATCATATGGGATACCCAGCGCTCCGGCAGGAACAAGGATTTTAACAATTTCATTCTTGCGCATTCAATAACTGCCCTATACCGTCTTACTATAATATCTATCATCAGATAGTACATAAAAATGAAATGGCTCTTGGAGATTTGCATGACCATATTGCCCATTTCAATGTTTGGAGGAAATGACAATGAACATCTTTTCAAATTCAGCATTTGCGGCTGTTTTTAGCATTGGCTTGATCAGCCAAAGCTTTGCCGCAGAATGTATTGCCCCGGCAAACCCCGGGGGTGGCTGGGATTTTACCTGCCGTTCGATCACCAAGATTATGAGCGACATTGGCGCCTATGATGGGTCCATTCAAGTGACCAATATGGCTGGCGGCGGCGGCGGTCTTGCCTTTACCCATGTGGTCAATGAACGCAATTCTGACGATGATCTGATTGTTGCGGCGTCGACTGCGACCGCGACCCGTCTGGCGCAGAATGCGTATTCCGGCATGACCGCTGATCAGGTGCGTTTCCTTGGTGCCATTGGCGCTGACCCGGGGGTGATTGTGGTTGCGGCCGATTCACCTTACAAAAACCTGAATGACCTGCTTGATGCCGTGATTGCAGATCCATCCAAGCATGCTTTTGCCGGCGGTTCTGCGGCTGGTGGTTATGACCATCTGAAGGTATTGATGGCGCTGAAGCGCAAAGGCTTCACTGATATTAAAAAAGTGAAATACATTGGCGTTGATGGTGATGCCGATGCAATCACGCAAACCGTAGGCGGCTTTACGGCGGCCATGACGGGCGATATTTCAGGCGTAGTTGGTTTCATCAAATCAGGTGATGTGCGGGTCCTGGCTTCGTTCACCGAAGAACGTATCCCCGGCTTTGAAGATATCCCAACCGCAAAAGAGCAGGGAATTGATGTGATTGCCGTGAACTGGCGTGGTCTCTACACCCCTAAAGGCGCTTCAGAAGCTTCCTATAAAAAATGGACAGAAGCCCTTCGTAAGGTCGGCGCATCACCGGAATGGAAAGAAGCCATGATGGCCAATGGTCTGGCTCCCTTCAACAAAGTTGGTCCCGATTTCCAGTCCTATGTTGATGAGGTGATTGCTGAAGTTCGCGCGATGTCAACTGAGCTCGGCGTCATGAAATAATGTCAGATCGTCTGACAGGATTTATCATTATTGTAGTAGCACTCGCCTTTTTTGCGGGTGCTACTCAACTTGAAGCGCCTTTTTTCGCTGATCCATTGGGGCCAAAAGCGTTTCCGATGATGATCGCATCGGTCGCATTGATCGCCGGGATGGTGATGGTGCTTCGCCCTGATGAGCCGCCACAATGGCCGGAATTGGCCACGATTGCGCGGCTGGCCTTGGCGACCCTCATCCTTGTTTTTTACGCGTACAGCCTGAAACCGCTCGGATTTCTGTTATCCACGGCGGTAGCGGCGGCGGCCTTGTCTTATCAAATCAACCCCCATGCGGTTCGATCAATTTTAACAGGGGCGGCCTTGTCGATCGGGCTGTTTTTCATTTTCAAATTCGCGTTGGGCCTTAGCCTGTTTGCTTTTCCGCGCGGCCTGGTAGGGTGAGTTCATGATGGAGTTGCTGACCAATCTTGAATTAGGGTTTTCGGTGGCCCTGAGCCCGTCAACGTTGATGCTGGCCATGATCGGATGCGTGCTCGGCACCATCATTGGTGCCTTGCCCGGATTGGGGCCATCAAATGGGGTGGCCATTTTAATCCCTCTGTCTTTCTCTTTAGGTTTGGATGCAACGGCCGCGCTGGTGCTGATGACCGCGGTGTATTACGGGGCTATGTATGGGGGGCGGATTTCATCGATATTGTTGAATATTCCCGGCGATGAGCCGGCGATGATGACAACCTTGGATGGCTACCCTATGGCCAAGCAGGGGCGTGCCGGCGATGCGTTGGTATTATCCGGGGTTGCGTCATTTGTGGGGGCATTTCTGTCAACCCTGGGATTGATGTTGTTGGCGCCGATCTTGGCCCGGATCGCCTTTTTGTTTGGCCCGGCGGAATATTTTGCGCTTTATCTGCTGGCCTTCTGCACCCTTGGTGGGATTGGCTCAAACAATCAGGCCAAGGCGGCGGTTTCGGTTTGTCTGGGTCTTGGGATCGCCATGGTGGGTGTGGATAGTTCCACGGGATTGACGCGCTTCACGGGTGGTAACCTCCACTTGTTTGACGGTATTGATTTTCTTGTGGCCATCGTCGGCCTGTTTGCCGTATCGGAGGTTTTCATTTTCATCGAAAGCCATGGCCGGGATTCCAGTATTGGGGTGACGCTCGAAAAAGTCACCATTCCCGTCAAGGAGATTTTTGAAACGCGTTGGACGATGTTGCGGAGCAGTGTCATTGGTTTTATCGCAGGTGTCCTGCCCGGGGCGGGTGCATCGCTTGGCAGTTTTCTCGCCTATATGTCGGAAAAATCGATCGCTAAAGACAAGAGCCGCTTTGGTCATGGTGAGCCGAGAGGCATCGCCGCACCAGAGGCAGGGAACAATGCCGCCGCTGGCGGGGCATTGGTGCCGATGCTCACTCTTGGTGTGCCCGGGTCAGGCACCACGGCGGTATTGCTGGCGTTGCTGATGACCCTGAACATCACGCCCGGACCGCTTTTGTTTACTGAACGTCCTGAAGTGGTATGGGGGCTGATCGCATCGCTGTTGATTGCGAATATTGTTTTATTGATCCTCAATGTCCCGTTGGTCAAAGTCTTCAGCCGGGTGTTGCAGGTGCCTGCGGCCATCCTGTTGCCGGGAGTGACCATGATTTCCTTTGTGGGGATTTATTCTTTGTCGGGCAGTTATTTTGATTTGCTGTTGATGATTGGCTTTGGTGCCTTGGGCTATTTCCTGCGTAAAATGTCAATCCCGACCGTGCCCGTGATTTTGGGGATATTGCTTGGGGGAAATATGGAAGTCAGCCTTCGTCGGGCCATGGTATTGTCGGATGGTGACTGGACGTATTTATTTTCGTCTTCCATCTCTGTCGGGCTGTGGCTCGCGGCGTTTGCAGGGTTCATCGCTCCGCTGTTCTTAAGGCGGTTTTTGTCGGTCTCTGCCGTGCAGAAGTAACAAGAGAAAAAAAGTTATCTTCAGGGAAGCATCTCCCGCAGGGAATGTCTTGTTTTTACCAGTGCCTTTGAGTTGCATACGTCTTGGATTTATTACAACTGCGAGTGTTCAGCGTAAGCACAATGCGCTTGGGACCGCACTGGTTATGCAATTCTTTCGGAACACGACGAGAGAAGTAATAGAAGCCAGGCTTCCGGTAGAAAATGGTCTGAATTTCTAGATTTAGACAACTTTTAATTAAACAGTAAACCGGAATACAGAGTGCATTTAACTGAAATTAATCATTATAAGATCTTTTCTTGAATTTTAAATTGTATCCTGATCTAGTGGTTCAAATTGTTTATTTTTCATCAATGCATTGCACAATTATTAGATATTCACGGTTTCGTTTAAATCTAGTTTCAATGATATGATTCAAGGACGAATTAAGGGCTGAGTTTAAAAGAGTGATTTGATGAAAAAAGTTCTGATCATGTTAGAGCGATGGATCCTGCCATTACTGGTTTTTTTGGTGCTGGTGTTATTCTCGCTCAGTGTACATGAAAAAATGGTTGCAGATGCGGCCATGACCGCATTCAAAGCCGCAGTTCAGGCCTTGACATTAGATTCCCCCGAAGATGGTTTCACCCTTTACATGAATTTTTCCATCAAAGTGACGCTCGCTTGGGCGGCGGTGAAAGTTTACATGGCATCGGTGGGGTTGAAATGGGATAACATCATGGCGCGCCGGATGACCCGCAACCATATCGTGATTGCGGCAGGCTCGCGTGGTGAGGGCGGCAAAGAAGATCAATCACCCAGAAGTAAGCTCGCTCTTGCCATTGATCTGGCGTATTCGCTGGCGCCAACGGAAACCATTGTGCTGACCGCTCCAGAGATTGATGAAGTTCAACGAACGAAGTTGTGGGATAGTGGCGTGAAGGTGGTCACTCATGATGGTCATTTCACCGATATACTTAATGCTGTTGGCGCGGCTCGTGCCAAAACCTTGATTGCCATGCGCGATCATTTTGATGATAACGTAACCCTTTGCCGTGCAGCGCTATCACCCTCACTCAAAAACCTTTCCCTGCAATGCAAATGCATGATCGAACCTTTGGCAGAGAAACGAGCGTTCCGGCCTGAAGATTATTTTGAGGCGGAAACGCTTTCAAGATTAAGATTATTTAATGAATCGGAATTGATTGCCCGCCGTATTTTCAGTGAATTCCCTCCTGATGCTAACGTCGCTGAAACCGAACAGCGTGTCCATGTGTTGTTGGTTGGGCTCAGTTCAGTGGGGCAGGCTATTGTTCAGCAGATGGCCAGAATGGGGCATTATCGCAGTGGCCTTAAGCCAAAAATCACCATCGTTGATCGAGACATTGAGGCCAAATGGTCATCCTTGACCTTTAGTTTACCTGCTGTCGAAGATTGGGTGCTGGTTGAAAAAATAGAAATTGATGTCGACCATATCACGACACAAATGCTGGATGAATGGCTTGAAGATGTTGATCCGATCACCATGGTTTATGTTTGCCGTAAAAACGAAATTTCAAACTTGCGCATCGCCCGCTTGCTGTTGGATCGGCAAATTGAACACTCCCGGCAAAAGGATATGACCATTGCAGATGTCGTGGCGCTGGACCCACCCGGCGGCATTGTCCTTTCGGATTTTTACATTTATGGCAACCATGGCGGGCATTTCCATCTGTTCTCGCTTGTAGGCGTCGATGGCAATGCCGAAGGTTCCGCAGTGACAGGCGGTTTGCTCACGGATATTGATGATACGCGAGCCCGGTCTATTCATGATGCGTATCGCGCCAAAGATCTGGCCATGACGGAGCATAACCCAGATCATCAAATTCATCCGAACAGCAGGCCGTGGGAGGAATTGCCCGAAAACATTCGTGATGCCAATCGAATGGTCGCTGATCATTTTGAAATTAAGATGCGCGCTATTGGCTGTCGTTTGGGCTCAATTAGTGAGGTTCAAGAAGCCACATTGGGCAAAGACGAACTTGAGGTATTGTCCATAATGGAACATGGCCGCTGGTGGGCCGATCGGGCGCTCAACGGATGGCGGTTCGGGCCCGTCCGCGATGACGCCCAGAAAATCCACCCCAATATGGTGCCTTATGACGATTTAAGCGAAGCAGATAAGCAAAAGGATCGCGATTCCGTCATGGAAATGACAAAGATTCTGCGGGGCGAAGGAATGGTCATCACCCGAGATTGACACCTGCAGAATTTACTCTACCTTTTGAGAACTAATATTAATAATTTCTGATATATCAGGTTTTTTTGTGACCCTTAGTAATTTTGATTATCTCTATGAAATGGATAAAGGCACGCTGGGGCAATCTGGCATTGAGGCATTGCAACGTGAATTAAAGGAAAACGACCTTACCTATATCCCTTACCCGGATCGTGCAGGACCAGGATTATGCACCGTAGCCTCAGAAATCAAACGTGAATTGGATAAGACCGTGACGCCTGCATTGAAAGCGTCGCTTTCGGATATGACCTATGAGCGTTTTGATGACCTTTATTGTGATGTTCGCATTTATCCCGTTGGTGAAGAACTCACAGTTTGGGACGATAACGATTGGGCTGGGACAGTGCTTAATGTGCTGGTGAGTTTTGTCATCGCCGTTCCCCCTGACGATAAATTAGACAGTTTTGCTCGCTTGTCGCTGGTCTCGCTCTTTAGCGATGATCCGTCCGAAAGCCTGCATGATAAGGTTGATGATGTTTACGCGTTTAAGAAAATGCTCAATATCGATGTGGTCAGCACGATCATGGGCGAAATTACAATAGGTTATTTTTATCCTCCTGAGTTTGCTGGTATGACGCTGGAAATCATCTTTGATGCGTGCCGCAAAGAAGATTTTGAGGCGATGGAAAAAGCCGCACTAGGCACGCCGATTCAATCCGAACGTTTAGGGAAATCCAACCCCAAAAACCCTAACCTGCCCATCACCTTGGATAATTTTCAAACAGAGGTTCCCAATTTAATTGCTGCCCTGGCTCGGGAATTGGGCGTGGAAAACATTGACCCTAAAACGTTGAAATCCTCGGACTCACTTTATGCATTGATGGGATTTGATCATACGAAAACATTATCGCTGTCGAAATCAATTCAAGCGCAATTTAATGTCATCGGTATGGTGGGCGGTGATCGCATGGTTACGGTTGGAAACGCTCTCGATTTTGCCGAAGAAATGATCATGGACGCTGATATCGAGTGGGAAGAATAGGTTATGGCTAAACCCCTCATCATTGAGAAAGACGGACAATCAACGTCCTTTGATGTGTCGTTGCTGGAACGCCGCAAACTCTATGGTTCGCGTAAGCGAGTGGCGCTTGACAGTCAAGGTCGTGTCTGCAGCCGGGCGTCCCTAACGGGGGATGGCGCCCTTGTTTTGGTATCTGGGAGTACAGGGCAGGGCTATTTCACGGAAACGGGAGCGTGGGTTGAGCGGCGCCAGATGGTGCCCATAAATGATCAGGGACAAGTCACTGAATTGCACCCATCAACTTTAGGTGTGCCGCAAAAAGTCGAAGGGCCGGTTGAAGCGCTGGATATTTTGAAACTTGATGTACAGAGCATCTATTCCCTCACGATGCTTGATGATGAATTGGGATTGAAGCCAAGACTCGATGCTGGTGAAATTTTCAGATGCCCGTTTAATTATTCATCTGGCGTGGAAGTGGAAACGGCCTTTCTGGTGGCGAATCCATCAGGGTATTTTGCCATTGTTGGACACCCCGTAGAAGCCGAATGGTGTGCACAGGATCAAGCGTTAATGCCGCCAGCAGATGCCGCCTTCCAAGAAGATGATCTTGATTTTGATATGTTTTAACGATGGTTGTTTTGACCAATGAGTGATTCCATTAAATTAACCGATGCCAAAGGCCGTGATGCAAGCGTTGCCTTGGGCGGATTAAAGCATATTCCTTCAGCGGTGATTGGCCTTCCAAACGAAAGGCTGACGTTTAAGCGATTTGTCAGCGCAACCCGAGAGCGTTCCCATGAAGCCTTGGAGCAAAGCTTTGGTGAGAATTATGGTCAACACCTCGTCGATGGTGACCCAGAAATTGATATGGAGCAAACAGGCTTATTTATTGATCAAACCCAAACGATATATCTGGATGGCGATGGCGAAGCCTTGTTTGTCGAACCCGAGGTTGTGGAAATATTGTTTGATCCGCAAGGTGAAGAAAAAGAACGGCGTGTTCCTATTGATACTTTATCTAATGTTGATACGGCGGCGCCCGTACGCTGGACAGGAAAAAACATTCCCGTCACCGAAGCCGTGCGCCGATTTGCATTTCAGCGACGTCTACAACTCTTTCACGTCAACGGCATCACCTTTGATTTTCTCTTTGAGATTGCCAAAACCTTACATGACAGCCAATCCTTGATGCTTGTAGGGGCAGGGGATAAAGGCTCTGACCCGCTGATTTTCAGGGCCAATGGAAAGCCCTATCGTGGCTTTCTGCATGGCCGGGTGGATGACACGCGCTTCCAATTGTTTTTGCTCTTAAGCGCCATGGAATTGAAAAACCCATCCCCGGAGACGTCGTCATGACCCAGGAGATTTTCAGTGGCGGTGAAGCTTTTGGAAAAGGGGTGCGGAACGCGACCATATCCGATGACCAATTGGTGCAAACTCTTGCCGATTATCGTCGCCGGGTAGCGGGAGGCTATCGTGCCCTATTGCCAGAGGATATGGACAGCATTCCCCATGGACCCAGTTGGGTATCAACAAAACTTGATGGCGAATTGTGGTTTTTGGTCAAGCGAGAAGGATGGCTTGCCCTGATCAATCCTAAAGGCAGGGTGATCCATGGCGATCTTCCTGTGATCACCGCGGCGAAAGATTTGCCCGAAGGGGTGATTTTAGCGGGTGAATTAACCATTGATATGGGTGAAAAACGGGCCCGAATTGGTGATCTGTTAGCCGCATTGTCTCAAGGGGATGAGGTCGCCGCTGCCTCTATCATTTTCTGCGGGTTCGACATTGTTGAACTTAATAATGCCCCTGTTGCTCAACCTTATGCGGAACGATACCAGCAGTTGCAGACGTTGCTTCCTGAAACAGGACCACTACGTTATGTGGCCAGCCAAGTGCTTAACACCCCGCAAGACATCAATGCTGAGTTTCAGTCCACGGTCTTGGACGGGAAAGCGGAAGGGTTGGTGGTGCGGCACGAAAATGGCCTGATTTATAAAATCAAACCTCAAATTCATTTGGACGCGGCCATCATTGGGTATTCCGTTAAAACGGATCAGCCGCATTTGATCCGTTCAATGCTGCTGGGAATTATGGATAAAAATCAGCAATGGATCATCTTAGGTCCAATTGGCAATATCGGTGATGACCAGCAACGCAAATCACTCTTCGATCAACTCGATGCTGATAAAGCCGACAGCAATATCCGATACGCCAATAGTTCAGGCAGCCTCTATAATTTTGTCATTCCCAAAATTGTTGTTGAGGTGGCGGTTACAGATCTGCAAGGCGAGTTGACCGATGGAACGATACCGTCAACGGCGCAAGCCAGTTTCGGGGATCAAGGTTGGCGCCGGAATGGGCAAGGCTATTGCCCAAAAATGCTGCATCCCGTGATGAAGCGTATTCGTTCCGATAAAACCGTCTCCTATGATGATATTCGGGTGGAGCAAGTCACTCCATATTTGGGCACGGTGCGTCATTCGCAAAACAATCAAGACCTGAAGGAAAGCACACTCATCCGACGTCAGGTTTGGACCAAAGATACTAAAGGACAGATGGCGGTTCGAAAATTAACAGTCTGGAAAACCAATAAAGAAACCACTGATCCGAGATATCCGGCCTTTGTCGTGCATTGGACGGATTATTCGCCTGGCCGCGCCAAACCTTTGGATCGGGATGTGCGCCCCTTGGCTGATGAAGCCTCTGCCTTGGCAATGGCGGATCAATTTATAGAGGAGAGTGTAAAAAAGGGATGGCAGGCTGTTGAATAAAGAAGGGTGGGCGATAGAGGAAAGAGGTGAGTGGTGACGGATCGG
>Ga0181587_10004951_pt1 | contig 10929 bp, 20 predicted proteins | sample 071ome_27_FD_132463 | JGI IMG/M metagenome (GOLD analysis project Ga0181587, IMG submission 132463) | Coastal salt marsh microbial communities from the Groves Creek Marsh, Skidaway Island, Georgia - 071409AT metaG (megahit assembly) | ecosystem: Environmental > Aquatic > Marine > Intertidal...
GATTACATGGACGCTGGCCGCGATCTGTGGCGCGAAATGCGGAAAGCGTTTAAAGAATCCGAAAAGCTGGGCGATATGCTAGCCGGAAACGTTACGGAACCGTCCGAGTGATTCGGACATTGATAGAGGTCAGCGCCTTTATGCTTTTCTTGGCGCTGGCCTATTCATTTGTTGCTTAAAGAGGAAATGAAAATGGCTGACAGAATTTTTGGGTGGATTGTAATTGTGGGAATCATTGCGGCCTTAATGGCTGGAGGCCCATACGAAGAAACCTGTAACGCGGCATTGCGACGAGCCACGTATTGCTAGGGGGATTGAAATGACTTTCTGGTATCTATGCGAATACTGTTCCGACCATATCCACCATGACGAAGATATGAAGTTAATGCCCGACCACCTACCCGACGATCTGCCTTGGGGCGCGTCATGGGATGTCATGCGGTATCACCGAGACTGTTTTGATAACGCGGTCTACGAATACCGCCAAGAAATAGCGACCAAACACGGAGGCGACCATGCTTAAACCAATCATTAACGATGCGGAACCGATGCCGACCAAAGGTAGTTTCCGAGAATCAAAATACCAGTGGCTTGATGAAGTCGAAGTGGGCCAGAGCTTTGATGTTGACAGTGACGCAGACTTTAACCGCGTTGCTTCAGCGGCAAAGAATTTAGAGGCTAACGGCAACCTGCCCGAAGGCTACAAAATAGCGCGCCGAAAGATCGGGTCAACGATCCGAATTTATCGGGTAGCCTGAAAGCGGTGCTGGTCACGGACGTTTTGTGAGCAAGTGGCCTTGTAGCAATTATCAGGCGAATACGGCCCGCTGTCACCATGGCGGGCCATTACTAACTCACCGAGATAGCACCCACGCTTGTCGAAGTCATCCCCCCACCACTCTATCCACTCATCAAAGCTAAACAGGAAATCAATCCCGCGTTTCTGAGCGTTGTTTTTCTGGTCAAGATAGGCCGAGCGCTGTTTGTTTTTCAGACGCCAGCGGCGAAGGTTCTCGCGCTTCCGCGCTGTTTCCTCAGAGTTCCCGAGACGCCGTGCCGCCTCCTGATCTCGCTTGCATTCCTTGCACCACCATGCGTAACCGCGCGCCTCTTTTGACGCACGATGGAACGATTCATTCGGCAGGGTTCGGTTGCATTTAGTGCAGTCAAGCATTGACTCACCTCCGTGTGATTCAATACTTATATTACTAATTTCCGTGGGATAAATGAAGCCGAAAGTGGCTTAAACACTGGGGTAATTTAGCCCATTGTTTATCCCAAATGGCCGCAAAATGATGATAAACTAACCTTAACTATCAATCACTTGCGTCGATTAGACCGTCCTCCTACGAAACCGGAGGTCATAGGTTCGAATCCTATATTCCGCGCCATTTTTTAGGGTGTTGGGTTAACCCAGTGATAAACGAGTGGGATTAACCCCCGTCAAGTTGAGCAATATCCGCATAATCAGGGGTTACTTTGCGGGGCGTCCGAAGGTAGACATCTAGCATAGCCTTGGACTTGTGGCCGGCCCACGGCTCCTGCATATCGGACAGCCCTTTGGCCTTGATATCGTGAAAGGGCCAGCGCCCACCACCAGCATCAGCCACCCTGCTCATCAGTCTGCGCCAGGCAGAGTCAAACGCGGGAACGCTGATCTCCCCCCGACTGTTACGGATAATGTGGTCTGACGTTTGCGGCAACGAACGAGACTGTTCGATCACCTCACGGAGAGAGGGGGTCCATAACGTAAGCTCAGATGAACTGCCCTTACTGCGGCGCAGTAACAACCCCTCTTCACTTAGATCATCGTAAGTCAGAGCCAGGACCTCACCCCTCCTGGCTCGGCAGATATAGGACAAATCCATTGCCAGCGCCAGCCACTTCGGGGCAAGTCTGCGGACCATTCTATACTCGCCATGCTCGATGTAATGAGCGCGTGGGGTTTCTTTGTTAGGCTTCACCTCTAAGCATGGGTTGGCAGGCACTTGGTATCGCTCTCTTGCCCAAGACCATGCCGCCGACAGCACCGATAGCTGACGGTTAGCGCTGACAGAATGCCGAGCTTGGTCTAGGTATTTACGCAACAGAAACCGATCTATCTTGGACAGCGGCAGAGAACCGAAGGGCTTGCCATTATCCATTGGGACACTTAGCAATGTCTTTGCCCTGCTCCGATAATCAACTTGGGTTTTCTGTTTGAGCGCGGCGAAATGGCGCGAAGAGAAATAACTTTCCATCAGCCAAGTGGCAGTGTTCTCTACCTCTTGGTGCAACTCCTCATACCGCGCCCATATCTCACCTAACGAGGCATCGTAAGGGGCGAGGAATATACGCGCGCCCCATGTAACCTTGCCGTCCTTCTTTCCGAGGTATGGCCGATAGCCAACCCCCCTAGCTTTGTCCCTCGTCGTGTACGGGGGCAAACCCGATTGGCTCTTCCTTGGCATTTGACTCTTGATATCTATTGGCAATGCTTGACCATAGTACCGCTGGCTTGCCCCGACTATCAAGCATGAAGGGGATGCCCTGCCGATCAAGCCATCGCTTCAAGCTATCAACCTGCTTGGTGTTAGCAAACTCCAGAAGCTCATCATAAGGAATCCGTTTTAAATCCATTGTTACCACCCCACATCCGGACTGTTTGATTGCTGTTGCGGCTTGCGCTCCTCATCAAGCGGGGCAATCGTTACCCACCCATCCCACTCATTAGAGAGAGGCATGGAATCCAGCTTGATCTTTTTCTTGCCGCCATCGTCCAAGACAAAACCGATAGTTTGCCAGCTAGTCTTTTCGTTGCCGTTGTTGTCAGTGTATTTGCCCGTAGCACATACCAGTTTATTAACTCGCTTCACGTTGCTTATGCTCCTGCTTTTTGATGGTTGAAATACATTTGCCGACAGGCCCATCAGCCTTCAGCATTGCGACTTCATCAGTAGTCCAGACGCCGCCCTTGCTTGGCGCTCGACGCAGTGCGTTCATGGTTTCCTCGTCGAAGTCAAGAAAGATGCCAGCGGCAGTCATGTAATCTTCATCAACTGACATCGCCATTTTCATCTGGTGAATTTCGTCCAATTTTTCTCTGACCGCATTGCCGTGAGCCAAGGCATATTGGTAATCAGGATCGACCACCACGTTTTGCTGGTTGATGGCGTTAGCCACTTCATCAGCACTCGCAATCTCAGTCCCAGCCATGCCAAAGAATGCAAGCGCCCTGCCTACGGCAGACGTTTCGCAATTCTCAACAGCGCTGGTCTTATTGATGTTGCTTGAGTTGCGCTTCTCTTCAGCAATACCGCTAGATAATTGCCTGCCCTCTTTGTCAGTAATCACGGCGCGGCACACCACAGCCGTCTCATCAATCGAAAGAATCTCAGTGTGAATCCCGTAATCTGGGTGCTGTTCACGGAAGTCATTTATCCTGCGGGCTACAGTAAGATATTGCTTGCCCCTAATATCAACAATTCCATCGTCCTTGCGAGCCATTATCCCTCCTTAGTAGTATCCTGCTTACTGATTGCAAAACAAAGTCGGACTGCCGCCGACTTCGTTAAGTTTCTAACATTAAGTGACAGGATGCAAGTGGCAATTTACTTAGCAAAAGCCTCCACAATATCCTTTGCCGAGCCAAGTTTTTCAGATGGCAGGCTGATAAGCACATCCAAGATTGCTCCAATTCTTTTTGTTCGCTGTACCTCATGGGCGGTAAGGCGCTTTGACACCATCACCCTCAGATCGACTGACAGCGCACTGCAAATTTTTTGGGCGGTGTCTAGGGTGGGAATATTCCTCCGATTCATCGTCACCCATAGAGTTTTCTGAGGTATGCCACTGCGAGATGCCAGTGCGTTACCGCTTATGTCGTTTTCGCGCATATACAGGCTCATGTTGTGAGCGAAAATTTCTGAAACCTTCTCGCTCGCTGTCACCTTTTGCACCTCGCGGTCTTCCATTTTTTACTTCTCCTTGGTACGTTTATCACAACTGTGTACGACTAATCAGGAATAGATAGCTCAATGTTTGACTCAACTGAACTGTTAATTATCCAGCAACTCGCCCGCGCCCACCAAGATGAGCTTGAGTCTATTGACAAGACCGTAATTCCTCCTGTTGCCGCTGAAGCCTGTGAGGTGATGATTCTCGCTCTTATCGGCATCAACGAAACGATATCAAACCACATCGAGCAATGACTTAACAAGACTTGTACGCACATACAGTACCCCCTTGACTGCTGTTAGGAACTTACGTATAGTTAGTGACCGTAGCGATTAACCGGCTCATATTAAGGAAGATTTGAAATGGATAAGCAGACCATCCGCGTAGAGAAACTACTACGCCGCAAGTGGACTACCCCCCTCGACGCACTGAAGCACGCTGGCTGTATGCGGCTAGCGGCTCGCGTCCACGAACTCAAAGAAGCAGGCATCGAAGTGCATGACCGCTGGGTCAAGACAGACGATGGCAAGCGCTTCAAGTCATACCGAATCTTGTGAATCCAAGGGGGCTTCCTCCCCTGAGTAGCCGGTTAGCCAGCCCCGGCGGATGAAATGCTGGCCCCAGATTCGCCACAGGATGTGGCAATGCTCAGCCGGTAGCTCACCGGCAACGAAAGAAAGGTAATTAGTCATGAAAGTTAAATTGAAAAACGTGCGCCCGAATCCGTTTCGGGATATGGAAACCTACCCCTGCAAGCAGGACAAACTAGACGCCCTCAAGCGGTCTATTGAGGACACAGAGTTTTGGGAAAACATCGTAGCCAGGGAATGCAAAGGCGGCATCGAAATTGCCTACGGACATCACCGGCTGACCGCATTGCAGGAAGTCTACTCACCCAACACCGAGTTCAACTTCATCATCCGTGACCTATCAGACACAGAGATGGCGAAGATCATGGCGAGTGAGAACATGGAGGAATGGGGTTCCGATGCTGACGTAGAACAGGAGACTGTTCGCGCCATCATCAAGGGCTATGCCGAGGGCCGTATTGACCTTGGGAGCCTACCAGCCAAGACGCCAAAGAACGCCATCCGATACGCGCCATCATTCTCTGTCGGGGATGTTCGGGAGGCGCCTGCGGAACATCCTTATACCACTGAAATGCTGGTCAAATTTCTTGGATGGAATGAGTACAGAGTCAAGACCGCGCTTCAGTCCCTCGCGCTGATTGAATCAGGCAAGGCCAAAGCAGAAGCCTTCAAGGGCTTGTCGGCTGAACAGGCATCAGTGACCAACACACTTGTCAATCGACACACAAAATCAGCGGAAGTTAAAGCAAAGCTGGCAAGAGATCGGGGCGACGAGAAGGCGGCAAAGCGTTTTGAGAAGGACGCAAAAAACAAAGCCGCCAAGGTAGTGACAACCCTTTCTCGCGGTTTCCGAGATGGTTCGATTAGCACCCGAAGCGCTGGCGAAGCGGCTTTCAAAGCGGCGAACCCCTTGGGCAAGACCGATGAACTTCCTGAGATCAACCGCAAGGCCGCGTCCCTCGCTAATTCCATGAGCAAGATGCTGACGGAAGACAGCCAGCAAGGGCTGGCACTGGCAGAGATCATCAAGTTTTCCAAGCACCTCAATGAAGAATCACTGGAGTCACTGAGCCTAGCGCTAGCTGGCTTGGAGTCTCGGTGTGCAGGGTTACGAGCGGCCCTGCATAAACGTCCCGCTCAGAAAGTACGCGAAAGCGTCAAGATGATAGGAGGTCAGTAATGACCAATAGAGAAAGAATGACCCATCGTAAAAGGATGGTGTCTGAAGCCGCCGCAGTCATAGCGGAGTTGTACGAGTCGGGTATCACTGCCCCAACAATCGATCAGATTGTGGAGCGGATGGTGGACGATAGCGTTAACGAAACCGTTAGTCCCGGTATGCGGTCTACGTTTCTCATTGAAGTAGGGAACATTGTTTCCTCTAGCTTCCGTGATATCTGTCAAGCCGCCGCCAAAGAAATGGAGATGGAGTACCACTACACATCAAAGCGATTTTACCGGCCCAATGCTGGCACATCGCTCCCTGCTGTGGGTGACATCATCCCCGGCGAATACAAGGAAGATGGGCTGACACCAAAGCATTACGACCAAGAGGCAATCAACAAGATTGCGCTGGGTCGCATTGTCTGCTTTGGCAACGGTGGCTTTCAGGGCCGCGCTGTAGGTGTGCGCTTTGTCAATGAAGCTGATTGCCCCGACCTGTTGATGAGCCTGTACGCAACGAAGGCTGTTGAGACTAACCGCACGGCACTGAAAACCAATTCTGATCGCATTCAGAAGATAGTTAGCAGTCCGGCGATTCCGTCTGAGCAGGCTGAAAGGCTAAAGGTTCGCCATGAGGCCGCGAAAGTGGGTGGTCAGTTAGCCCTGCATGACTAGGCGTGAACAGGGGAATGCACTAGCAAAGGCCGTACAAAGTCAACGCTAAGCACATCCCCACTGCTCACGGTTGCAGATAGTACCGCGAAGTGAGTGCCAGTTGCTGATCTGGGCTAACAAAATCAGCAACTCCTAGACCCTGTTGCCGGTCAGGGTTATCAAAACCGGCACTCATTTAACTGGGGTAAGCAATATATGAATCGGTTTGATACAGGGGACATAGCGGTTGACGTAGTTGCCGCCTACTCAGAGGGAGGAAACATGAGTGATTACGAGAGAGAGGCCGCAAAGATAGCGCTGATGCGGTCATCAGGGAAGAAGCCAGAGCAGGCATACGCCATAGCGCTGAGATTTTTAGATCAGATGCTGAGCAAAGCTGAGCATAATTTCAAGATGGAGATGGTGGATTTAGCTAGGCAGTACCCCATTGAAGAGACGCCAGAGGGCAAGCGGATAACGAGGGGGTGGGAGTAGTGGCTGGAGCATTAATCGGATGGGCTTGGAGAGTCTGCGTCGAAAAAGAGTTAAGCACTGGAGCGCGCCTGACACTGTTGGCGGCACAAGAACACTCCAACATAGGGAAGCATGGTGACTACAGGCTTTACCCAAGCCAAGCAAGAATGGCGAAGATGGTTGGTTGCTCTGAAGTTACCCTGCGGAAGTACCTCAAAGAGCTGGTAGATAATGAGCTGTTGGTAGTAGCCCACCAGTACGATGCAGACGGCAGACAGAAGCCAAATCTTTACTGGTTGCAAGCACCGAAACTGCTACCAGAGGAGGGGGAAAGAATTTTACCCCCCGAGGTAAAAATTTTACGGGGGGAGGGGAAAGAATCTTACGACAAATCCCTTAATAAGAATCCCTTAAAAAACAATATACGTTCAGAACAGTTCGATGCTTGGTATGCGAGCTACCCGAAGAAGCAATCCAAGAAGGCGGCATTGAAGGCGTTTATGAATCTGAAGCCTGATGCTTTGACTGCCTGTCTAGCTGATGACTTGACTGCCCGATACAAGAACACCGAGCGAAAGTTTATCCCCCTCCCCTCGACGTACCTCAATGGTGAGCGCTGGGATGATGAGATTGACGATGCTCAGTGCGCGCGCACCGACAAGGCGGTGTACCTGTGATTGACTTCCGTTCTATCGACGTTGCTAGACGGCTGGCTCCTCTAGCGAACGCTGAGATTGTTAACCCTGCTGACCACAAGGATCGCTACGACGAATGGCGTACCCGTCAGGACGAGGGTGGCATTACGATGCCTTGGGAAAAACTCTCTGGCCTGTTTGAGCTGAAGCCTGGAACCCTGACTATGCTGGCGGGTTACTCAGGCCACTTCAAATCCACCATTTCCGCTCAGATGATGCTGTCCTGTATGCAACAGGGTAAGCGGGTGGGCCTAGCCAGCTTGGAGCTAGAGCTACCGCAGATAATGGATCAGCTTATCGACATTGCCTCTGCCACTGGCAACGCTGGCGAGAAGTGGCGCTCTGATTTCTTTGAGTGGACGCGGGGCAAGCTCCTTGTCTACGACAGAGTGGACGCTATTCGCCCAGAGGATGCCACGGCGATGACCTTTGCTTTCTCCGATATGGGCTGTGACGTTGTAGTGATTGACGCACTGATGATGTGCGGGCTGGACACTGAGAACTACGGGGCAGAGAAAGATTTTACCCAAGTCATACAGGCCATTGCCAAGTCCGAACAGCTTGTGGTTCTGCTGGTTCACCATGCTCGCAAGCCACAGGGGTTAACTGGGGAGGACAGGCCACCGGGGAAATACGATGCGATGGGGTCAAGCAATCTGGTCAACATTTGCAACAACCTCCTCATGTGCTGGCACAACAAAAAGAAAGCGGCACTCAAAAACTGTGGCGCTGAATACGACGATGATGAGCCATGCCTAACCCTGAACGTACTGAAGCACAGAGGGGGAAAATTTGAGGGCGGTGTGGGCCTCTGGCAACACCATAAGTCCAGAGCGTTCTGCTCAACCAGCCATAGGAGATTGAAGCCAGTGGAGTTTGACCGATGACTTTCTGCGGATCAGCCGAGACAGACATCAAGATTGTCCGAGAGCATTTCCCCCGCGAGTTTACTTATGCCGATGTGCAAGACAAGTTGGGCTGGACAAAAGCAAGGGCGCGTCAGGCCATTGTTACGGGCTTGAGCTTGGATTTTTTCAGAGTGGTCAATGAGTGTCCCGAAACGCGGTTCACACTTTACGAGAGTGTGCTTTGGCGGCGGGAGTGGGTGACGAAACCTTGGAGGAAACATGGAAGGCGAAAGCTGGTTAGTGGACAGTCAGGACAAAGCGAAGATGTTTTGTCAGTTTGTAATGGAGCAGGCGAAGGAGGAGACCCCTCGTATTTATCAAATCAAATACGGCAATCGGTCAAACAAGCAATCCAACGCCCTGCACCTGATGTTCCGCGAGGTAGCCAATGCGCTGAATGATGCTGGATTTGGACAGCCGCACCCGTTCAACCTAGACATCCAGATCCCGTACACCGAGGAAGCAGTGAAGACCCTGTTCTTCCAGCCAATCATCAAGGCAATGTTTGATAAGACAAGTACGCGCAAGCTGGATACAAAAGAGCTAAGTGAGGCATCGAATTATATGCTCAACGCTGTAGCTGAGAATTCTGGAGTGGTCGTTGACTTCCCCCACTCCCTGAGAAACCTCTGAGAGCTTCTGTATGGCCTCTCATAGCAATATATTACTGAAGGAGTATCATCGCATGGGTAAGAAGAAGTGGGGCTTAGACACTCAATCAGAGGCTCTGGTGGCGCTCATTGCTGTCATTGTTATGACTGTCGCCTTGGAGTTGTGGGGTTACTACGTTGGCTAGGAAGCCAAAGACACTGCCCAAGCTGACCGAAGAGTGCGCTGTCCTGCTACAGAAGATAGTCAGGATGAAGGCCGCAGTATACCTCAAGTCTGCCTATATCCAGTGCGTCACCTGCGGAAAGATTGACCACTGGAAAGCAATGCAAGGCGGTCATTTTATCAGCAGAACATGGACTGCCACCAAGATACTGGAGGAGAACATCCACCCCCAATGTATCTCATGTAATGGCTTCCGGGCCGAGCGCATAGCCGATGACTATTTCCGGTTCATGGTTAATACCTATGGGTATGACTTTGTGGAGGAAATGATTGACGCCAAGCGCCAGCCAATCAAGCGCTCCAGAGCGGAACTCATGGAAACCCTAGCCCACCTCAAGGAGCAGGCTAAACGGTTGGAGCAGGAGGTTCCAGTATGATTAAGGGATGGGTAGATAAAACCTACTGGTTCTGTGACGAGGAAGGCAAGATAATCTTTGCCGTTATCATTGAGCATCCAAAGGATAAGACCCCGCCAGCAGAGCTACTAGAATTAATTGAACTTTATTCGCAAGGCTACAGGATTAAGGAATAGGCGGTACGTGTTCCGACTTGTATGGGGCATACACCACCCTATAAGTAATCTCGCATCTGGCACAGTACCAGCCCTGCTCACAGGCATCGGGCATATCAGTCATGTCAACGTCTGATATCTCAGTGCAGTCATCATCCCCGCACTTGGGGCATTGCATTGCGTTGACTACGTGAAGATCCATATTTATTCACTCAGTAGCTTTTCACCACGGAAGTCCTTGCCCTGTAGTAACCGCTCAAAGTTTTCAGGGTCTAGCATACCCATGCGGGATAGCTTGTTCGCTTGGCTGAATCCGGGGACATAGCTCTCAACAAACCGCAAAGCAGGATCGACCTCACCGCCCAGCAAGCCCACGCCAGCATTAAGCCCGCGCCTAGCCACGCTGATCGGAGCAGGATTCAGGATGTCGAGCGGCTGACCGCCGTACTGTTCAGCCCTAATGTCAAGCAGGCCGCTGGTCATGTTCGATGCAAACTGATTCAGCGCCGCGCTGGAGATACCCTCAAACGTCAGTATTTCGTCTACCTCGTAGTTGTTGTTGTCAGCAACCAAGGTGTTTCTCATATCATCCCAGATGCCAGCAACCACACCGAACATGGCAACGTACTTGGCTGAATTTTTAGCCGCATTTCTGTATGCCGCCTGACCCTCTTTGGTGTTCAGTCCGTACTTGGCTACGTCTTTAAGGTTCCCGCCAATATCGTAGATGACGTTGTTCATGTTGATGTTCATGTAGCTCAACATGGAATAGCCAACCCGACCATTGGGGTTGTCTAGGAAAGCCTTGGGCATGGACATGGGGGAGATTGCCTGCCACTCATTCATTGACGTGCCAGCAAAGTTGCGGAAGTACCCGCTCTCTAGCTCGCTTAATCCCTCAATGCCCACCTTGTCAAAACTCTTCAGAGCTTCAACAGTGCGATCAAACTCCTGATCCGTTAGGCCGGTCATGCCCTTGTGCTTGCGTAGCTTCTTGAGGTTGCCAGCCTTGGCGAGAGCGACACCACGCTTAACAGCAGAGTTACCCAGCGCCTCCTGAGTCATGCGGTGTGAGCCACTGGTTCCCGTGTACTTGTACAATCCCTGCGATGCCCAGCCGATCCATTTGCTAAGCTGGCTTTCTCCTGCGTTCATCAGCTCGC
>Ga0181587_10004955_pt1 | contig 10927 bp, 9 predicted proteins | sample 071ome_27_FD_132463 | JGI IMG/M metagenome (GOLD analysis project Ga0181587, IMG submission 132463) | Coastal salt marsh microbial communities from the Groves Creek Marsh, Skidaway Island, Georgia - 071409AT metaG (megahit assembly) | ecosystem: Environmental > Aquatic > Marine > Intertidal zone...
CATTCACATTTAGGTCCGTGAGGCTGGGCTTGTCTGCCCCAAAGGTAAAACAGGGTGTGATGTCTGGTTTGGCCAACGACATGGCTACAAGTTCAGCCAACTTCTCAGGCAGGTGAAAGTCTTTACTTTCATGTTTGGGTACTGCACATATGGCCGTGGCGTTTTTCAACGGCCCAAATTGTTTAATGACCTTGACCATTTTTTCAGCGATTTTATTGATTGCAGTCTTGCAACGGGTTTTCTTCGCATCATGCTCCAGCTGGCCTAACTCAGTATAATTGCCGGGTTTATCAACAAAGTTGAAACCAAGCGCCATGGATAGATCAAGGCAATCATAGAGAAACACGGTTGACCCGCAATTGTCACACCAACTCTCTGCCTTTTCTCTTTCTTCCCTGTTCCTGAAACGTCGCCACACCGCATTGGGGTGACCGTTGGCCAGGGTGCTTTGAGACAGTGTTTGAGGAAATAATGCCTTAACCCCCTTTCCGAAGGGCCATTGTATCACGCCAAATTGATACCCACACATATCCTTGGGACGCCGTGAAGCAGCATTATTGTCACCGGCAAAGCAAAATCGCCGCGCCGGATATCGACGCATCCTGTCCACGTCACTTTTGTTGATAGATTGCATGGTGACAACCTGAGGCAATGATGTCTGATCGCCATTTAACAGGGTGTCGGTTAATTAAACGCTAACGGCCGTTACGAGACCATTTCTTGGGCTTGATTCCTGCACATAAACTGCCTATAACCACGGCTTCGCGAAAGTGACGTCGCGTCCGGGCCTGAAACAGATATGTTTAACATAGGGCATGCCCGGCCGGCAGAATGCCATTTGCCGCTTGGCGGCACCCCGCGCGAAGGGGGTGGATGGCAACCTTTAGAATGAAAGAGGTCAAAATGCCCAAGATGAAAACCAAAAGCGGTGCGAAAAAACGTTTTCGCCTGACCGCGAGTGGTAAGGTCCGCGGTTCTGCCGCCTTCCTCAGCCACAATCTCCGTCGCCGTTCCCAGAAAATGAAACGCCAGGCTCGTGGTACGATGATCCTGTGTGATGCCGATGCACGCATCGTCAAGCGTTTCCTGCCTTACGCATAAAGGAGTCTGGTAAATGGCACGCGTTAAAAGAGGGACTACCACCCACGCCCGTCACGCCAAAGTGATCAAAGCGGCAAAGGGGTATTATGGTCGTCGTAAAAATACATTCCGCACCGCTACGCAGGCTGTCGACAAGGCACGTCAATATGCCTATCGCGACCGTCGTGTGCGCAAGCGGGAATTCCGCGCCCTGTGGATCCAGCGGATCAATGCCGCTGCCCGTCTACATGGGCTGACATATTCACAGATGATGGGTGGGCTGATCAAGGCCGGCATCGAGATTGACCGCAAAATGCTGGCTGATCTTGCGGTGCATCAGCCCGCAGCCTTTGCGGCGCTCGTAGAACGTTCACGGGCAGCAGCCGGCTAAGCTCATCTGCAAGAAATCCATCAGGCTGTTGCTCTGAACATCGATCTGGATGATGCTTTGTCCGGATGGTTCAGGCAGCAGCCTGTTTCATTTAAGGGGTCGTTTTCCTTGTGGTGAACATGACCTCTGTGATCAAGTGGCGAGACATAATTCGAGATTGGCACCATGCAGGATCTGGACGCATTATCAGCAGACATCACCTCGGCCATCGACGCGGCTGACACCCTTGAGGCGCTGGAAAAAATACGGATTGACACTCTTGGCAAGAAAGGGCGCGTGTCTCTTATGATGCGCGAACTTGGCGGTATGGAGCCTGAAGCCCGCAAGCAGGCAGGCCAGAATCTCAACCAGCTTAAGGACCGCATTGCCGCAGCGATAGAGACAAAGCAAGCCGATCTTGGCGATGTGGCGCTCAATGCCCGGTTGCAGGCAGAAGCGGTTGATGTGTCGCTGCCAACGCGCCCCGATCATGACGCAAGATTGCACCCTCTATCGCGCACGATAGAAGAGGTTGTGGCGATCTTTGCCGAGATGGGGTTCACCGTTGCCGAAGGTCCGGACATCGAATCGGATTATTATAATTTTACCGCGCTGAACATTCCGGAGGAACATCCGGCCCGTCAGGAGCATGACACTTTCTATTTGCCGCCGGATACGGATGACAGGCGCAAAGTGCTGCGGACTCACACATCGCCTGTGCAAATCCGGACCATGGAGGCAACCGAACCGCCGGTACGGATTATCGTTCCTGGCCGGACCTATCGTTCCGACCATGACGCGACGCATTCGCCAATGTTCCACCAATGTGAAGGGTTGGTGATTGCTGATGGAATCCATATGGGGCATCTCAAGGGGTGTCTGATCGATTTCTGTCGTGCGTTTTTTGGCATTGATGATCTGCCGGTAGGCTTCCGGCCAAGCTATTTCCCGTTCACCGAGCCATCAGCGGAAGTCGATATTGGCTGCACGCGTGATGGCGGTGGGTTGAAGATTGGTGCCGGTGATGATTGGTTGGAGATTCTGGGCTCCGGCATGGTCAATCCACGGGTGTTGGCGAATTGCGGTTATGACCCTGAGAAATATCAGGGTTTTGCCTTTGGGATGGGAATTGAGCGCATTGCCATGCTGAAATATGGCATTCCGGATTTGCGCACATTTTATGACAGCGATTTACGCTGGATGCGGCATTACGGGTTCCTGCCATTCGATGCGCCATCGATCCATGCCGGTCTGGTTGGGGGTGCAGGCTGATGAAATTTACCCGTGACTGGTTGTTCGACCATCTTGATACTGATCGTCCTCTTGAAGACATTCTCGACGCATTGCCAATGCTAGGCCTTGAGGTGGAAAGTTTTGACGATCGTGCCGCGCTCAAACCGTTCACCGTTGCCGAGGTGATTTCGGCCGAACAGCATCCGAATGCTGACAAGCTTCGTGTCTGCATGGTCAATATTGGCGTAGGTGATCCGGTGCAAGTTGTCTGCGGTGCACCAAACGCAAGGGCCGGCATGAGGGGTGTGTTTGCACCGGCAGGGGCTTATGTTCCCGGTATTGATCTGGTGCTGAAGGCGGGTGAAATCCGTGGTGAGGCGTCAAATGGTATGCTGTGTTCAGAACGTGAGATGATGATCTCTGATGAGCATGACGGCATCATTGAATTGGCGGCTAATGCGCAGATTGGCGCCAGTTTTGCCGAAGTCGCCGGATTGGATGATCCGGTCATCGAAATTGCGATCACGCCCAATCGTGCCGATTGCCTTGGCGTGCGTGGTGTTGCCCGCGATCTGGCCGCTGCCGGATATGGCACGCTGAAGCCGCTGGACACAAGCGCGCATGAGGGTGGCTTTGACAGCCCCATAACCTGGAGGCTTGATCTCGATGGCAAGGATGATCTGTGCCCACTGATTACAGGTGTGGCGTTTCGCGGGGTGACAAATGGGCCGAGCCCGTCCTGGATGGCAAGTCGTTTGAAAGCCATCGGCCAGCGTCCGATAAGCGCACTCGTCGACATCACCAACTATGTAATGTTCGATCTGGGGCGTCCACTCCATGCCTATGACATTACCAAGATTGAGGGCGATGCGCTGATCGTGCGGCAGGCCAAAGGCGGCGAAGATTTCGCCGCGCTCAACGAAAAGACCTACAAGATGGAAGCTGGCATGCTCACCATTGGTGATACGCATGGCGTCGATGATCTTGCAGGGGTGATGGGCGGTGAGCGCACTGGCGTCAGCGAGACCACATCCGACATGTTCCTTGAAATTGCGGTCTTTGACCCGATTTCGGTGGCAACAACAGGTCGTAAATTGAACCTGCATTCCGATGCCCGCTACCGGTTTGAGCGTGGGCTGGATTCGGAAGGTCCGATCTGGGCGGCGGGTCATGTGGCACGCCTTGTAACGTCACTTTGCGGCGGAGAGGCGTCTGTGCCGGTGACCGCCGGGAGTGGCGTTGATTGGAAGCGGAGCATCTTCCTTGGGTCAGACAAGGTTTTGTCTCTGACTGGTATGGATATAGCTGGCAATGAACAGCAGCGTATTCTTGAGGCGTTGGGCTTTACCGTGAAGGCTGTGGACGGTGGTATGGATGTATCTCCGCCGTCGTGGCGTGGTGACATTGATGGCGCGGCTGATCTGGTCGAGGAAATCGGCCGCATACATGGTTACGACAATTTGCCGATGGCGCATTTGCCACGTGAGCATGTGGTCGCGCAGCCGTCGCTCAATCCTGCTCAGGCGCGTCAATTCAGAGCGCGGCGCGCGCTTGCTGGCCGTGGCCTGATGGAAGCGGTGACATTCTCGTTCCTTTCCGAGGGTCAGGCGAAAGCCTTTGGCGGTGGTGCTGCCGCTTTGCATCTGGTGAACCCGATCAGCGCCGATCTTTCGGTGATGCGGCCGTCAATCTTGCCGAATTTGTTGTCAGCTGCGGCACGAAATCAGGATCGTGGTGAGCCGGATTCAACCTTTTTTGAAATTGGCCCGGTATTTCTGGGTGACAGACCCGAAGATCAGCGCACCGCCTGTGCAGGGATGCGGCATGGGGCCACGGCACCACGAGAATGGCATGGCGTATCGCGCAAGGTGGATGTGTTCGATGCCAAGGCCGATGCCGAAGCAGCGCTGGCGGCGCTTGGTGTTCGCGTGGCAAGCCTGCAAGTGACAAATGATGCTGCCGGGCATTATCATCCGGGACGCTCCGGGCAATTGGTTCAAGGTCGCACGGTTCTGGCAAGCTTTGGCGAACTGCATCCTCGTATTACCGCTGAATTTGGCCTTCGTAGCAGTGTTGTTGCCTTTGAGATTCATATCGACGATGTGCCGCTCCCCAAATCCAAGGGACCGGCGCGGAGCCTGCTGTCGATGTCGGTTTTCCAACCTGTTTCGCGTGACTTTGCCTTTATCGTTGATGATGAGGTGAAGGCCGGCGATCTCCTCAAGGCGGTGAAATCCGGTGCCGGTGCGTTGCTGGGTGACATGCGTGTTTTCGATGTTTATCAGGGTAGTAATATTGAGGCGGGCAAAAAGTCGGTGGCGGTCACGATAACCCTGAACCCGACAAAGGCTACGCTTACGGACACAGAGATTGAAAAGATTTGCCAATCGATTGTCGAAGTGGCGCAAAAGAATTGTGGGGCTGTATTGCGCGGCTGAGTCACTTTTTTCAGTGGCCTTTGGATTGCCCGCCACATAGCGCAACAGCCCCGCTTTTCTTGTCGGATATAGGGCGTATCATGCGCCTTGTTTTGCTGTTTGTGGCAGCCCTCTCGCGGCTTGTCGAAGCAATATACGGCATAACATTCACAAAAAATAATCTAGCGTTACTTCCGGCTGGCCATGAAAAGTCCGCCTTGCGACTCATCGCTCAGCAGCAGAATGCTGCCGGCAAACCGGCCATGCGGCGCCACAGCGACATCACGGATCCGACCAATATCGCCATCAATGATTACTCTTTCCGATTTTGGCAGCCCATTATTTTCTGCCTCTGAACCAAGCTCAACAAGATAGAGGCGCCGGAATTTCAAGGAGCCGACGAGAAGATGCCCCTTGAATTCCGGGAACATGTCACCGCTGGCATCATTTGGAAAAAATGTCATGCCGGAGGGGGCGATTGATGGCATCCAGACCCATACAGGGTCTTCATATCCGGGAAGGCTCTGATATTTCGATACGCGTCGTCCGGTGGCATATTCGCGTCCATGGCTGACCTGTGGCCAACCATAATTGGCGCCTTTTTGAATGATGTTAATCTCATCGCCGCCGCGTGGACCATGTTCATGCGTCCAAATGGCGCCAGTTCCGGGATGCATCGCCATTCCCTGTGGGTTGCGATGACCAATCGAGTAATTTTCCGGTGCCCAACCCTCATTGTGCGGATTGTCGAACGGTACATCGCCGTTTGATGCAATGCGGATGATTGAGCCGGCATGGCTTGCCGCGTTCTGTCCATTTTCCCGGTCACCGCGATCACCAAGGCTGGCATATAGGTGGCCTGCGGTGAACCACAGCCGGCAGCCGAAATGATGGCCTGATCTGGTTGCCTCATTGCCGATAAAGATCGTCTGGCGGCGAACCAGCCTGTCGCCTTCGATCACCGCGCGGTCAATCGCTGTCGCGCTGCCACCGTCCTGTTTGGCAGAATAGCACAAAAACACATATCCATCGGCCATGGCGACATCCAGCAAACCGCCCTGACGCCGGGCAAAAACATCAGGTAGACCAGTCACTTGCCGGGCGGCACCCGAAGCAAGGTCAATGCGCCACAAAATGCCCCTACGCTCGGTCACAAGAACCGTGTCGGCGTCAAGAAAATCCATTCCCCATGGATGCGCCAATACAGGCCCAACACGTTCAATCACCATCTGTTGCGCACTGGCGAGGCTCGACGCAAAAAGGGCCACGCCGAAAAGCGCAGCCCTTATTTTAGTCTGGATCGACATTGGCTTTCCCTGTCCCTTGTCGGTTTTTCCGAATTACATTTTGTTCAAGGCCGATATTACTGCGCGAATAGGGGCTTTGGTTATCGATGTATCAATCCCCACGCCAAAAATTGACCGGGTATTGCCATTTTCCTCTACGGTCAGTTCTACATAGGCGGCGGCCTCGGCTTTGGATGTGGCTGAGCGAGTGTTCTGGCCGAAATCAGCCAGCCGGAATTTCAGGGCAAACGCCTCACGCATGGCATCGACAAAAGCCGATATCGGGCCATTGCCCGTGGCTGATACCGTCACCTCCTTGCCATCATGCATGACGATCGCAGTAACCCGTTCAAGGTCGCCGGCGATATTTGCCTTTGAGACTTCGAAGGATTTCAACTCAAAGCGACCATGCTGAATGATGTAATGCTCATTCGCCAGTTCCCAAATACGTTCACTGGTGATCTCTTTGCCGGTGGTATCGGCCTCTTGCTGGACAATCGCAGAGAATTCAATCTCGGCGTCACGCGGCAAACGAACATGATGGTCAGCCTCAAGAAGATAGGCAGAACCCGCCTTGCCGGATTGCGAATTGACGCGGATAATTGCCTCAAAGGTACGGCCAATATCGGCCGGGTCAATCGGCAGATAGGGAACTTCCCAGAAATTGGCATTGGCCGCGGCGATGGCATCCATACCTTTGCGGATGGCGTCCTGATGGCTTCCGGAAAATGCGGTATGCACCAGTTTGCCGGCATAGGGATGACGTTCATGAACATCCAGTTGGTTACAGAACTCGGCCGTCTCAATCAGGTTGTTGATATCGCTGAAATCCAGTGTTGGGTCGACACCCTGAGTGAACATATTCAGCCCAAGTGTGACAATGTCGACATTGCCGGTTCGCTCACCATTGCCGAACAGCGTTCCCTCGACACGGTCAGCGCCAGCCATCAGGCCAAGCTCGGTCGCGGCCACGGCACAGCCACGGTCATTATGTGGATGCAACGACAGGATCACCGCCTCGCGGTTACTGAAATTGCGGTGCATCCATTCGATCTGGTCGGCATAGATGTTGGGCGTCGACATTTCGACCGTTGCCGGCAGATTGATAATTGTTGGGTTGGCAACGGTCGGCTGCCACACGTCCATCACCGCTTCACAGACATCAAGCGCATAATCGAGCTCGGTCCCGGTGAAGCTTTCCGGTGAATATTGCAGGCGCAGATTCTTGGCGCCGCTTTTGGCAATGCCCTCGGCAACCATCTTTGCCCCGTCAACAGCGATTTGCTTTACGCCGTCACGATCAGATTTGAACACCACACGGCGCTGCAGAACACTTGTGGAATTATACAGATGCAGGATCGCCCGCGGGGCGCCCTCAAGACTCTCGATGGTGCGCGTGATCAGATGCTCGCGTGCCTGCGTCAACACCTGGATGGTGACATCATCCGGGATATGCCCATTTTCGATCAATTCACGCAGGAAATTGAAATCAGTCTCCGAGGCCGACGGAAACCCGACCTCGATTTCCTTGAAACCCATCATCACGAGAAGCTTGAACATGCGCATTTTGCGCTCTGCGTCCATTGGCTCGATTAGCGCCTGATTGCCGTCACGTAGGTCAACCGAACACCATACAGGTGCTTTGTCGATACGTTTGCCGGGCCATGTCCGATCAGTCAGATCGGGGCCGACAAAGGGACGGTATTTTTCATGACGCTGTGCAGCAGGTGCTGTAGCGGCATGATCAGCGCTGGTCATCTCTCTCATGTCCTCTTTTAAAATGGGGGCGACACCTAGTCTGTGCCCCCGGGTTCAACATGGCCAGACTATATAGCCACAGCCCGCGATTAGACAGTGAAAATTTGGACAAATCTCAGAAAAAGTTCCGAAACGGCCCTGTTTTGCAATTCATTTGCAATCCATTTGCAGTCCATTTTCAAGCCATTTTCAAGCCATTGAAAAGTTCAAAGGCAATTGCTGCTGTGCATGATGATCTCACGGCCAAATTTCTTGGGCATGGCCGAATGTTTTGGTGTATAGAAGCGGGATTGAGCAGCTTTATGCGCCGCGTGGCGCCGATATGGAACCTTCAGCCCGATGACCGCACCAGAATTGATCCGAAATTTTTCGATTGTCGCGCATATTGATCATGGAAAATCGACGATTGCCGACCGCCTGATCCAGATTTGCGGTGGTTTGAGCGAGCGTGAGATGACCGAACAGGTGCTTGATAATATGGATATTGAGCGCGAGCGCGGCATCACCATCAAGGCCCAGACTGTTCGGTTGAATTACAAGGCGGCTGACGGCAAGGACTATGTATTAAATCTGATGGATACGCCGGGCCATGTCGATTTCGGTTATGAGGTCTCGCGTTCGCTCGCCGCATGCGAAGGCTCGCTTCTGGTGGTTGACGCCAGCCAGGGTGTCGAGGCGCAAACGCTTGCCAATGTGTATCAGGCGATCGACGCTGACCATGAGATTGTGCCGGTATTGAACAAGATTGATCTTCCGGCGGCAGAACCCGAACGTGTCAAGGCACAGATTGAGGATGTGATTGGTCTTCCTGCCGATGATGCGATTGCGGCCAGCGCCAAGACCGGTGCTGGCATGCCGGAAATTCTCGAAGCGTTGGTAAACCGCCTGCCGGCACCCACCGGTGATGCAACAGCACCGTTAAAGGCATTGCTGGTGGATAGCTGGTATGATGCCTATCTCGGCGTGATGACGCTGGTACGGGTGCGTGACGGTGTTCTGAAAAAGGGAATGAAGATTCGCATGGTCGGCACCGGTGCAACGCATGTTGTGGAGCGTGTTGGTGTGTTCTCGCCAAAGCCGATACCTGTCGATGAACTTGGGCCGGGCGAGATTGGCTTTATCAATGCGGGCGTGAAAACGGTATCGGATGCCAAGGTGGGTGACACGATTACAGATGAACGGCGGCCATGTGAAAAGGCGCTGCCCGGCTTTGCTCCGTCTGTGCCGGTGGTGTTCTGTGGGTTGTTTCCTGTTGATACAAATGATTTCTCCACCCTGCGTGAGGCGCTGGACAAGCTGTCTTTGAATGATGCGTCCTTTTCTTTTGAGGCTGAAACCTCAGCTGCACTTGGTTTTGGCTTTCGTTGTGGCTTTCTTGGCTTGTTGCATATGGAAGTCATTCGCGACAGGTTGACACGTGAATTCAATCTGGATTTGATTTCAACGGCGCCGTCGGTGGTTTACCAGATTGAATTGACGGATGGTAAACGATTTGATTTGCACAATCCGGCAGACATGCCCGAGGTCACACGCATCCGGCAGATTGAAGAGCCGTGGATCAAGGCGACGATCATGACTCCGGATGAGTATCTTGGCCCGGTGCTGACATTATGCACTGAACGTCGTGGTGAGCAGATTGACCTGACCTATGCCGGCAATCGCGCGATGGTGGTTTATCGGTTGCCGCTGAACGAGGTGGTTTTTGATTTCTATGACAGATTGAAGTCAGTGACCAAAGGATATGCCAGCTTTGACTATGCCGTAGATGATTATCGGGCTGGGGATCTCGTCAAGGTGTCTATTTTGGTCAACAGCGATCCGGTGGATGCCTTGTCTATGATTGTGCATCGTGAACAGGCTGAGAACCGCGGGCGGGCCATTTGTATAAGGCTGAAGGATCTGGTGCCGCGCCAGATGTTCAAGGTTGCCTTGCAGGCGGCGATCGGCGGTAAAGTTATTGCCAGAGAGACGATTTCGGCCCTGCGCAAGGATGTGACGGCGAAATGCTATGGTGGTGATATCACCCGCAAGAAAAAGCTTCTGGAAAAGCAGAAGGAAGGCAAAAAGAAAATGCGGCAGTTCGGCAAGGTCGAAATTCCGCAGAACGCCTTCTTTGAAGCCCTGAAAATGGGTGACAATTAAAACAAGGCTGACCGAAGATCGGGGGATGAGTGCCGAGAAGCGCTGGTCATTAAGGCCATGTGGCGGCTTTACTTCTCACCACTTCGTTTAAGTGATCGTCCTCTGATACGATGCAGGCCACGCCCACGGAACAGCCGGGCTAACCCGAAAAACACCAGCATCAGGCCCAGAAGGACCAATGCGGCCGGCCAGCCAAGCATCGTTGCGATGAACGGGTGCCATAAAAAGGGCGCACAGCCAAGCGCCATGATCAAGCTGCAGGGATCAACATAGCGGCTGATAACCGTCTCGGCGACCTGCAACGAGCCAGGGCTGTGGTCAAACCAGAATTGACCAAAAACGATGCTTGGCTGGCCTGTCGACGTGACATCGAGCCAGATTGCATAGGCCGCAGCGAGCCCGAACAGCGCGCCCAGCACTCTGAAAATCATCCCCACCATGCTGGTATAGTGACCAAGCTTTTGGCGGGCATCAACCGAAAAAAGGAAGAGATATGATGTGTCGGCGGGAAATTTGACCGTGCCGGGTGATTTCAAAGGAAATCTGATGATTGATCTGCGGGCGTGAGACTGCTAGTTTGCGCGCTGTTCTGATGTGAACGGTGTGGTCGACAGGCTGTGTCGAACAGGTGCCGAACATTC
>Ga0181587_10004968_pt1 | contig 10917 bp, 10 predicted proteins | sample 071ome_27_FD_132463 | JGI IMG/M metagenome (GOLD analysis project Ga0181587, IMG submission 132463) | Coastal salt marsh microbial communities from the Groves Creek Marsh, Skidaway Island, Georgia - 071409AT metaG (megahit assembly) | ecosystem: Environmental > Aquatic > Marine > Intertidal...
CGGCGGCCGGTCATGGCATGCGCCTGAGAACGCGGCGTACCGTCATGCTGGCGGTAAGGGTGCTGAGCAATGCCGCGGCCATGCCGACGGCGGCTACCGCGCCCCACTGAACGGGCGTCAGCGCAAATGGCGGCAATAACCCGGTGCCGACCCGCGCGGCCAGATTGCCGAGCACCAGTAACGTCGCCGACGCCAGCAGCAGACCGGCCAGCCCGCCCTTGAGCCCCAGCATGAAGGCGTGCATGGAAAATTGCCGCGCGATATAGGATTCCCGCGCCCCGATCAGATGCATCAGTTCAATGATCTCGGCATGGATGGCGAGCCCCGTGCGGGTCGCGAATATAACCGTGGCGACCGCCGCGCTGCCGATCAGCACCATAACGATCAGGGCGAGGAGCCGGACCGCCTCGGCAAGTTCCACCAGCCGTTCCAGCCAGAGCCCGTGATCGTCGAGCGATGCTCCCGGGATGGTGGCGCCGAGCCGGGCGGCGAGCGCGTCGGTATCGAGCGCGGTGCCGTCTTCCAGCCGCACATCGACCAGAACCGGGATGGGCAGGGCCAGCGCGCCCGACAACGCATCCTTACCAAGCCACGGTTCCAGCAGCTTGTTGACCTTCGCGCGCGGCAACGCCTCCGCAGAGCGGATGCCGGGCACGGTGGAGAGCAGGGCGACGACGCGTTCGGTCTTGTCTTCCATGGTGCCCGGGTCGTCGGATTCACCCGGAATAATCTGAACCGTGATGGAGCCGGCCAGACCGCGTTGCCATTCCTTGCTGGCGCTTGCCAGCATCATCGACGCGGCAAGCGATAGCGCCGCGAGCCACACCATGAAGGCGATGATCCAGGGCAGAAAGCGGCTCGACGGGTCGCGCGATAGCGGCAGGATATTCACGATGCGCGCCATCAGCTCGCGGTTCCTTCCGCATTCGCGCCTTCCGGGGCCTTCAACTGCCCGTCCACCAGATGGAGCTGCGGAAAATCGAAACGCGATATCAGCCCTTCGTCATGGGTGGCGACGATCACCGTGGTCCCGATCTTGTTCAGTTCCTCCAGCAGGAACATTAGACGCATGGCGATCTCGTCATCGACATTGCCGGTCGGTTCATCCGCCAGCAACAGGGTGGGGCGCGCGATTACCGCGCGCGCGATGGCGACGCGCTGTTTCTGCCCGCCGGACAGCGTCGCCGGGTGATCGTCCATGTGATCGCCGAGCCCGACCCAATCAAGCAGTTCCGGGACGTGTTCCCTGATCTGGGATTCGGAAGCGCCTGAAATCCGTAGCGGCAAGGCGACATTATCCAGTGCGGACAGATGCTCGATCAGCCGGAAATCCTGAAACACCACGCCGATCCGCCGCCGTAACACCGGCAGCTCGTCGCGGCCCGCCGCGGTAATGTCGCGGCCGAAAAGATTGATTAATCCGCGGCTCGGACGGTGGGCAAGATAGAGGAGTTTCAAGAGGGTGGATTTTCCGGCGCCGCTCGCCCCGGTGACGAAGGTAAAGGACCCGGCGGCAAGCGCAAAAGAGATGTCGTGCAGGATCTCCTGCCCGAGCCCGTAGCGCATGCCGACATTCTCGAAACGGACGACCTCTTCCGTGCTATCCACCGCTTGTCCTCTTTATACCGGGCCCCGAAAGATCGCATGGCCGCCGCGACTCAGTCCAGTGGCGCGCCCCCTTGCCCCTTCACCTTCTTGCCCTGACTCAGGATTACCCTTATACAACAGAGCGATAATCCGTTTGCAGCGCAATGCTCAAGAGTGCCGAACGTCGCTCATGATTCTGACTTGCCCTCAATGCCAGACTCGCTATCGCGTCGATGACGACGCCGTCGGCCCGGAAGGAAGAACCGTCCGGTGCAGTAAATGCGGGCATAGCTGGGACCAGCAACCGGTCTTTGCGGATGCGCCGCAGCAGGATAGCGGCCGACCGCCGCCAATGCAGGTCGATGGGCCGCAATCGCAGTTGCCGCCGCCCGGTGCGCCGCCGCAATCACCGCCCGGCGATCCCAATCAACAAATGCCGCCCGGGGATCCCAATCAGCAAATGCCACCCGGGGGTCCGTATCCCGCGCAGCAACCGTATCAGGACCCGCAGCAGGCCCCCTATCAGCAGCCGGGCGCGCCGTCGCAACAACCTTATCCGCAAAATCAGCCTGCGGGGGTGCCGCCGGGGGAAAATCCGTATCAGCCGTCCGCCCGCGTGGCGCAGGCCCAGGCAATGGGCGGGTTCGCGGCGGAGCCTCCCAAGAAGCGCAGCAAGCTTGCCCTGATCCTGTGGCTGATGATCCCGGTGATTATTCTGGTCGGGTTGGCCGGCGCATATTGGAAGCGCGAGGCGTTGATGGACCGGTTCGCGTTTACCGAATCGGTTTTCTCCATGATCGGGGTCGAAACCCCGCACCCCAGGCGGTTCTTCAAGCTCAAGCAGCTTAATGTACGGCAGCAGCGGCGCGGCGGATCGCTTATCCAGATCGTCGATCTGGATGTCGAGAATATTTCGAGCCGTCCCCGCACTATCCCGGTGTTGGAGGGCGTCATCCTGGATCGCGACCGCAAGGTGGTCGAAAGCTGGGATATTCCGATTGAGTTGGTCAAGCTTGCCCCGGGTGAAAAGAAACCATTTTCGACCGAAATCAAGAACAGCCCGCCGGCCGGCGGCGTGTTCCGTATTTTCGTTCATCGCCGGAACGGCAAGAAATGACGGATGAGAATATCGGCGTCCTTTTCGATGCCGAGACGATTTCGGAACGGGTCGCCGCGCTGGGGCGGGAAATTGCCCGAAACGAACCATCCGACCTCCTCGTCGTCGTTATCCTGAAAGGCAGTTTCGTGTTCGCGGCAGATCTTATCCGCGCCATCGAAAATGCGGGGACTTCCGCACGGGTCGATTTTATCACCTTATCGAGCTACGGCGCCGGGACCGAAAGTTCCGGCACGGTGACCCTGACGCATGATTTGTCCGAGGATGTCGAAGGTCAGAGCATTCTCATTGTCGACGATATTCTGGAATCCGGTCGCACCATCGCCTTTGCGCGTGACACCCTGTTGGCCCGCAAGGCACGCGATGTCAAAACCTGCCTGCTTCTGGACAAGCCTGAAAAACGGGTAATCGATATCGAAGCGGACTATCTCGGGTTTGAAATCGGCGACCGGTTCGTTGTCGGTTACGGGCTTGACCTTGCCAGCCGATACCGCGGATTGCCCTACATCGGCGTCGTTCAGCCGGTCTGATCCGGCCCTTAACAATTTTTAAAGCTGTATCCCGCTAGGGTGCCGTATTGGTGCGGAACAAAGCGGTCGGTAATCTTGGCGACAATATTGCTTGCAGAAGACGACGACGCCGTTCGGGAATTCGTTCGGCGGGCGTTAAGTCTTGATGGGCATGCGGTAACCGCGGTCAGTGACGGTCAGCAGGCGCTCAATGAGTTGCAAGACGAGCAATATGATCTCGTTCTCGCCGATATCGTTATGCCCCGCGTCGATGGAATCGCGCTCGCCTTGAAGGCGGCGAAGGATTACCCGTGGATGCCCGTCATGCTGATGACGGGTTATGCGGCGGAACGACAAAGGGCCCACAATCTGGATGAGTTGATTCAGGAAGTGATCTCGAAGCCGTTCTCGCTTGACGATATTCGCGAGGCCGTAAAGCGGATGCTGACGCCGGGTTCCGAAGACGGCGCACCGACGACACACTAGATTCCCGTCACCAGTCGGTCAGAACCAGTCCAGCAGCCTGTCGATGTAATCCAGTTCAATCCGTGGCCGGAATCTTTCGCCTGACCGCCGGCGCAATTCATCGAGAATTTCACGCGTCCGCTTGAGCGCGTTGGGTGCGTCGATGTTCACCGTGCTGTCATCGAACCCGTCGTCCTCATCGATGTCCCGACCCAGAGGATCCTGCAGCGGACGGGCCTGTCCCCTTGGACGCTGACCCTGACCGGACTGACGGGCGAAGCGTTCGCGTAATTGCTGCATCAGGCGTTGCCCCGCCTGACGTAGGTTCTGCAATGCCTGCCCCTGCGCGCCGACCGCGTCGTTCGGCCGGTTGCCCTGAAGCGCCCGGATCGCCTGCTCCATCGACCGCATCGCCCGGTCCATGAACTGACCGGGGCCCTGACCGTTCCGGCCCTGCATGCTTCCGCGCAGATTACGCAGCATCTCCTGCAGCGCGCGCTGGTCCGCCGGTGACGGCATCCGGCCCTGAGGCGTGCCCCCCGGGCGGCCGAACTGGAAGGTGCGGTCCATCAGCTGTTGTTGCCGCTGGATAAGCTGCTGCAGCTGGCGGAGCGCCCCCGCCTGCCTGCCCATCCGACCGCCGCGCGACCGTATGACCTGCATCGATCGCATATTGGCGAGCATCTGTTGCAGCCGGGCGAGCATCTGGCGCGCGCCTTCGCGATTGCCGGCGCGCATCATTTCCTGAATTTGCTGCATCATGCGCTGGATATCGCTTTGGCTCATCATGCGCATCGTTTTGGGGTCAAACTCTACCTCTTTTACCGATTGCGGATTGCGCCGCATCTGCTCCGCCAGCGCCTGCATATAGCGCTGGATGGCGGCCTGAAGCTGCCGCATCAGCCGGTCGAGCTCTTCCTGGCTGGCGCCTTCGGCCAGCGCCTTCATCAACGCCTGCTGCAGTCGGCGCATTTCACGTTCCGCGATGGAGAGGCGACCGTCCTCAAGCCGCAATGCCGTATCCCACAAGAGATCGACCACCGGCTGCAGCGCGGTTTCCTGCCGCTCATGGATCAGCCGGGACGCGGCCGAGGTGAGCCCCAGATAGACAACGACATCCTCTCCGAAAGTTCTTGGCTGGTTGACGATATTACGCAGACCCAGAATGACGTCCCGGCGGTCTGGCCCGTCATCGAAAAGTTTTTTCCGTTGGGCGACGATTTCGCGCGCCACGGGATGAACGAACTGACGCGTCGGCAGCTTCGCCTTTACGGGCTTGCTGCGCCCCGTCTGACCGGTTCCGTCCTCTGCGACAAGTTCCATGATAACCGGCGCGCCGGCCCATTTATGCGGGGACAGATCGAAGAAGGCTGCTTCCTTGGCGTCGCGGATATCTTCACCCGGCAAAGGCAGATCCAGGGTCACTGTTTCCTTGCCGATCACCTCTCCCTTTTCATAGGTCCGGCGGATTTCCATCCTTGCCTTCTTGATCCCGTAATCGTCGGAAGCGGTGAAAGCGACCCGCATCGTGGCCTGCGGTGTTGCGGTCGGCGGTTCGGTGAATTCGATCTTGGGTTTATTGTCGGGAATGACAGTCACCTGCCAGCGCGCAAGGGTTATTCCATCTGCCTCGATAGCAAGAATGCCGTCATTTGGGATTGTCCTGACGATGCGGCTGTTGATTTCGTCCACCCGGTCGAATTCTTCCCGAAGGAGGCCGGCGGCGGCTGTGCCGGTTTCTACCTTCGCCGGCGCCATGACCAGAACAGGCGTTTCCTTTGCTCCCTGAACCTGCGCGGTCACGGTGCTTCCCGCCGGAATCTCAAGCGCCGGCAGGGCCGGGGCGGCGTCCTCCGCCTCTTGGTCGGTCGCGGCTTCTTCCTCGGTCTTCTCCGACTTCACCGCGCTTTTACGTAACGGGAATACCGGCGGCAGACCGGTATAATCCGGCGGTGAAATCCAGATATCGAGGACGGTTTGCTGGGCGGTTGCCGTGGATTGATAGCTTGGAAGGAAAGCGCTTTGCAGCCGATGGCGCATATCGCCGGCGCCGCTGACAACCGCGACACAGAGCAGTAGCAGCAGTGCCGCGCGAAGCGCCAGGGGGTCGCGCCGGGCGAGATCGGGCCGCGGGGGACCGGCGCGAAGATCCTGAAGCGCACCCGCCAAACGGTTGCGATGAATTTCCCAAAGCCTGTCGGATTCCGTTCCTCCGGAACCCGCGAGCGTATCGTTCAGCCCGGTCAGGGGGCGGTGCTTGAGGCCGCTTTCGAGTTCAACCCTGCGGCGGGCTTCGGTTTCTGCGGGAAAACGCAGCAGTCGGAACCCGCGCCAGCCCGCCCAGCCCACGGCGCCCGCAAAGCCTGCCAGGACCGCGAAATGCAGCCAGACGGGAAGCAGAGGCAGAATATCCAGAAATGCCAGGCTGAACAGCAGCCCGGCGACACCGGCAACCGGCCACATAGCGGGCCAGAGCTGTTCCCAAAACAGGGCAAACCGAGCGGACCAAATTACCGCATTGAGACGGGCTCTTTTGTCCCGTCCGGCATCCGTTTCCATGGCGCTATCCCTCCGAAGGGACACAAACGATCATCTTGAAATGATGTTCACAGCCAGGATGGCAAGCGGTCAAGCGACAAAATGTCTGAATAAGCTGGCCGGGGCCGAATTACGGCAAATTCCGTGCCTTTTACCATGATCTCAGGCGTCGGCAGCCGCGTGTTGTAGGTCGATCCCATCACCGCGCCGTAGGCACCAGCGGAAGAAAGCGCAATCAGGTCGTCCGCGCCCAGCGCCGGCAAGGGTGTTTCTTTGACCAGAATATCGCCAGTTTCGCATACCGGCCCGACGATTTGCGCCGGGGTTGTGGCACCGGCGGCAAATTCGGTTTCGCACAGCACGTCGTGTGTGGCGTCATAGAGTGTCGGGCGGATAAAGTCGTTCATCGCCGCGTCAACAATGACAAAGCGGCGCACCGGTGTTTCCTTTACGAAGATCACCCGCGTAACCAGAATGCCGGCGTTGGCGACCAGAACCCGGCCGGGTTCGATGATCAGTTCGACATCCAGATCGCCAACCGTTTCGGTGATGATCCCGGCATAGGCTTCCGGTTCCGGCGGAATTTCGTCGCGATAGACCACGCCCAGCCCGCCCCCGAGATCAAGCCGCCTGACCGGCAGGCCTCCGGCCCGCAACTCGCGCACCAATGCCGCCAGCCGATTGAATGCATCCCGAAACGGGTCGAGCGACGTCAGTTGAGAACCGATATGAACGGCGAGCCCGACGACTTCCAGCCCCGGCATTTGTGCCGCACGGGCATAGAGCGCCGGAGCGACATCGATATCGATGCCGAACTTGTCCGCCTTGCGGCCCGTAGTGATTTTTTCATGTGTTCTTGCATCGACATCCGGATTGACCCGAAGGGCGACCGGCGCGGATAGTCCCATTTCCGTCGCGATGGCCGCAATCGAGTCGAGCTCGGGCACCGATTCGACATTGAATTGGCCGATACCCGCTTCGAGCGCGAAACGGATTTCATCCGCAGTCTTCCCGACGCCGGAAAACACCGCGTGCTCCGCCGGTATACCGGCTTCCATGGCCCGCCGCAGCTCGCCCTGGCTGACCACATCGGCGCCGCTGCCGCGCGCCGCGAAAGTGCGTATGACCGCCTGATTCGAATTCGCCTTGATCGCATAGCAGATATTGACGCCGAGCGGGCGCAACGCGGCCTCCAGAACGTCGTAATGACGTTCCAGCGTGGCGCTCGAATAGCAGAAAAAGGGTGTGCCCACTTCTTCCGCGATCTGGGCAATTGCCACCTCTTCCGCGAACAGGCGGCCGTCACGATATTCAAAATGATTCATTGCGGATATTTCCGGGGATAGGTGTCTTTTACATCTTCCGGCGCGCGTGGATCGCCTTTTTTCCCGCAGGAAACCGCTGGCGCGGCGAGCGCGCAAAGGAGAAGCAGAACAAGCAGGCGTTTCATTTCAGGAACCTTTCCCGGGCCAGGCCGATCTGTTCCCGGACATTCGCAGGCGCCGTGCCGCCATAGCTCGTCCGGCTCGCGACCGAATTTTCAACGCTTAGCACATTGAAAACCGCTTCGGTAATCCCGGATTCAACCGTTTGCATGTCCGTAAGCGGCAATTCGGCCAGGTCGCAGCCGCGCTCCTCCGCCATCCGGACGATTTCGCCGGTCACGTGATGCGCCCGCCGGAACGGCATGTTGAGTTCCCGTACCAGCCAGTCGGCCAGATCCGTTGCCGTGCTGAACCCGGCGCCGGCGGCATCCCGCATGGCGTCCGCGTTAAATGCAATATCCCGGATCATGCCCGCCATCGCCGCGAGGCAGAGCGACAAGGCGTCCGCCGCATCGAACACCGGTTCCTTGTCTTCCTGCATATCTTTCGAATAGGCGAGCGGTAATCCCTTCATTACCGTCAGCAGTCCGATCAGATCGCCCGTAATCCGCCCCGTTTTGGCGCGGACCAGTTCCGCCGCATCGGGGTTACGCTTCTGCGGCATGATCGAACTGCCGGTAGTGAATGCATCGGTCAGCGCCGCGAAAGCAAATTGCGCTGAACACCACAAGACGATCTCTTCCGCGAGCCGCGACAGATGGGTGGCGCAGATCGATGCCGCCGACATGAACTCAAGCGCGAAATCCCGCGCGGATACCGCGTCCAGTGAATTGGCCATCGGTTGGTCGAAGCCAAGCGCCGCCGCCGTCTGGTGACGGTCGATGGGGAATGATGTCCCGGCCAGCGCGGCGGCCCCCAGCGGGCATTCATTAAGCCGCGCCCGGGCATCCCGAAACCGGCCCCGGTCGCGCCCGAACATTTCCACATAGGCCAGCAGATGATGGCCCAGTGTTACCGGCTGCGCCGTTTGCAGATGGGTAAATCCCGGCATCACCCAATCGGCATGCGCTTCGGCCTGGTCGATGAGCGCGCCCTGCAAATCGGCCAGAGCCGCGTCGGCGGCGTCCATCGTATCTCGGACCCAAAGCCGGAAATCGGTGGCGACCTGATCGTTCCGCGACCGGGCGGTGTGCAGCCTGCCCGCGTCGTCGCCGATCAATTCGCGCAGACGCCCCTCAATATTCAGATGAATGTCTTCCAGAACATTCCTGAATTCGAAATTGCCCGTCTCGATCTCCGCGAGGATATTGTCCAGCCCGGCGGTGATCTGATCGCCGGCTGCGGAATCCAGAATTTTCTGCTCTACCAACATGGCGCAATGGGCTTTCGATCCCGCAATATCCTGTGCGAAGAGACGGCGGTCGAACCCGATGGAGACATTAATGGCTTCCATGATGGCATCCGGACCGGATTCGAACCGGCCGCCCCACATGCTGTTGGATGCATGTTCCGCCTTGTTTTTCCGGGATTCGTTCTTATCGTTCATGGTCAAATCTCTCGACAGGAAACCCGAAAGTGCCCCGAATTTCCCTCTATGTCTTTATAGCGATCGCCGCAGGGGCCGTCCTGTGGGCCGTTTTCGGCGGAAAATCAAGTAAAATCAATGGTGAACCGCCGCTTTCGGGCTGGATGGAGAATTTTGTCCCGGTCGCGGAGCGCTCTGAACCGGTGCCGCTCACCCTTCAGAAGCAGGATAATTCCTCCGTTGCGCTTGACGACTGGCGTGGAAAAATCGTGCTGCTGAATTTCTGGGCGACCTGGTGTTCGCCCTGTATACGCGAAATGCCGTCGATATTGCGCCTGTCCGAAAAACTCGGCGGCGATGATTTCGCCGTCATCGCCCTGTCACAGGATATTCGTGGCTGGGAAAAGATCGCGCCCTTCCTCGCAAAGCACGATCTGGCGGGGCTGCCGGTCTATGCCGACCCGGGGATCAAGGGCACGCGCCTGTTTCGCGTCAAGGCGATGCCGACAACGATCCTGCTGGACCGCAAAGGGCGTGAGATCGGCCGCCTGGCCGGCCATGCCGAATGGGACAGCGGCGAGGCGCTGGCCCTGATCCGGCATTACCTCGCGGAATAGATCAGCGGGTCGGGACCGGGGTCTCGCCCGAATAATCGTAGAAGCCGCGCCCCGTCTTGCGGCCGAGCCACCCGGCCTCGACATATTTCGCGAGAAGCGGGCAGGGGCGGTATTTGCTGTCGCCCAGCCCTTCATAGAGCACCTGCATGATCGAATAACAGGTATCCAGACCGATGAAATCCGCCAGTTCCAGCGGGCCCATCGGGTGGTTGGCGCCGAGCTTCATCGCGGTGTCGAGATCGACGACCGAGCCGACGCCTTCATGCAGCGTATAGACCGCTTCATTGATCATCGGCAGCAGGATGCGGTTGACGATAAAGGCGGGGAAATCTTCCGAATTGACCGCCGATTTGCCGAGTGCTCTCGCGAAAACCCCGATCTGGTCGTAAGTGTCCGCATCGGTCGCGATGCCGCGGATCAGCTCGACCAGCTTCATCACCGGCACCGGATTCATGAAGTGCAGCCCCATGAATTTCTCCGGCCTGTCGGTCGACGCCGCCAGGCGGGTGATGGAAATCGATGAGGTGTTGGTCGCCAGCAGCGCCGCCGGGTTGAGATGCGGCACCAGCATTTCGAAAATCTTTTTCTTGATTTCCTCGTTTTCGGTCGCCGCCTCAATCACCAGGTCGCAATCACCGAATTTCGCGTAGTCCGTGCTGGGAGAGATGTTGGCGAGGGTCTTTTCCATGTCCTCGGCGGTCATCCGTTCGCGATCGACAAGCCGCTGCAGCCGCCCGCCGATGCCTTTTACGGATTTTTCCAGAACGTCGTCGCTGATATCTACAAGCGTTACCGGAAAGCCGCTTTGTGCGCACACCTGGGTAATGCCGCTACCCATCTGGCCGGCGCCGATGATGCCGACATGTCTTACCGCAGCCGGGCTGTCGCTCGACATATCTTCTTCTCGCAGGGTTGCGTTGGCGATGTCATCCATATTCTCATTCTGCCTTACTCTTTGTCTTCGTTCGTTGAAAAATCTTTAGACCCTGCTGTGTCGAGTTGCCGTCTTAGCGCGGTTTGATCCCTTGCTTGTCCAGTTCTTCAGCCAGCTGGGGCATCAGATCGAACAGATCGCCGACCAGACCGTAATCGGCGACCTGGAAAATCGGCGCCTCTTCGTCCTTGTTGATGGCGGCGATGACCTTGCTGTCCTTCATTCCCGCGAGATGCTGGATCGCACCGGAAATGCCGACGGCGACATAAAGCTCGGGCGCGACGACCTTGCCGGTCTGAC
>Ga0181587_10004975_pt1 | contig 10909 bp, 9 predicted proteins | sample 071ome_27_FD_132463 | JGI IMG/M metagenome (GOLD analysis project Ga0181587, IMG submission 132463) | Coastal salt marsh microbial communities from the Groves Creek Marsh, Skidaway Island, Georgia - 071409AT metaG (megahit assembly) | ecosystem: Environmental > Aquatic > Marine > Intertidal zone...
AAAAACCAAACGGTTGGTGCGGTTGTCATCGGCGGCCAAAACCCGCATGCGCCGCAGGGCCGGGGGGGGCGCGGGTTTTTTGGGCTTGCGCGGCTTGGTGGTGGCTTTTGTGCCGGTTTTGCCTGCAGGCGGGGCCGTGTTTTGCGCGGCATCTGGCGCTGGTGGCAGGGGCAGCGATAGGCCCACGCAGGTGCCTTGGCCGGGTTGGCTTTTCACCCATATCTCACCGCCCATAAGTTGCACCAAGCGCCGGGTGATGGCCAGCCCCAGCCCAGTGCCTTCTAACCGGCGGTTTTGGTTGTCGTCGGCCTGATTGAATTCGCCAAACACATGTTCGATTTTATCGGGGGGAATGCCAATGCCGGTATCTTCGATCAAAATTTGCACCGGTGTGATAGGCCCCGCGGCACGCCCACCCCCGGCCCCGGTGGCCGCCATGGAAACCCGCAAGGCCACATGGCCTGCGGGGGTGAATTTTACTGCATTACCCACCAGATTTGTCAGCACTTGGCGCACGCGGCCCGGATCGCCGATGAAGTCATGCTGCAGATCGGCGGGGTAATCCACCCGCAGGTGCAGTGCCTTTGGCTGTGCCGCGGGGTGCATCAGGGTGATGATTTCATCCATCAGCTGGCGCAAATTAAATGGGCGCTGCTGCAGCACCACTTTATCTGCCTCGATTTTCGAATAATCCAGCACGTCGTTGATGATGACCAATAGCGCCTCGGCGGAATTGCGGATGGTTTCAACATAAAGGCGCTGATCATCTGTCAGCGGGCTTTCTGCCAGCAATTCCGACATGCCCAGCACCCCATTCATGGGGGTGCGTATTTCGTGGCTCATATTCGCCAAAAAGGCCGATTTGGCGCGATTTGCCGCCTCGGCCCGGTGGCGGGCCTTTTTCAATTCAGCCTCGTGTTTCACGGTGTTAGTGATGTTCAGCGCCAGGCTAACCACGTCGCCCCCATGGCCGCGCTGGTCGATCAGGCGCACATACATATCGTTCCAGCTGCGCATCACATAGGGCACGGGCGTGGGGGCCTGCCAGCGCTGCAGCATCATCGCGCGCCGTTCGGGCGCCGACAGATCGCCGGTGTTGATCAGCCCTTCATCGGTAAGCAGCTGCAAAATGCGGGGGTAGGTGATGCCTGGGCGCACCTCTTCCAGCCCGTCGAAAAAGGCCAAATAGGCGGCATTGGCGGCGATCAGGTGGTCATCTGCATCGAAGAAGGCAAAGCCATCAGGGATGGTTTCAATCGAAAGCCACAGGCGCCTTTCGGCAATGGCAATTTTGGCATGGGCGGCGGTAAGGTCGGATTTCACCCGCTGATTTTCGTGGCGGTAGCTGTCACCTGCGTGCGGGTTTCCACGATTTCAGCCAAAAGCGCGCGTGCATGCTGGCCCAGCTTGCGGTTTGCCGCCCATAATTCGGCTTGTTTCAATTCTAGCAGGCGCTCGGCGGCCAAGCGGGCGCGGCGTTCTTCGGCCAGTTTGATGGCAATCGTCATTCTATGCTCCGGCGGGATATGCCGCAGATTTGGCCGATTGTGGTGAAAAAGCGCTTAATTCAGCCGCGACTTGCACGAAAAAAGGGGGGCAGATGCCCCCCCGGTAATCAGTGTGTTTGGCTGGCGCTTAGAGACGCTCGATGGCCAAGGCAATGCCCTGCCCGCCGCCAATGCACATGGTAATCAGCGCGCGGCGCCCGCCGGTGCGCTGCAGTTCATACATGGCCTTTACAGTGATAATGCAGCCTGTGGCGCCCACGGGGTGGCCCAAGGCAATGGCGCCGCCGTTGGGGTTGACGCGCGCGCCATCCAGCCCCAGCCCCTTGTTCACGGCCAGCGCCTGCGCGGCAAAGGCCTCGTTTGATTCGATCACATCGAAATCCGAAACAGACAGGCCCGTGCGTGCCAGCAGGTTTTCCACCGCAGGCACGGGGCCAATGCCCATGACCTGTGGCCGCACACCCGCATGGGCATAGCCCAGCACGCGAAACGCCGGCACAAGCCCCGCGCGTTCGGCGGCATCGGCGCGGGCCAAAACAATGGCTGCGGCGCCATCGTTGATGCCGCTGGCGTTGCCAGCCGTGACGGTGCCGTCTTTTTGGAACACCGGGCGCAGCCCTGCCAGCGCCTCGGCCGTGGTGGCCTTGGGGTGTTCGTCGGTGTCAAATTGCACCATGTCGCGGCCGCGTTTTACCGCGACTGGAACGATCTGTTCGCGGAAATAGCCAGCCTCGATGGCGGCGGCAGCGCGGCGTTGGCTTTCAAGGGCAAAGGCATCTTGCGCTTGGCGGCTGACATCATGTTCGGCAGCCACATTTTCAGCCGTTACCCCCATATGGCCCGTGCCAAAGGGGCAATTCAGCGCGCCCAGCATCATATCTAGCGTGCGGATATCACCCATTTTCGAACCCCACCGCTGGTCGGGCACGATATAGGGCGCGCGGCTCATCGCTTCGGCACCACCGGCCAAGGCAAAATCGGCATCGCCCAGCATCAAGGCTTGGGTGGCAGAAACGATCGCCTGCGCGCCGGAACCGCACAGGCGGTTGACGTTCATTGCGGGCGTGGTTTCGGGGATGCCGGCCTGCATCGCGGCCACGCGGCTAAGATACATATCGCGCGGCTCGGTGTTGATGACATGGCCAAACACCACATGGCCAATCTGGCCGCCTTCCACGCCGGCGCGGGCCATCGCCTCTTTTGCGGCAATAGTGCCGGTTTCAATGGGGGGCAGGCCCGAAAGCGCGCCGCCAAAGGTGCCAATAGCGGTGCGTGCGCCGCCCAGAATGACGATATCGGTCATGGTCTATTTCCCTGTGCTAGCCGGTTTGGCGCTGTGCTAGCGCAAACTGCGGCGCGGTGGCAGTGGAACGTTCCGTCAAAGCCGCGCGATGCGCCTATGTGGCATAATTTGCGCCCTCTTCATCAAGGATCGCTTTGAGTTCTGCCAAATGGCGGGCGTCTTGGTCGGGGTAGGTTTCCAGCTCGCGCGCGGTTTTTTCGGCGATGTCATCGGGCAGCACACGCAGCGGCTGGCCGGTTTGCAAGGCGCGAATATAGGTTTCGGCAGCGCGCTCGAAATAATAGAGGCGGTTAAATGTTTCGGCGACCGTTTCGACAATCACCAAAACCCCGTGATTGCCCATAATCATCACCTTTTTCTTAGGGTCGGTGAACAGTTGGGCACAGCGCGCGCCTTCGTCTTCGAAGGCCAGCCCGCCGTAGTTTTCATCAATCACGTAGCGGTTATAAAACGTGGCGCAGTTTTGGTCGATTGGGGGCAGGCGCGAGTCAGCCAAGCTGGCCAGAACCGTGGCATGGATGGAATGCACATGCATTACACAGCGCGCATGGCGGCAGTGGCGGTGAATGCCGCCGTGCAACCCCCAAGCGGTGGGATCGGGGGCGTTTGGCCCCTCCATCGTGCTGGGGTCGTTGGCATCGATATGCAACAGATCGCTGGCGCGGATGCGGGCAAAATGCATCTGGTTGGGGTTCATCAGAAATTGGGTGCCATCATCATTTGTCGCTAGGCTGAAATGGTTGGCCACGCCTTCGTGCATATTCAGCCGTGCAGTCCAGCGAAAGGCCGCGGCCAGATCCACGCGGTGTTGCCAATGGTCCATGTTCGGGCGCAAGTTTGCTACACTCATTTCCATTTCCTTTGATCGTGTGGCCAGCTTGGTTTGGCCCCCTGTTCACCAAAGAGTGGCCCCGCCTTTGTGGGCTGTCAACGGTGTGTATGCGCCCCGCAGCGGGTGGGGCTGGGGTAAAACCCGCTTATATCCCAGCCGAGACTGCGACTGTCCGAAAGGATATAGCGCGTTTGATTTGTTTTGTTTCAAGGAATGAATTTTCGAAAAAACCTAATAAATGAAGGCCCCCGCGTTGGTTTTTGCTTGCAATACCCCCCTAATCATAGTGTTTACACACTATATAACGTTAGCTTTGTCGCGTTAGGCCCAATAACTCGGGCAGACCAAGGAGACCTAAAAATGACAAAACCGATGACCAAGACCCAACTTGTGGCTGCACTGGCGGAAGAAATGGGCGCCGACAAGAAAACCGCAACTGCCGCGCTGGATGGCATTGTTGCCCTGATCACCCGCGAAGTTTCGGGCGGTGGCGCTGTCACGCTGCAAGGCGTTGGCAAAATCTATTGCCGCGAGCGCCCCGCGCGCACCGTGCGCAACCCCGCCACTGGCGAAACCATGCAAAAGCCTGCCGATAAAGTCGTGAAAATGACCATCGCCAAGGCCCTGAAAGACAGCGTTAACGGCTAAGCCTTGCGTTTTGTCGCCTATAGCGGGCCGCCCTTTTGGGCGGCCTTTGCTTTTGCACCTAGGACGCAAGAGCGCGGCGATATTGGCTGGGGCTTTGGCCCACCGCGCGGCGAAAGGCCCGTGTCATGGCGGTGGCATCGCCATAGCCGCACCGATAGGCCACCTCGGCCACGCTGATGCGGCTTTGGGCAAGCCAGCGCTGCGCTTCGGCCAAGCGGATGCTTTGGTACAGCTGGGCAGGCGTGGTGCCGGCCTTTTCCTTGCAAATACGCTGCAGGCGGCGTTGGTCCATGTGCAAGCGCTTGGCGATCTCGGACAGGGCTAAGGGCTGTTCGATATGGCGCCGCATTAGGGCTGCGGCAGCGCGCAAGATACGATCATCGGGCAGGCGCGCCTGCGGGTCTAACCTTGGGTCGCGCTCGCCATGCATAAAAAGGGCCGCCACATTCAACGCTAAGGTCGCGCCATGCGCCCGCCCAATCAGGGCCAGCATCAGGTCTAGCGTTGTGGTGGCGCCCCCACAGCTGGCGCGGTTGCGATCGATCACATAGCGGTCTTCGACCACTTCGATATTGGGAAAGCGTTCCGCCAAACTGCCCAGAATATCCCAATGCGATGTGGCCTTATACCCATCCAGCAGCCCCGCCGCCCCCAGCAGCCAGCTGCCCGTATCCAACCCCACCATCATTTGGTGGCGCGGCGCACAGGCCCGCAGCGCTGCCAAAGTGGCGGGCGTGGCGTGGGCCGTATGGCCGTAGCTGGGCATCACCAGCAAAATATCGCCCCCCGGATAGGCCGAAAGGCGGGTCTCGATGTGCACAGGCAGGTTGCTAGAGCTGTGGATAGTGCCGCTTTGCACCCCCAAGAAATGCCACCGATACAGCGGGCGCCGCGCCAGACTGTTGGCGGCGCGCAGCGGCTCGACCGCATTGGCAAGGCACAGGTTTGAAAACTCGGGGAAAAGCAAAATGCCAATATCCGTGGGGGCAGGCGGGGGGGCGGCGCTGCTTTTTGTCGCTTTTTGCATGGTTTTCTACCAATAGTGCAAGAATACTCGCCCAGATCTGCCCTATCCTGCCCGTGGCGGCAAGGAGGGATTGCAATGCATTTTGGCCTGACAGAAGAACAGGAAATGATCGTTTCAACGGTGCGCAGTTTCGTTGAGAAAGAGATTTATCCCCATGAAGATCTGGTCGAGCGCACCGGCGAAGTGCCCCCCGATCTGGCACAAGAGATCAAGCAAAAGGTCATCGATTTGGGCTTTTACGCCTGCAATTTCCCCGAAGAAGTGGGCGGGGCAGGCCTAAGCCACCTAGATTTCACGCTGGTCGAGCGGGAATTGGGCCGCGGATCTATGGCACTGACGCATTTCTTTGGCCGGCCGCAGAATATCTTGATGGCCTGCACCCCCGAACAGCGCGAGCGGTATTTGCTGCCTGCCGTGCGGGGCGAGCGGATGGATGCCTTGGCCATGACGGAACCGGGCGCCGGTTCGGATGTGCGGGGGATGCAATGCAGCGCCACGCGCGACGGTGGCGATTGGGTGGTCAATGGCACCAAGCATTTTATCTCGGGCGCCGATCACGCCGATTTCTTCATCGTCTTTATCGCCACAGGCGTGGACGAAACCCCCAAAGGCCCCAAAAAGCGCATCACGTGCTTTTTGGTAGATCGTGGCCATCCCGGTTTCGAGGTGCGCGAGGGCTACAGCTCGGTTAGCCACAAAGGCTATAAAAACTGCATATTGTATTTCGACAATTGCCGCCTGCCCGATGCACAGGTTTTGGGGCAGGTTGATGGCGGTTTTGATGTGATGAACACATGGCTTTATGCCACCCGTCTTACCGTGGCGGCCTTTTGCGTGGGCCGGGCACGCCGGGTGTTTGACTATGCGCTGAACTACGCCGCCGAACGCCGGCAGTTTGGGCAGCAAATTGCCAAGTTTCAGGGCGTCAGTTTTCAGATTGCAGACATGATCACCGAAATCGATGCCGCCGATTGGCTGACATTGGCCGCCGCCTGGCGCCTAGATCAGGGCCTAGAGGCGAACCGCGAAATTGCCAGCGCAAAGCTTTATGCCAGTGAAATGCTGGCCCGTGTCACCGATACCACGTTGCAGGTTTTTGGCGGTATGGGCTTGATGGCAGATTTCCCGATAGAACGGTTTTGGCGCGATGCCCGTGTTGAACGTATCTGGGACGGCACCAGCGAAATTCAGCGCCACATCATCAGCCGCGATCTGTTTCGTCCGCTGGGGGCCTGAATGGGGGCGCCTGCAGCCTTGGGGCGGCTGTTGCGCCCCACCAGCGTGGCCGTTGTGGGCGGTGGCGCATGGTGCGAAAATGTGATCCAGCAATTGCGCCTGATCGGCTTTGGCGGACAGATCTGGCCAGTTCATCCCAGCCGCGCCGATGTGGGGGGGCTGCCCGCCTTTGCCCATGTGGACGATCTGCCAGATGCCCCCGATGCCGCCTTTGTGGGGGTGAACCGCCAAGCCACGATCGCGGTGATGGCACAGCTAAGGGCGCGGGGCGCGGGGGGGGCTGTGTGTTTTGCCTCGGGGTTTTTAGAGGCTTCTGCCGAATTGGCCGATGGCGCAGCCCTGCAACAGGGCTTGATCGAGGCCGCGGGCGATATGCCTTTCTTGGGGCCCAATTGCTATGGCTTCATCAATGCGCTGGATGGTGCGGCCCTGTGGCCCGACCAGCATGGCGTGGTGCGCTGTGACCGGGGTGTGGCGATTGTAACGCAATCGTCCAATATCGCCATCAACATGACGATGCAAAAGCGCGGGCTGCCGCTGGCCTATGTGGTAACGGCGGGCAATCAGGCGCAAACCGGGCTTGCAGCCATTTCCATGGCGCTGCTGGATGATCCGCGCGTAACCGCTTTGGGCCTGCATATCGAAGGGGTGGGCGATGTGGCGGCCTTTCAGGCCTTGGCGGCAAAGGCGCGGGGCTTGGGCAAGCCGATTGTCGCGCTAAAGGTTGGCGCCTCGGAGCAGGCGCAGGTGGCCACCGTGTCGCATACGGCATCGCTGGCGGGCAGTGATGCGGGGGCGCGGGCGCTGCTGGCGCGGCTGGGTATTGCGCAAGTGGCCGATTTGGCCACCTTTCTAGAGGCGTTAAAGCTGCTGCATATCACCGGCCCGCTGGCCAGCAATGCCATTGCCTCGATGTCGTGCTCGGGTGGCGAGGCCAGCCTGATGGCCGACAGCGCGCTGGGCCGTGGGTTGGTGTATCCACCGCTTGGGGCCCAGCAGCAGGCCGATTTGCGCGCGGCCCTGGGCCCCAAGGTGGCGCTGGCAAATCCGCTGGATTACCACACCTATATTTGGGCCGATCTGCCCGCGATGACGCGCTGCTTTGCGGCGATGATGGCACCAGACCTGGCCTTAGGTGTGGTGGTGCTGGATTTCCCCCGCGCCGACCGGTGCCGCGCCGATGATTGGGATAGCGTCATTGCTGCCGCCGCTGCGGCACAGGGGCAACGGGGCGTGCCCATGGCCATTTTGGCCAACCTGCCAGAAAACATGCCAGAAGAGCGCTGTGCACAAATCATGGCGGCAGGTTTGGTGCCCTTGTGCGGCCTGCCCGAGGGGTTGGGCGCCATTGCTGCTGCCGCCCAGCTGGGCCAAGCCGCGCGTGCCCCGGCGCCGCCGGTGTTGCCGCCCGCTGCACCGCCTGTGGGCCCCACCCATACCTTGGCCGAAAGCGCGGCCAAGGCCGCTTTGGCCCGCCACGGGCTGGACGTGCCGCGCAACGGCCCGGCCGCCACACCCCAAGATGCCGCAGCAGTGGCAGGCCAGCTTGGCTTTCCCGTGGTCCTAAAGGGCACGGGCGCGGCCCATAAAACCGAAGCGGGCTTGGTGGCGCTGAACCTTGCCGATGCGGATGCGGTGGCCGCTTGCGCCACAGCCATGCAGGCGCCGGGCTATTTGGTCGAGGAAATGGTGTCGGGCGCTGTGGCCGAACTGCTGGTGGGGGTGGTGCATGACCCGGCGCATGGGTTTGTTCTAAGTCTTGCGGCGGGCGGCACGATGACCGAGCTGTTGCAAGACAGCGTGCAGATGCTGCTGCCTGTCACGCAAGATGATATTCGCACCGCCTTGGGCAAATTGCGCATGGCGCCGCTTTTGGCGGGTTACAGGGGGGCGCCTGCAGCCCATCTGCCCGCGGTAATCGCGGCGGTGTTGGCGGTGAAGGCCTATGCGTTGGAAAACTGCCAGTCTTTGTGCGAAGTTGAAGTTAACCCACTCATTTGCACCCCTAACCGCGCGGTTGCGGCGGATGCGTTGATTACACTGAAAGGCCCAGACAGGTGACACACCCAATCAAAACAGAACGCCGCGGCGCGGTGTTAGAGGTAACGCTGGACAGGCCCAAGGCCAATGCCATCGATTTGGCCACAAGCCGTATCATGGGCGAGGTTTTTGCCAGTTTCCGCGATGATCCAGACCTGCGCGTTGCCATTCTTACCGCTGCGGGGGACAAGTTTTTCTGCCCGGGCTGGGATTTAAAGGCCGCCGCCGATGGCGATGCGGTGGATGGTGATTATGGCGTGGGTGGCTTTGGTGGCCTGCAAGAGCTGCGCGATATGAACAAGCCGGTGATCGCTGCGATCAACGGCATTTGCTGCGGTGGCGGGCTGGAACTGGCGCTGTCGGCCGATATTTTGTTGGCCGCAGACCATGCCACTTTTGCCTTGCCTGAAATCCGCTCGGGCACGGTGGCCGATGCCGCCAGCATCAAATTGCCAAAGCGCATTCCCTATCACATCGCGATGGAAATGCTGCTGACAGGGCGGTGGCTGGATGCCGCGGAGGCGGCGCGCTGGGGGCTGATCAACCAGATCCACCCCGCCGATCAACTGCTGGCCAAAGCACGGGACATGGCCGATCTTTTGGCCGTGGGCCCGCCCTTGGTATATGCCGCCATCAAAGAGGTGGTGCGCGACGCCGAAGGTGCGCGGTTCCAAGATACGATGAACCGCATCACCAAACGCCAGCTATCCACTGTCGATGTGCTTTACGGATCTGAGGACAATATGGAGGGGTTCCGCGCCTTCTCCGAAAAGCGCGATCCGGTATGGAAGGGGCGCTAAGCCCGGCGATGGGTGATTGCATCTGCCAGTCTTGCGGGGTTTAACGGGGGCAAAGCAGCGGTTGCGCCCGGGGGACATATGAATATCAAGGCACTTTTTCTGGGGCTTGCCTTTGCGCTGATGTGGTCATCTGCCTTTACCTCGGCGCGGGTGATCGTGGCGCATGCCTCGCCCTTGGCCTCGCTTTCGGCGCGGTTTTTCCTGTCTGGGCTGTTGGGGTTGGCATTGGCCTATGCAATGGGCCAAAGCCTGCGCCTGAACCGGGCGCAATGGCGTGCGACGATTATTTTCGGCATCTGCCAAAACGCCCTATATCTGGGCCTGAATTTCGTGGCGATGCAATGGGTCGAGGCATCGCTGGCCTCGATCATTGCCTCGACCATGCCGCTGATGGTGGCCTTTGCTGGCTGGGTTTTGTTCAAAGACCGGCTATCGGCCATGGGCGTGTTTGGGCTGGTGCTGGGTGTTGTGGGCGTGGGCGTGATTATGGGCGCGCGGCTGGATGCCGGGCTGGACCCGCTGGGGCTGGCGCTGTGTGTTTTGGCGGCGGTGGCATTAACGGTGGCCACGCTGGCGGTGCGCGGTGCCTCGTCTGGTGGGAACGTGATGAGCGTTGTGGGCCTGCAGATGCTGGTTGGTGGCACCATTTTGGCTGTGGCCTCGGCCGCGACAGAAACCATTCATGTCACATGGAGCTGGCAGCTGATCGTGGCGTTTTTATACACCACCTTGGTGCCCGGCCTGACGGCCACATGGGTGTGGTTTACGTTGGTGGGGCAGATCGGTGCGGTGAAAGCATCGACCTTTCATTTCTTGAACCCCTTTTTTGGTGTGGCCATCGCGGCGATGATTTTGGACGAGGCGCTGGGGGTTTTGGATGTGGCCGGCGTGGTGGTTATTGCGGTGGGCATTTTGATGGTGCAACTGGCCAAACAACGCCCCGCAGCGGGCTAGGCCGGCCCCTGCGTCGCCCGGCCTGCCCGCGCCCCGCTGGGGCCCGGCAATGCCCGCCAATGCCCCAAAATGGCCCTATGACACCGCCATTTCCGCACCCTTGGTGATGGCCTCGCGCAGCTTGCGTTCCAGTGTTTTTTGCTTGGACAGGCTGTAAAACTTTAGCCCAAACATGTCTTTGACATAGAAGGTATCGACCACCTGTTCCCCAAAAGTGGCGATCACAGCGCTGGCGATATAGACGTTGGTATTTGCCAATGTCCGGGTCAGGTCGAACAACAGGCCCGGCCTGTCGCGGGTATCGACCTCGATGATGGTGTAAATCTCGGATCCATCATTATCGAAGGTAATCGAGGTGGGCACCCGAAAGGCGCGTTCACGTTTTTTCATCTTGTCCTTCGAGCGGATCGCCTCGCTGGCCTTGATCTCGCCTTTCAGGGTTTTGTGGATCATCTGGCGTAGGCGCGGCAGGCGGTCTGTTTCGTAGGGGTGGCCATCGCCATCCTGTATCCAGAACACCGCCGTGGCATAGCCATCTTTCGAGGTATAGGTGCGGGCATC
>Ga0181587_10004977_pt1 | contig 10906 bp, 9 predicted proteins | sample 071ome_27_FD_132463 | JGI IMG/M metagenome (GOLD analysis project Ga0181587, IMG submission 132463) | Coastal salt marsh microbial communities from the Groves Creek Marsh, Skidaway Island, Georgia - 071409AT metaG (megahit assembly) | ecosystem: Environmental > Aquatic > Marine > Intertidal zone...
CGCAGATGCGACAGCGCCAGATCAGCGGGTAGACCCGTCCTGCGCATAAGCCGCAAAGCGACCATCCCCGAACGCCCACAGCCACCAAAGCACTGCACCAAAACCCGCCCCCCTTGGCCAAGTATACGACCTGCTTTTGCCTCAACCGATTGCCATAGCTCAGCATTTTCCGGCTTTGGCGTTTGATAATCTAAAATTGGAAAATGGCAGCACTGGATGCCTTGAGCCTTTAAATCTGCCGGAAAATCTGCGGCGCCCAAAGGTTCCATTTCAAAGCGCTCCGTCAGGCTCAGCACCAAATCCGGGCGCCAGGCCAGAATCGCTTTAAAATCCTGCGCATAGGGCGAAAACCGCCCCGGGAGCGGGCATAAGGCCAGCGCTGCATCGCCAATCGCAAGGTCAAAAATTGAAAACATGCGCAGGCTTCCCTTTTTCGATCAGCCGCCTCTGCAGCCCCTAGACCTTCGCGTCACAACAGCTTAGCGTAGTGGTTAAGACCATAACCGAGACCCAGCATGAGCGAAACCCCGACCCAAGGCTATCAAGTTCTAGCCCGCAAATATCGGCCAGAAACCTTTGCCGATCTTGTTGGCCAAGAGGCGATGGTGCGCACGTTGCGCAACGCTTTTGAGGCAGATCGGATCGCGCAAGCCTTCGTGATGACAGGGATTCGCGGCACCGGCAAAACAACCACCGCGCGGATCATTGCCAAGGGTATGAATTGCATTGGCGCCGATGGCCGCGGCGGGCCCACCACCGAGCCCTGCGGCACATGCGAGCATTGTCTGGCGATTATGGAAGGCCGCCATGTAGATGTGCTGGAAATGGATGCGGCCAGCCGAACCGGCGTTGATGATATTCGAGAAATCATCGAAAGCGTGCAGTATCGCGCCGCCAGCGCGCGCTATAAGATCTATATCATCGATGAAGTTCATATGCTGTCGACCAATGCGTTCAACGCGCTGTTGAAAACCCTGGAAGAACCCCCCGAGCATGTGAAATTTATCTTTGCCACAACCGAAATTCGCAAAGTACCGGTCACGGTGTTGTCGCGCTGCCAGCGGTTTGACCTGCGGCGGATCGAGCCGGATGTGATGATCGCGCTCTTGAAAAAAATTGCCGCAGCCGAGCAGGCAGAAATTGCTGCCGATGCCCTAGCCCTTATCACGCGCGCCGCCGAAGGCTCAGCCCGGGATGCCACATCGCTTTTGGATCAAGCGATCAGCCATGGCGCTGGCGAAACCTCGGCAGAGCAAGTGCGCGCTATGTTGGGGCTGGCAGATCGCGGGCGGGTGATGGATCTGTTCGAAATGATTATGCGCGGTGATGCCGCCTCTGCGCTGAGCGAACTGGGCGGGCAATATGCCGATGGTGCCAACCCTCTGGCCGTAATGCGCGATTTGGCCGAAGTTACGCATTGGATTTCGGTTGTGAAAATAACCCCAGATGCCGGAGAGGATCCAACCGTTTCTCCAGAAGAACAGATGCGCGGTTTGAGCTTGGCCAAGGCCTTGCCAATGCGCGCCCTGACCCGCATGTGGCAAATGTTGCTAACCAGTATCGAAGAAGTGTCACAAGCCCCGAACGCCATGATGGCGGCCGAAATGGCGGTGATCCGGCTGACCCATGTGGCAGATCTTCCCAGCCCCGAAGAGTTGGTGCGAAAATTACAAGACATGTCACCCCCTCCCGCAGGGGGCGGTTTAGCCAGCAGTTCAGGCGGCAGTTCGGGCGCCGGCGCCGGCGCGGGGCTGAGCGCAGAAGCCGCTTTAACTGGCAGTACGGGCGCGATTACCACCACCTCTGCAGCGCAGTCCGGGCAAAGCCCCAGCGGCAATCAAAATATCTCGCCCCCAAGCGCTGTTCTTGGCGGGGCTGAACAGGCTTTGGCCCTCAATACGCAGCAGATGCTGGCCGCCTATCCCAGTTTCGATCATATTATAGATCTGATACGCGCGCAGCGCGATGTTCGGCTTTTGGTCGAAGTGGAAAATTGCGTACAGCTGGCGCGGTATCAACCGGGGCGGATTGAATTCGTGCCCACCGCTGATGCGCCCGCCGATCTTGCCCAACGCCTGGGTAGCCGGCTTCAATTATGGACGGGCCAGCGCTGGGCGGTGAGCTTGGTGAATGATGGCGGTGCCCAGACCATTGCGCGCATGCGCCGCAGCGCAGAAGAGGCCCTGAAGACAAAAGCCTTGGCGCATCCGCTTGTAAAAGCCGTGTTTGACAGCTTTCCAAAGGCGCAAATCATCGAAATCCGCACCCCTGAAGATTTGGCAGCTGAGGCGCAGACCGACGCGCTGCAGCCCGTCGAAGACGAATGGGATCCATTCGAGGAATAAGGCGAGTTGTCGTCTATTACAAAGTTTTAGATCCGTCCTGATCGGCTGAAAAAGGCGTTTGAGACGTCACCCAAGACGCTGCTCTAACACATGGCGCATGATCTTGCCGGTGGTGCTGCGGGGAAACTCGGATTCGGCGATAAAATGAAAGGCTTTCGGTAGCTTGTAGCGCGCAAGCCCTGTACATAGATGCGCCAGAATATCTGCCTCGCTCAAACTAGCATCTTTGCGGGCAATAAAAGCAATGGGAACTTCCCCCCAATGGCGGTGTTTCTGACGCACAACCGCGGCCTCTAAAACCCGCGGATCTGCCAGAATAAGCCGCTCGATTTCGGCCGGGTAAATATTTTCTCCGCCCGATTTGATCAGATATTTGCGACGATCGACAAAGCGCAATCCCCCCTCTGGGCTGCGCTTGAACATATCCCCCATATGAAACCAACCATTTCGGAAATCCTCTGCATTGGCTTTGGGGTTATTCCAATAGCCGCTGAACAATGCCGGGCTGCGGATCGTCAATTCTCCGGCCTCTCCTTCGGGCACCTCTTGATCTTGCGCATCAACCAATTTGATTTGGCAGAGCGCGCTTTGTTTTTTGTCCAAGCTGGTCGCAATGTCACCGATCCCAATATGGCCTGCAGATGCGGGGGCAAAGCCGGTTTCGGTGGCGCCGAATGTGTTTAAATAAGGCGCCTGAAAAAGCGTTGTGACTTCGGCAATTTGATCCAGCGGCACCAAATCCGCCATAACGCCAACCCATTTCACAGATTTCACCCGCGACTCTTTGGCCCGCATCGCCGCAAGAAGCGGCGCAATCATTCCGGGCATCAAAGTCAACCGCCCCAGGTTTTCGGTGGCGATCAAATCTGCAAGATGATCCGGTTGAAACCCATCCACCACAATAACGGTTCCCCCGAGTATTAAGGTTTTAAACACCGTATCCGTTGAGACCATGTGGAACAAAGGCGCCCAAGCAATAAACGCATCCTCGGGATCTGCTGGCATATCCAGCATTTGCGTCGCGGCCCGCGCGATTTCCGCCCGATGGCTGATCAAAGCGCCTTTTGGCAGGCCGGTGGTGCCGCTTGTATAAAGAATGACGATGCCGTCTTCGGGCGTGGCACATTCCGGCACAGCGCTGCTGGAATAGCCCATCAGCGCTTCAACCCAACCATCATCGATCATTTGAACCGGCGCGATATCGGCCAAGCTTTCTGCCTGCGCCTGATTGCGCGGCGAGGCCAGCAAAATCCGTGGTTCAACCAAGCTCAGGCAATGGCGCAGCTCGCCAAGCGTCAAACGCCAATTCTGACAGGCCACGATGGCGCCAATTTTAGCAGCGGCCAGAAACACTTCGATATATTCAATCCGGTTTTCTGATAAAATCGCGATACGGTCTCCGCGTACGATGCCGCGCGCTGTGAAATAATGCGCCATGCGATTGCTGCGTTGATCAAGCTGGCGATAGCTATAGCCCGTGACGGCATCCTTCACGGCCAGATGATCCGGGCGCAAGCGGGTTTGCACCTCAATCAAGGCGCTCAATGTCAGACCTGCCGCCTGAGCGGCAAGATTGGGATCAATCCCCGTCAATATTGCCTCTTGGCCCTGCATATCCCTCTTCTTCCTGAGCGGTTGCGCTCACCCACAGGCTAACGTTAAATCCTGCAAGACTGGTTTGTAAATCACCTGCAGCGCAGATTGGCGATGAGCGGGGCTAGCGGCCCCGTCAAAACGCTTGTTTTTGGGCGTGACACTGCGTAGGAAAGAGCATCGAAGTCAAAGGGGAAAGAACATGTTCAAAGGCTTAGGCGGCATGGGCGATATGGCCAAAATGATGAAGGCTGCAACCGAAATGCAAGGCAAAATGGCCCAAATGCAAGAGGATATGCACAACATTATCGTTACCGGTGAAGCCGGCGCGGGCTTGGTAAAAGCCAGCTGCACGGCAAAGGGCGATTTGACCGGTTTGGATATCGATAAATCTATATTTTCAGGTGATGATAAAGAAGTTGTTGAAGATCTGATTCTGGCGGCGATCAAAGATGCCCAGCAAAAAGCGGCTCAGCGCGCCAAAGATGAAATGGGCAAAATGACAGAAGGCCTTGGCTTGCCCCCTGGGATGAACCTGCCGTTTTAAATGGGCGCCTCAGATTTTCAGACCATATCAAAAAACGGGTAAGCGCTTGCGATGAGCAAAACCAAAGATATTGATGCTTTGATAGAGCTCATGGCGAAACTGCCCGGCTTGGGCCCGCGCTCTGCCCGCCGCGCGGTGTTGCATTTGATCCGCAAGCGCGCCTTACTGCTAAGCCCGCTTGCCGATTTGATGCAAACGGTTGCGGCAACCGCCCAGGAATGTCTGAACTGTGGCAATATTGGGACCGAGGATATTTGCGATATTTGTCGCAGCGAGCGTCGCGCCACGGGGGAGCTTTGCGTGGTGGAGGATGTCGCCGATCTCTGGGCGATGGAGCGGGCGCAGGTTTTCAAAGGCCGCTACCACGTTTTGGGCGGATGCCTCTCGGCGCTGGATGCGATCGGGCCCGATGAATTGCGCATCCCTAAACTGATTGACCGCGTTAGCAGTGAAAATATCACTGAAGTGATCTTGGCGCTGAACGCCACCATCGAAGGGCAAACCACCGCGCATTATCTGGCAGATCAATTGGAAAGCCGCACCAAAGTCACCACGTTGGCGCAAGGCGTGCCCATCGGCGGTGAGTTAGATTATTTGGATGACGGCACCATCACAGCCGCTTTAAAGGCGCGCAAAGCGCTCTGATTCAAAAGCGTCGCAGCGGCATCCGGCGGCTTGGGTCGAATGCGCGCAGCAAAGAGCGATCAATCGTCCAGTTCTGGCTGATCGCCCTCGGGCAAATTGAAAAAGCTATCCGCATCCAAAAAGTCATCTTCTGACGTGTCAGCAGGCTCATCTTCGCGCAGCGAAAAGGATTCTAACCCTTCAATCGCAGCCGGGATTTTCGGTTCTGCTGGCATTGATAAAGATTGCTCAGTGCTCACCAATTTGCGACGCTCATCATCGTCCATAACGGGACTGTCGGCGGCTTTTTTCGCAGCGGCTTTTTGAACAATCGCATCGAGTTCAGATTGTTTGCACAGGCCCAGCGCAACCGGATCAATCGGCTGGATGTTCGAGATGTTCCAATGCGTACGTTCGCGGATGGCTTGAATCGTAGGTTTGGTTGTGCCCACCAGCTTGCCAATTTGCCCATCGGTTAATTCGGGGTGAAATTTCACCAGCCACAGAATTGACGCCGGTCTGTCCTGGCGTTTGGAGAGCGGCGTATAGCGTGGGCCGCGGCGTTTTTCTTCCCCCTGCGCGGCGGCGTTGAATTTCAGCTTCAACTTATGCAGAGGATCAGCCTCGGCCGCGGTAATCTCGGATTGCTCAAGCTGATTATTTGCAACCGGATCAAATCCTTTGACACCCGTGGCCACGTCACCATCTGCGATTCCTTGCACTTCCAGTTCGTGCATTTGAACAAAATCTGCGATCTGCTTGAACGTCAGCGTGGTATTATCGACCAGCCAAACCGCGGTCGCGCGGGCCATAATTGGTTTTGACATAGGGTTACTCCTTGCTACATCTGGCGTCACGTAAACCTCTCCCGGTGCCTGAAGGTCAGGCTGCCTTGCGTAAGGCGGGCTTCCGGTATCGGGGAACTTATAGCCCCTATATATAAGGCATATCGAAAAGAAAAGAGGCCATGCAGAAGTTTATACAGATCCTATGTGTTGGGCTTTGGGTCTTTGCGGGCCATAACGCAAAAGCACAGACGTTTGATTATTACGTTTTATCGCTCAGCTGGTCGCCCAGTTGGTGCCAGTTAACCGGGCTCAAACGCGGTGCTGAACAATGCGATGCCACGCGTGACCTTAGGTGGATTTTGCACGGGCTCTGGCCTCAATATGAGAATGGCTGGCCAAAATTCTGTAAAACGGCGCAGCCTGCGCCAACGCCCAAACAGCTCAAAACCATGCGCCCTATCATGGGCAGTCAAGGCTTGGCGTTGCATGCTTGGCGCAAGCATGGCACCTGCGCGGGCCTGTCTGCGGATGATTATTTTCAGGCTTCGCGCGCCGCGTTTGAGGCAATTCGAAAACCAGACCCGCTGGCCCTGCCGCTTTCCGAGCAGCGCTTTGCACCGGCCAGTCTGAAAGACAGCGTTTTGCGCGATAATCCCCAATTGCAACCCAAAAACTTGGTGGTGACCTGTCGAAAAGGGTTATTGCATGAGCTGCGGATCTGTTTGGATAAATCACTATCCCCACGCCACTGTGGACGGGATGTTTTGAACGGCTGCTCAGAGTCTTTTATCAGCGCGCCAACACCGCCCTAGCCAAACGCCGCGCGGCGCAGCAAAACCAAGCCCATCACCAGCAAAACCAGCAGAGTGACCCGCCGGAACAGAGTTTGATCGATGCGCGTTTGAATCTGCACCCCAAGCCACATCCCAAGCGCCGCGGGCAGGACAAGAAGCGCCGAAAACTGCGCCGTTGCGAGGGTCAATATACCCGATCCTATATGCGCCACCACCAAGGCCACCGCGCCCAATCCGTAAATCACGCCTTGCACCCGCATTTGTTCGATTTTATTTGTATTCAAAGCGGTCAAATACGCCACAATTGGCGGTCCCCAAATGCCCGAAACGCCCCCTAAAAGCCCCGCGATACTACCAAAGATAATGCTGGCCTTAGGCCCTGCGCGCATTACGGGCAAGCCAAGGCCGCATAGTTGCAAAAGTGAGAAACATACGATCAGCCCACCCAAACTGCCCAAAAACAACATGTCTGGAAGCACCGAGGCCAGCTGAGCGCTGATCAAAACGCACACCAAGCCGGTGATCAAAAAAAGCCGAAAGCGTTTAACGGATTGCCAGGCTGCGGCGCGGCCCTGTGCAAAAGCCTGCCAGATATTGGTGATTACGGTTGGCAGGATAAGCCCTGCCAAAGCCAATTCTGGTGGAACGATTAAGCTGAGCCCAGCGATGAACACCATCGGCATGGCAAATCCAACCACGCCCTTGATGAACCCCGCGCAGCATCCCACACCGATCGCAACGAACCAATGCCACTGCGACATATTGCTGACAATCACATCCATCATGGGGCTTTATCACAGGCAATTCAGCGCAGTTAGGGCAAATAATCAAGTTTGCTGAGAAATTTTTGAACAAATTTAAACATTAATTTGAATTTATATTGCGCTGCAGTTGCAAAAGGCTTATCAGAGGCGCAAGCAAAAGGAGCCGTGTTATGCCAGATGGATCGAAGCGCAATTTTTCAGATGAAAATGCGATATTGAAAGATTTGCTCACGCTGACAAAAGCCGCAACGCAACGCGTAGAGCAATTGCTGCAACGGGCCAAGGTACATTGTCAAAGCGTGATCTGTGATGACGGGCGCGTTGATCCAGTTCGGCTTGAAACCCATCAGCTCCAAGCGCATGGCTTGGCTTGGCTGGCCACCTATACTGAATCGCTGCGTCAAATGCACAATTGGGCCGCCTCTCTGGCGGCTGAAGACCAGTTTTCATTGCCAAACCAGTTGATTTTACAAATTGGATTTGCCGAATATCTGCAGCAAATCATCGGCGGTATCCCGATGAGTCAAAGCGAAATCTTGCGGCCGCAAGATATCGGGTTAACCCCAGAAGACGTAGGGGATTTTCAGCAAAGCGCTGTTGTGCAGTTGATGCAAAATGGCAATGGCCAAGCCGCAAAAACTCTTTTGGTGACGCTGATGCAAGAGGATCAAGGCAATTTGATTTTCGGCAACAGCGGGCTTGATGAAGAGCTGGAAATGATCCGCGAACAATTTCGCCGGTATACTTTGGAACGCATCGAACCGCACGCGCATGACTGGCATTTGCAGGATGAGCTTATTCCGATGGATGTTATTGGCGATTTGGCAGAGCTGGGTGTGTTTGGCCTGACAATCCCGGAAAACCTTGGCGGGTTTGGCCTGTCCAAAGCGTCGATGGCGGTTGTTTCAGAAGAACTATCGCGCGGCTATATAGGGGTTGGGTCTTTGGCCACCCGCTCTGAAATCGCAGCTGAGCTGATTCTATGCGGCGGCACAGAAGACCAAAAAGAAAAATGGTTGCCCAAAATCGCCAGCGGCGAAACGCTTCCCACTGCGGTTTTCACAGAGCCAAATACCGGGTCTGATTTGGGCGCCTTGCGTACGCGTGCGGTGAAATCTGACGATGGCTATCGCATCACCGGCAATAAAACGTGGATCACCCATGCCTCGCGCACGCATGTGATGACCCTTTTGGCGCGCACCGATCCGCACAGCAGCGACCATCGCGGCCTGTCGATGTTTCTGGCCGAAAAAACCCCCGGCGACGATGCAGACCCATTTCCTACCCCCAATATGACCGGCGGCGAGATTGAAGTTTTGGGCTATCGCGGGATGAAAGAATACGAACTTGCGTTTGACGGGTTCGAGGTGACATCAGAGAACCTGCTAGGTGGCGAAGAGGGTAAGGGCTTTAAGCAATTGATGCACACTTTCGAGAGCGCGCGCATTCAAACAGCGGCCCGGGCTGTGGGTGTGGCGCAATCGGCCTTGGATATATCGCTGCAATACGCGCAGGATCGCAAACAATTTGGCAAACCCATCATCGCCTTCCCGCGGGTTGCCAATAAATTGGCGATGATGGCGGTTGAAATTATGATCGCCCGCCAGCTGACCTATTTTAGCGCCTTTGAAAAAGACAATGACCGCCGCTGCGATGTAGAAGCGGGCATGGCCAAACTGATTGGTGCCCGCGTGGCCTGGTCAGCGGCGGATAATGGATTGCAGATCCATGGCGGCAACGGCTTCGCGCTGGAATATAAAATCAGCCGCATTCTTTGCGATGCTCGGATTCTGAATATCTTTGAAGGCGCTGCAGAAATTCAGGCCCAGGTGATCGCACGGCGCATATTGGAAGCCGCCTAAAGCGCGGGCGCACCCAACTGCCATGTCTAGGAGGCCGGCGGGATATCAATGCCGCCGCGCCAGGGCTTAATATCCAGAACCGGGGTGCCGTCAAACCCGTCGGTGGCATCGATTTCAAACCTGCCAGACGCATGATCAATGGCTAGGATTTGCACCGCCTCGATTGCGATTGGATTTGGGCGCACCGGGCTGCGCAGCGCAAAGGCACCGCGCAAGCCATTTGCATGCGCGGGTGCTTGAAGAATAATATCACGGCGCGCGCGATCAAACCAAAGCAGCAGCCAAATCAGATCACCCACCGCCAACCCGGTAAGACCCGGGCAGAATTCTGGCTGTATTTCCACCACCGCCCGCCCCGCATCACGTCGGCGGGCTTGGGTGAGGTTTTTTGGACAATTTTCCCGCTGCCAGGGCGAACGGATCACCCCAATAAAAGCCAAAGTTGCATCCGCACGCTCGGCCGGATCGGGCATCAGCACCACTTCTTGTTGACGCAGCGTTGGGTTTGGCGGCATGCGAACCTCTTGGATGAATGCGCTCTCATATCAGTGTCAATAAATCTGCGCAAAAGTCAAAACATGCCGCAGCCGGTTTTTCGGCCAGGACGCACCCAAAATGTAACATTCCGCCCCTTAAAACGACGCCTCTGGCCGAAAGGCCTCTGGAATATGATCTTGTTCCAATAGCATCAAATCCGCCATAACCTGCGCAATTTTGGGCGCCATGCCAAACCCGATCTTGAATCCACCATTGGCAATGAAGACCTCCGGAAGCAAAGGATGCCGGCCCAAAACCGGAGCTCGACTACGGCTTCTGGGGCGCACCCCAGCCCAGCGCGCAATGACAGGCGCGCCCGCGAGTGCGGGGAAAATCGCATAGGCTTTATTTAGCAAGGCCTCAAGCTGCGCATCCGTGCTGGTGGCGGCGCTGAATTCGCGCTCTGAAGTTGATCCGATCGCGAGCGTTCCATCTTCATGCGGAACAAAATGCAAAGCCTCTGCGAAAACCTGTGGATGCTCTGCATGATCGACCTGTAGCAACGCGGCTTGGCCTTTCACAGCGCCTCCGAATGAGCGATTGCGCGCTGCGCTGATCCGCGCCAAATCATGCACGCCGCTGGCCCAGAGCACACGGCCTTGATCAACCCCCTCCGTTGAAATGCTGGCCCCTAAGCGGCGCAACGCCTCGGCCAAAGCCAAACAAGCCGCATGCGGATTGATGCGGGCCGATAAATCATCAAAGATCCAATATCCAGACGCCGAATCAGGCGCCCAACTGGGGCGCTCGTTAAGCACATGCCAGCCCGCTTGCCCCTGCCAGAGCTGACGCGCATTTTCGCCCCGCGCCAGGGCCAGATCAAGCGCCGAACCCGCGGGCAAGGGTTGCACGCGGCCCAAACGCGCATACCCGGCTGATAGGCCAGAGGCAGCCTGCACAGAGGTCCAAAAACCATCAGCCATCATCAAACTTTCAAATTGAAAGGCTTTTTTGGAATTCCAGTTTTCGGGCACATGCGGCGCCAATGCCCCAACAATGCCACCACTGGCCCCCGAGGCCACACCATAAGGATCGATCACCTGCACAGAGGC
>Ga0181587_10004989_pt1 | contig 10887 bp, 9 predicted proteins | sample 071ome_27_FD_132463 | JGI IMG/M metagenome (GOLD analysis project Ga0181587, IMG submission 132463) | Coastal salt marsh microbial communities from the Groves Creek Marsh, Skidaway Island, Georgia - 071409AT metaG (megahit assembly) | ecosystem: Environmental > Aquatic > Marine > Intertidal zone...
TCAGCTGTGCTGTTTTTTGCTTCAACAAAGGTGTTTAGAATTTTCCCCCTCAAAGGTAGTACCGCTTGGAACTCTCTATTTCTAGCTTGCTTTGCAGATCCACCAGCTGAATCCCCCTCAACAATAAATAACTCGGTCTTAGTAATGTCATTAGACTGGCAATCAGCTAATTTTCCAGGCAAACTAGTAATATCAATTGCGTTTTTCCTTCTTACACTCTCTCTAGCTTTACGTGCAACTTCTCTAGCCACTGCGGCTTGAATAATTTTGCCAATAATCGTTTTTGCAATTTTAGGGTTTTGATCAAACCATAATGAAATTTTTTCATTAGTAATTGTTTCAACAACTGGTCTCACCTCTGAGGACACAAGTTTTTCTTTAGTTTGAGAAGAAAATTTTGGATCCGGAACTTTTACAGATAAGACGCAGATCAAGCCCTCTCTTACATCATCACCAACAATGGTGACTTTATCTTTTTTTAATAAACCATAGTCATTAGCATATTTATTAATTAATCTTGTTATTGAGTTCCTAAATCCCAAAAGGTGAGTACCGCCGTCTTTTTGCGGAATATTATTAGTGAAGCACAAAACATTTTCATTAAAAGAAGAGTTCCATAATAGCGCACACTCAACATCAATATCGTTTTTATTTGACTGAAAATATAACGGATCTTCTAATGTAAATTCACTATCTTCATTTTTAATTTTATTTTTTGTTTTGTTTAAGTCCTTAACAAATTCTTTTATGCCTCCTTCGAATTTAAAGTTTAAAATTTTAGGTTTATCTTTTCGCTCGTCACTTAATTGAATATTTAATCCTTTATTTAAATAAGCTAATTCTTTTAATCTTTTTTCTAAAATTGAGAGTTGAAACTTTGTATCTGTGAAAATTTCACTTGATGGCAAAAAAGTAACATTAGTTCCTTTTAAATCGGATTTACCCGTTTCTTTTAATGGAGCTTTTGTTATTCCATTTTCAAATTCTACAAAGTATTTTTTTCCATCTCTGAAAATATCAACTTTCAAACTTGCAGAAAGGGCATTAACTACTGACACACCTACTCCATGTAAACCACCTGATACCTTGTAAGTTTTATGATCAAATTTACCACCAGCGTGTAATTGGGTCATAATTACTTCAGCCGCAGAAATTTTTTCTGTCTTATGTATTTCAACAGGAATTCCTCTGCCATTATCGGATACTGAAACTGAATTATCCTTATTAATCTTAACTGTGATTGTATCGCAATGGCCGGCTAAAGCTTCATCTATAGCATTATCTACTACTTCAAAAACCATATGATGCAGGCCAGTACCATCATCAGTATCACCAATATACATACCTGGACGTTTTCTAACTGCATCAAGTCCTTTTAAAACTTTGATAGAATCAGCGCCATATTCTGTTTTTTTAGTAGTTGCTGTAGACATTTTTTTATTATTTTTGATTAATACGAATGAATAACTATATCATTTTTGCCCTTAAAAATGGAGCGCAAGATTACTGCAAATGTATAAAAAAACCTTTATTTTCAATAACTTGAAACAAATTTTTGCTTGTTCCCGTATACCAAATTTGGGTATCAAATTTTTCAACTTCGGCAACAAGTTTTTCAAAGTTTTGATCATCTATATGTGAGGTGGCTTCATCCAATAAAAGTATAAAATCTTTTTTTTCTTTTTTAAGTTTCCAGCAATTAGCAAGTATGATGGTTAATAGTGAAGATTTTTGCTCTCCAGTTGAACAAGAGTCGGTATTTCTTTGATTAATGTTATCAAAAAAAATAATTTCATCTTTATTTATACCGAAGTTTGTCCTTTTGGTTATTTCATCTAGCTCACGATTTGATTTTAGTTTTTCTAAAAATATCTCTATATTTTGATCTTTTTCATTTGAGTCATCAAATAGCTTATTTTCATACCTTATATTAACATCTCTAAATTCTTTTAACTTTTCAGATATTATTTGATTTATTTTCTTTGCATAATTTCTTCTCATATAAAAAATTTCATAAATATCTTCGGCTAATTTTTTTTCTAAAATATTAAGCCACTTATCATCTTTTGAATTTTTTAATATATGAAGTCTTTCGGATATATTTTTTTTATAACTAGACAAGGATAAATTAAAAAATTTTTCATTTTGCGAAATCATCTTATCAATAAAACTTCGCTTAATTGATTGTCCTTCATACATAATTTTATCCATATATGGAGATAGCCAAATAAAACTTATAATTTCTTTTATTTTTGGGAGTGTAATTTTTTTATCATTTAAATAAAAATCTTTTTTTAAATTTTCCTGATCTTTTTTTATTTTATATGAAAAATCATATTGATTTGCATTTAAAAAAATTTTTGTTTCAACTTTTGTATCAACTATATTCAGATATTGCTCGGGTAATATTTTTTCTATATTATCGCCTCTTAACCCTTTGGAGTTTGAAAAAAAGGAAAGACTTTCTATTAAATTAGTTTTCCCAACTCCATTATCACCATAAATAATTATATGCTGATGATTTGAGTCAATTTCTAAAGCGTATTCTTTGAGGGATTTAAATTTTTTAATTTTTATTGTTGCAACTCTTGCCATTAAAATACTTACTAAATTACACGCATTGGCATAACAATGTAAGTACTTAGAGGGTCGTTTTCATCTTTTACTTGTATAGGTGAGGTTGCATCTTTTAACATTAAAACAATATCTTTGCTTTCTAAAACATTGGCAACATCTATTAAATATGTCGAGTTAAAACCTATCTCTAAATGATCTCCCTGATATTGAGTTTGTACCTCCTCTATACCATCACCAGAAATCGCATCATTTATCAAAAATTTCATAAGGCCTTTATCTAGGGATATTTTAATAACCCCTTTTCTATCTGAGGATAATGACTTTAATCGATCAAGAGCACTTATAAATTCCTCAACATTCGATTTAGCAGCTATACGTTCATCTTTTGGTATCACTTTTTCATAGTCAGGAAATTTACCGTCAATAACTTTGGAAATTAAAACAATATCTTTATATAAAAATTTAATTTTAGATTTTGTAGAAAGAATTTTAAGATTAATAGAATCTTCATCAATAATTGTAAGTAATTCAAATACTGTTTTTTTTGGTAAAATTATTGATTGAAAATTATCTGCACCTTTAATTTCTGTTGCTGACTTACTGAGACGATGCCCGTCAGTTGCAACTGCAATTAATTTATTTTCACCTTCTTTTTTATCTAAATAAACTCCATTTAAATAATGCCTGGTTTCATCATTTGAAATTGAAAATTTTGTTTTGTTAATAATTTTTAAAAACTCAAATGAAGGGATTTCTAAATATTGTTCATCCATATTATCTTCTAATATTGGGAACTCATCTGGTGATATACACGTTAGATTAAAATCAGATTTTCCTGATATTAATTTTAGTCTATTATTTTCCTTTAACGATAAGTGTAATGAAGATCCTGTCTTCAATTTCCTTACTATATCGTAAATTACTTGAGCAGTCGTCGTTGTTGAGCCTTCTTTAATCGTCTGACAAGTAAGTTTTTCAGTAATAATAATGTCTAAATCTGTAGCAGTAAGTTTTAAAAATCCATCATAGGCTTCAAGTAAGACATTTCCTAGGATAGGCAGAGTATTTTTCTTTTCAACAACACCTTGTACATGGGCTAGAGATTTTAAAAAAACATCTCTATCAATTTTGAATTCCATTTTTATCTTTTAATAATTCTATCTGTAATACTTTGAACTTCATACTCGAATTGACGGTCTTTTGACATCAATTCTTCAATCTTTTTTATCGCATGAATTACAGTTGTATGGTCCCTACCAGTGAATTTTCTACCTATTTCAGGTAATGATTTTGTTGTTAATTTTTTAGACAAATACATTGCTATTTGTCTTGGTCTTGCAATATGCCTTGATCTTCTTGCGGATAAAAAATCATTCATCGATAAATTATAATAAGCGACAACAATTTTTTGAATATCTTCAATGCTGATCACAGACTGCATGTTGTTAAGAAGATCTTTAAGAATTAATTTTGCATCCTGTAAAGTTGGGGTCTTATTTTGAATTCTAGCTGATGCTATTACTCTATTTAATACTCCAAGCATATCTCTTATGCTTGATTTAAATTCATTTGATATAAAAGATAAAATTTCATCATTTATAAGTATCTCATTACCAAAATGATTTTTTTCAGCTAAGCATCTTTTTTTTAATATTTCTAATCTTAATCCAATATCTGGTGGTTGCACATCAACAACTAAGCCACCTGATAATCTTGATTTTATTCTATCTTGAATACGATCTAGTTCATTTGGCGATCTATCACATGAAATCACAACTTGAGACTGATTTTCAAGCAAACTGTTAAATGTATAGAAAAACTCTTCCTGAGTTACTTCTTTACCGCTAATGAATTGGATATCATCCAAAATAAGTACATTTGCATTTCTGAAAATTTCTTTGAATTTATGTGTATCTTTATTTTTAATAGATTTAACAAATTGATACATAAATCTTTCAGCAGAAAGATAGATAACTTTTTTATCCATTTGCTTAAGTTGATTACCAATTGCATTTAAAATGTGTGTCTTTCCTAATCCAACACCGCCATAAATGTATAACGGGTTATAATGGCCAAGGCTTTCTGTAACTCTTTTTGCGGCTGAAAAAGCTAACTGATTGCTCTCACCTGTAACAAAACTTTCAAAGTTTAATCGAGGATCTATTCTATTAATTCCATAATTTGTATCTTTTAAATCAATTACCTTTGTACCTGATCCAAAATCTAAAATATTTGCAGATCTCTTTTCATCAAAAATTTCATTAATTTCAAATTGAATTCTAGAAACTGAGTTATCAAGTTTTTGATAATGATCTAAAATTTTATCTGCATAGTGAGAAACAATCCAATCTCTAACAAATCTAGTTTTAACTACTAGAATTAAAGAAGAAAAATCAATTCCTTTTGCTTCAACATTTTGTATCCAACTTTTGTAAACATCAAGACCATAAGTCTCTTTTAGTTTTTGCTGAACAACTTCCCAATTTTTTTTAATGTCTTCGTTAATTTGTAATGCTGATGAACTTTTCATGAGAAGACCTTTGTAATTAAAACAAAATCTTGAAGCAACAAAAATATTTTATTTTTTTAAAAAAAAATTTTAACAACTTAAGATTGTGACAAGTAATTTTTAAAAATTAAATTGTCACACCAAATTATTTAAAGAATATTTTGCAGAACAAAAGATCTTAAAATTCATGAACTAAAAATTTAGCTTTTTTAAAATCTAAAGTTGAATTTTTTTTAAATCTTTTAAAATGATAAACTTACTTCATTAAGGCAAGTTTTTTTGATGTTCTTGAAATTTTTCTTGAAGCAGTTTGTCTTCTAATTGAACCTTTTTTTGATACTTTCATCAACTGAGACTGGAATTTATCAAAAAGCTTTTTTGCTTTTTCTTTGTCACCACTTTTGATTGCATTTTCTATTTCAGAAATTGCACTCTTGTACTTTCCAATTCTTATACGATTTATTGCTGTCTTTCTTTTTATGACTTTGGTTTTTTTTTTAGCTGAAGATGTGTTTGCCATTTTTTTTGATGGGCTGGTTATATAGCCTTTTTAAACATGGTCAACACTATGTTTGACACCTGGGACAAAAAAAAGAAGACCTTCCAGAGCTTATTTTACGCATAATTTTTCCATTACAGCTAGCTCTTTTGCATATCTCTCCATCTCTGTCATACACCTTAAAATTTGCTTGATAAGATCCAGTCTTCCCTTCAGAGTTGTGATAATTTTTTATAGTAGATCCACCAGCTTTTATCGCCATTTTTAATACATTTTTTATAGAATTTATTAATTTTTTTATTTCAAGATCTTTTAGGAGCCTCACTTTTCTTTGAGGACTAATGTTACTTCGAAACAAAGCTTCATTTACATATATATTCCCCAACCCTGAAACCACAGATTGATTCATTAACAAATTTTTAATTGGTGAACTTGAATATTTAACTCTTTTTTTAAAATATTTAAAATTAAAATCTTTTTTTAACGGTTCTGGCCCTAATTTATTTAAGTGTTTTACGTTATCTAAATTTTTAGTTGAAATTTTTTTAATAAATCCAAATTTTCTAATATCATTATAAATTAAATCAAAATTATCAAAAGAAAATTTTAAATGATCATGTTTTGTAATTATTTCTCTCTTTGCATAAAAACTTGTATCAATTTTACTCTGACCTTTTTTTACAAAATAAAATCGACCTGTCATACCAAGGTGTACAAGAAGGATATTCTCATCATGAAAATAAATTAATAAATATTTTGATCTTCTAATAATTTTTTTAATAACTTTGTTTTTCAAAGACGAAAAATTTTGTGTGTTTAAATTATAACGCAGTTTAGGATTTAATATTGTGACATTTTTTACTTTTTTATGTAAAATCCTTCTGCTTAAGCTTCTTTTAGTAATCTCAACTTCTGGAAGTTCTGGCATATAATTTTTTTTTTTATACACTCAACTTTTAAAGAATTATGAAAAATATTCATCAATATAAAAATACTAATTTAGTAAATAAAGTATTTGATAACGCTTATAAAAAGTATGATTTAATGAATGATGTGATGTCGATGGGGACACATAGAATATGGAAACAACAATTTGTCAATTCGATCGAATTAGAAAACAACGGTACCATAGTTGATATGGCCTCGGGTACAGGTGATATTTCAAGATTGCTCCTCAAAAAAACACAAAATAACAAAATAATTAGAATTGAACCTAATTATAATATGCTAAATCAAAATATTAATGAATTTAGAAATTTTAAAAACATAAAACATATATGCAGTTATGCCGAGTCAATTCCTTTAAAAAACAATTCAATTGACTCATACCTAATTAGCTTTGGTCTTAGAAATATTTCTAAATTAGACCTTGCTCTTAGAGAAGCCTTTAGAATTCTTAAAAAGGGAGGGGGTTTTTATTGCCTTGAATTTTACAAGGTTAATAAACCGGTATTAAAGGAAATTTATAATTTATATTCTAAATCCATACCAGCTCTAGGAAAGTTATTTAATCAAGACTCAAAGCCTTATGAATATTTGACTAAAAGTATAGAAGACTTTCATTCTCAAAATGAGATATCAAATAAATTACAAAACACTGGATTTAAAAATATAAGTATCAAAGACATATTTGGTGGTATTGCTTCAATACATTATTCTTGGAAGTTAAATGATTAAAAAGCTACTAATACTTCTAAAAATTGGCAGGGCTTTAGCTAAATCTTCAACCTTAGATTATTTTGGAGAATTATATAAACCAAATTTCATTATCAGAAGCTCTATAAAAATTTTTGGTTTTACATCATTTAAAAAAAAGAGCTTGGACAGTAAAAGTGTTGGCTTAAGATTAACAGCTGCACTGAAAGAGTTGGGTCCAACATTTATAAAACTAGGACAGTTTCTTGGAACAAGACCTGATATTATTGGCAAAGACCTTGCCAAAGAGCTTCAAAGCTTGCAGGATGATTTACCCCCTTTTGAAATGGAAGTAGCAAAAAAAAGTATTATTGATGAAATAGGAGAAGAAAAATTTAAACAAATTCAAGATTTAAGCAAACCAATTGCTGCAGCTTCTATTGCTCAAGTTCATTTTGCGAAAATTGAAGATAAAAAATATGCAATTAAAATTTTAAGGCCTGGGATCGAAAAAAAATTTAATGAAGAATTGGAAGCCTTAATGTTATTTGCTTCTATAGTAGAAACAATTTTACCTAAGACTAAAAGACTTAAATTAATTGAGGTAGTTCATCTGCTTAAAGAAATCACTGCTATTGAAATGGACTTAAGGTTTGAGGGCTCAGCAGCAAGTGAACTAAAAAAAAATACTGATACTGATCCAAAATTTAAAGTTCCAGATATTAATTGGGATTTTACTTCTAAAAGAGTTTTAACATCTGAAAGAGTTGAAGGTATTAGTATAAAGGAATTAGATAAAATTGATGAACTTAAAATAGATAAAAAGGAACTTGCAAAAAATATAATTCAAAATTTTTTAAGACAAGCCGTTGGAGATGGTTTTTTCCATGGTGACATGCATCAAGGGAATCTCTTTGTGGATTCAGATGGAAATATCATCCCGGTAGACTTTGGAATAATGGGAAGGCTAGATAGCGATAATCGTAAATATCTAGCTGAAATTTTATATGGCTTTATTCAAAGAGATTATGAAAAAGTTGCAGATGTTCATTTCATCGCTGGATTAGTTCCCTCTGATCAATCAAAAGATGCTTTTTCTCAAGCACTGAGATCTATTGGTGAGCCTATATTTGGACAATCAATTAAAAATATTTCAGCGGGAAAATTGTTGGCACAACTCTTTGAAATTACAGAACAATTCAACATGGCAACTCAACCTCAACTTTTGCTTTTACAGAAAACTATGGTTGTTGTTGAAGGGGTAGCAAGAACACTGGATGAAGAAGCAAATATCTGGGAAATTTCAAAGCCAGTTTTGGAAGGATGGTTAAAAAAAGAAGTTGGTCCTGAAGCAAAATTAAGTCAAGCAATCAAAACTACATCGCAAGTCATGGATAGACTTCCAGAACTTCCAGGCATGATGGATAAAGCATCAAAAGCCTTGGAACTTCTTGCTGCAGGGACAGTTGCTTCAAATAATGAGATTGCAAAAAAATTTGAATTTGAAAAATTAAAAATAAAAAATCAGCAAAATAAAATAATTATTTTTATATTATTAGTAGTAATATCATTACTAATAATATTTAATTAATCTTTTAATGAATAATAATAAAAAAATTTTACTAATTATTTCTGGAGGTATAGCTGCTTATAAAACTTTAGATTTAATTAGAAATCTAAGATCAAAAAAATATGAAATAAAAACGATACTAACAAAAACAGCAGAAGAATTTGTAACACCTCTATCAGTATCATCTTTATCAAATAATAAGGTTTACCTTAATAAGTTTGATCTAAATGAAGAAATAGAAATGGATCATATAGCCTTATCAAGATGGGCTGATTTGATTTTGATAGCTCCTGCTACAGCTAATATTATAGAAAATATTGCAAATGGCTCGGCCAATGACTTTATAAATACTGTTATTCTTGCATCTAATAAAAAAATATTTTTAGCTCCAGCTATGAATGTAAAAATGTGGGAGAAAGATGCTACTCAAACAAATGTTGAAAAATTAAAAAAAAGAAATTTTGCAATAATTGGTCCTTCAGAGGGTCTATTGGCTTGCGGAGAATTTGGCGAAGGAAGAATGGCAAATGTTAATGAGGTTGAATTAACAATTGATAACTTTTTTACAACAAGAAAAACAAATTTGTCGGCAATCATTACAGCAGGCCCAACAAGAGAATATATTGATCCTGTAAGATATATCTCAAATGAATCCTCAGGTTTACAGGGTTACTATATTGCAAAAAAAATGGTTGAATGTGGAATAAAAACAAAACTAATTATGGGGCCTACTCAAATTAAAATTGACGAAAGTATTGACACAATAAAAGTTACAACGGCTCAGGAAATGTTTGAGGCTGTTAAAGATAGTTTGCCTTCGGATATTGCAGTTTGTTCTGCGGCAGTTTCTGATTTTAGAACCGATCAATTTGAGAAAAAGATTAAAAAAAATAATGAAGATTTAAATCTAAAACTATATCAAAATATGGATATACTAAGTTTTATAAGTAATCACAATAATTTAAGACCCAAACTTGTTGTGGGGTTTGCAGCAGAAACCAATAATGTCATTGAGTATGCAAAAAAAAAACTTGAACAAAAACATTGTGATTGGATCATTGCAAATGATGTTTCGGACAAAAATATTGGCTTTAATTCTAAAAATAATGAAATTTCAATTATTCAAAAAAATAAAGAAATTGAAAGAATTTCAAAGAGAGAAAAATCTGAAATTGCATCAATTTTAGTTCAAAAAATTTTAAAAGAATTTTCAATTAATGAAAACAAAAGCCTTAATTAAAAAACTTAGCCCTGAAGTTAATATCCCTGAATACAAAACATCTGGCTCATCAGGATTAGATTTGGAGGCTTTTATTGAAAATGATATTATAATTAAGCCAAAAGAAACTGCTTTAATTCCAACAGGGCTTTCAGTGGCAATTCCTGAAAATATAGAAATTCAAGTGCGGCCAAGATCTGGATTGGCACTAAAAGATAAAATTTCAGTTTTAAACACACCGGGGACAATCGATGCAGACTATAGAGGAGAAATAAAAGTAATATTAGTCAATTTAGGTGATACAAATTTTGTAGTAAAAAATGGTGATAGAATAGCTCAGATGGTTCTTTGTCCTATTATTAAAGCAGAATTTGAAATAACAGACAACTTGCCAGTCACTTTAAGGGGCGAGGGCGGTTTTGGATCTACTGGTAAAAATTAATGCCATTAACTAATGATGAAATTGAAAGATATAAAGGGCAGATCAATTTAAAAAAAATTAATATTCAAGGACAGCTAAAATTAAAAAAAGAAAAAGTTCTTATTATTGGAGCTGGTGGCATAGGCTCTCCTTGTGCACTTTTTTTAGCACGAGCGGGTATTGTAAATTTTGGAATTGTTGATTTTGATAAGATTAGCAAAAGCAATCTACATCGACAGGTTTTATTTGATCAAAAAGATATAGGAAAAAATAAAGCCACAATTACAAAAAAAAAACTTCATCTAATAAATAAAAAAATAAAAATAAAAATTTTTAAAGAAAAAATTAATGCTAAAAATATCAAATCAATAATAAAAAATTATAATTATATTATAGATGGGACAGATAATTTCTCATCTAAACTTATTATAAACAATGAATGTATAAAAAATAAAAA
>Ga0181587_10004993_pt1 | contig 10876 bp, 3 predicted proteins | sample 071ome_27_FD_132463 | JGI IMG/M metagenome (GOLD analysis project Ga0181587, IMG submission 132463) | Coastal salt marsh microbial communities from the Groves Creek Marsh, Skidaway Island, Georgia - 071409AT metaG (megahit assembly) | ecosystem: Environmental > Aquatic > Marine > Intertidal zone...
CAAAGAGAGCACATAATGTCCCTGGTAGCTGCCCTTCAAGATTCATCCAGTCCCATGGCGACCCTGGCTACTCCCTTTGATAATTTTCAAGATTATCAGGATCCCAACAAAGTAAAAGTAGTCTTGAACCAGAAAAGTTGTGCTCTTTATTTCTCTCGACTACCTATTCCTTATGTCCGGGATAGTAGGGTTGGTGATGACTTCTCTGAACTCGATCCTACTCCGCTCAAGCACCTGGGAATGTATGGATATGAACAAAATTTTCTCAGAGAATTTTCAAATTCAACTCCAGGCAAGTTAGAGAAGGTAGAGAAGCTTGAACAACTAAGGGCACTGGAAATGGGCCATTCAATAAAAGTATCAATCGTGGCAGAGGATACTATTGGGGTCGATTTACCTGAGGATTTGCTGAAGATTTCAGCGCAAATTGAAAATACAGTTTGAGGCGGCCCAATATAGTATTTCTACACACAATGAGGGAGTTGTTTACCTCCACCTTGATGTGTGTGATCGGTTTAACCTGTATTCTGATATTTGGAAATTTAACCAAATATGAGGAATCACTTCTCATCGCACTGGAGCATTCTCCACTATCATTTTGTAAGCTGATTGGCTTGCTTCTTCCATATGTATTATCGATGTCTATTCCTTTCGGTTTCTCCCTGGCACTTTCTTGGGTGTTAGCAAAGTGGGCAAATTTCAGAGAAATTGATGCGTTGAAATCTCTCGGGATAAGTTCCTGGAGGTTATCTCTACCAATTCTGAGTTTTTCTGCCCCCTTGTGTATTTTAGTTTTATATGCATCTCTTCAGTGGGGGCCGGTTAATCGAAAGAAATTTGATGATTTTCGTCATGATCTTGCATGGAGTAATCTTTCAAAACTAATGGCACAGGAAGGAGAGATTTCATTTTCAACTGCAACAGATGAGGGATTTTCAGGAAAAGATTCCTTAGGTTCGCTGGCAGGATTACCAAGTGAGGAGATATCCATGATAACAGTTTCAGCTATGGATATGGAAAAGGGCAACTGGAGGGACATACGCATGTGCCTGCACAACTCTAAACAACAAGTTTTAGCAGTTATTAATGCTGGAATGGCTAAAGTTGAAAGAGATGAAGAGTTAGGTAAGATTTTTTTCCATTTATTCGATATTGATCTCGAACCCTCATACCGCGGGGAGAATTTCTTTTCGGGTGCAGAATCCATTTTTGTAAAAATTAAAAAACTCAAAGAACCTCTCGTTTTCAATGTTTCTTCGGGCCAATCAGAAAGTATCAAAAGGATGGGTTTTGCCAGACTATATCAAATAGCGATAAACCCTGTATTGGGTAATCAAAGCAAAAAAGCTCGTGACATTATTGGTAAAAATATTGCACTTGGGTTTTCTCCCCTGTTTATCTGTCTGTTTTTAATTCCAACAGCCACGAGATTTGGTAAAAATGATCCATCCTTAGGTCTGATCGTGGGCATTGTAATCTGTGCTGGTTATTTTATTATCGGATCCACCGGACAAAATTTGTTGGTAATGACTGATTATGGGTGGGTAGGATGGTGGATTCCAAATTTTTTATGTTTATTTTATATCTTTTTTATACTCCTAAAGCAGGGAAATAGATGAGTAAAGTAGCTGAAAAAGCCCTCAAATGAATATTTTTAATAAGAATTGTGATATTTTCTTTGAAAAAACCTACCTACGCCATGTAATATTTACTAATATTTTGCTAACGCCTGTGTAAGAAAGTAAAGCCCATGAAAAATCTTAAGTTTGTTTTCCTCTTTTCGTATTTATTATTCCATTCTTTATGGGCATCTAATCACAGTGCTGGATATGGAGGTTCCACACAGGTGACGATCCCGGAGGGTAATACCACCGCTCCCACTTATCGAGTGCTAAGTACGGGATTGTCTGGTGATATTGCATACAGTGGAGTTGTACAGAGTTCAGACAACACAACGAAATCGATTTCTTTTTCAATCGATGAAAATGCATCCGAGAGTGTAGTTTATCCTTTCGCTGCAGATGGAGTTTTCGACCCAAATTTTCTTCTTCCTAAAATTGGAACTCCTGTAATTTCTTCTAATTCAGTTGCCTCCGTTCCCGCTCCTACTTATTTCGGTGCATTCTCATCTAATAACGGGTACGACCCGGGCTTTGATGGTGGTGCCCCCGATCTTGTGGTTGATGCTCCTATAGGGAATGGCGAAACTGCCTCCGTTTCCGCAGTTGTTAATTCTGCTGGTAAAATAACTTCAATAACCGTCAACAGCGGAGGCTCAGGCTATGACTCAAGCAATCCACCAAAAGTATCGATCGTCGGTGGTCCACATCTTGTAAAAATTTCTGATGTTAGCAGTCCAAACTATGGCCGTGTTTTCCTGATCACAGATAATAATCGTTCCAGACTTAACTTAGATGATGCCCGGCTCGAAACAGGCGAAACAATCGAGTCAGTTTTTACTGCTGGTATCACGGTAGAAGTGGTAAGGGCACCCACGCTTGGTACGATTTTTGGAATCGATACAGCCGACTTACCAACCAACTGGACATGGGGTTTTGACGAGTTCAGCACTTCCACTGCTACCGATTGGATTTATCTTTCAACCGGTTCTGGTTACGAGAGATACAACTTTTTTCATGTGCCTGTCCATGAGTCCAACGGAATAGCAAGAGGATGGAGGTCTGTCACCGACCCCCAGTTTAAGCCCGATAACAACCTTGTTCTTTATCCTGATGAGGCATTCCTGGTTGCCAAAAGAACATCAGGCGCAGTCACTATGACAAGTGAAGGCCTCATCGAAACGAGTAATGCTAATTTATGTCTTCCTCCTACCGGTCAATTCTCAATTTTGAATAATCCTTATGGTACTGAAATGAAGTTGTGTGAGTTAATCCCATCAACGGCTATTGGTACCGGAACAGGGCAGTTTAGATCTGGTGCAACCGATGCTGATGGTGACACTATTACATTTTTAGATGGATCACAATGGAAGCGTTTCTGGTATAAAACCGGTGAAAATAGTGCGGTGACGAGTATGCATGTCATTGGAACGCGACGCCCAAGGAATAGTTCTGGGGTATTCGAAGCTACCTTGGATGCAAATGATCTTTTCATTGGATCGGGAAATGTTACGGGATTAGAGAGTTGCGATGCAGCTGGTGGCACGAGTGGAATTACTGGCAACGAATCAAATTACACAAAAGTCTCGATTAACGGAGGAATTTCCGACCTAGAGGGTTTCTCCGTAACAATTTCCGATGTGAATGGATACCTGCTTTATGATGGCGGTACATCAGAAGCTAATGCCAGCACCGGAGCTGAAATTTCCTCCGGAAACGGTTCGCTCGTCCTCTCAAAAATCAACGGGACTCATGAGATTGTTGCAAGTGGTAGTGGATGGGTGGTTTTAAATCTTCAGCGGGATGTAAATTTTCTGAGTTCTGAAGGTACTCGCACTTGGGCAATCGGTTCAATTGGTTCTGGTTACACCCAAACAGCTAAATTCTACTGCATCGGCGGAACCACTGGTGTATCGGCCGAGGGAACAATATCTTCGAATGGTCTAACAAGAACCGTCTCAGCTAATGGAAGTTCTTACACCGGTAAACCACAAGTCATTGTATCCGGAGGCGGTTGGAGATATACGGATGATGCAGTACGAGACCATGAATCTCTAAGTGCATCTTCCGGATTGATTCTAGAGCGCGAAGCATCCGGCGGTATTGAAGCCTTTATTGAAAGTATCAATCCGTTTGAGTAATCTTTTTCTAAAGCATTTTCTTCACTAAATCTTTGCACCTTATTAGTGTTTAAAAGATAGATGAATGAGCTTTATTAAACTAAGTTTCATCTAAACTCTTTTCCTTCTAGGCCTATATTTTGGCTTAGTTTTGGGGATATGATAACTCATGTAATTTAGTGCTAATATGCTTCGCGTTTAGCATACATCGAGTCGATACCAAATACCAACATTGGATCAAAGTGGTCGATTTGTTGGCAAAAAAACTCTAATTCTACTACATTTGCTCCCACTGAGCACTGCTGAAGGAATATTTAATTTGGTTTACGAAATCAAGGAATAGCCAACCCTCATTGGAGGAGTACACATAGGTGCCTCCATCGACGGCAAAGTCCTCACTAATCCATATCCAGTCTTCCCAGTCATTTATCCAAAGCCATGTGTTATACTGATTGATGCTTTGTGCCTGTTGGTAAAAATAGGTCCATCCAAGGGATTCGTGATACATCCAATTACCCAGAGAACTATTCCAGAAATAATACCCAAACCATGTGGTCTCAATCCAGTCTTCGAGCGAAGAAATTGCAGAAGAACTCGAAATTGGATACTCAACATCAATTTTCTTGAAAATTGCTTCAATGGAAGAATCGACATTAAAATCGATTACAGTTGTCGGGTTTTTGTGATTCTCAATACCTTCTCCTTTCCAGCGGTCAAATTTATAGCCATTTAATGGCTGTGCCATAATAATATGGGGGCCGTTCTGGTTTTTTTCACCACTCCCGATAGGTACAAAACCTGATGTTTCAGGAGTTACTATTATGGAAAGTTTCGGTATGAGTTGCCTGTATTGTACCTCAACTTCAAGGTCTGTTGTAGCATCTAATTCCAGGGTCTTATTCCCGGAAGTTCTGATCCCTGATCCAAAAATAGTCCATTTCATAAATTCATAGCCAGGAGCAGCCAGGGAGTGAATCATCATTTTTTCTCCAAGTGGAACTGGAATACTCAGCTCGGTATACGAGTCTTCGCCTTCGTCCAGAATGAATTTTCCAGTCGTAGGATCTTTAACTGCAATTTTTACCGAGACACTTTTCTGATTAAAAATAGCTGAAATGGATGTATCTGCAGAGAAAGTTAAGTAAGTTGAATGTGCGGATGAAAGTTGGCTTCCGTCCTGGTTGTACCACCCGGAAAAATAAAAGCCTTCTTTTGCCACGGCTTGTAGTAACACCTGCTGTCCAACTTTCGCATTATCAGGAACTTCGATAGTACCGCCTGCACTTGGATTATCCATCGGCATTCCGGTGACTGATAAGGTTACAGGATTAATTGCGAGGTCGACCGGTGCCTGCGTCAGGTTTGCCACAATCTCTGTTGCTGATTCGATAAGCACAGTCGTCGTTTTGGCGTTTGGATTGGTAACTTTTCCTGACCAGTTGGTAAATGTGTAGTTTGATTTCGGATATAAGGTTATTTCCACCTCGGTACCATAGGGAAATTCGAATTGATTATCCGTGGTTTCAATCACGCCGGAAAGAGCCGGATCAGTGGAAACACTTAGAGGATAAAGAACAGGGGTGAAAACTGCCCTGATGTTTTCATCTTCTGACATGGTGATGGAGATAAAGGGGTTGGTGACGCCGTTAATGGCATCGTTTCCTTCCCACCGAACAAAATTATAATGACTGTCGGGGGTAGCCGTAACGCTCACCGTTGCACCATCCGGGAAGATACCTTCCGAGAAGTTGACGGAGCCTCCGTTGTTTGAAGTAATCGAAAGCTTGTGTTCTTCGTCTTTAAAAACCGCTTTCAGTTGCATATCGTGGTCTATTGCTACTTTAATTTCCGGATCGTTTGGATGGGGTAGGACATGAGAATCCGATTTCGTTAGGATTCGAAATAAATTGCCTGAATAGGAGTATTTTGCCGAATGGTAGTACAATTGATTGGGTGCATTGATGGGCACATTAAAAGTAAGCACTCCATTTGTAATTCTCGAATTAGTGACGCCGTCCAAATATTCATCCGCGAATGTGTCATCATTATATTCACTTGTGCTAATATAAAAGGGATTGTCTTCTTCGAGTTGTACATTGAATTCATAAGTATAACCACGAACGAGGTTTAGGCTTGGGCTTTCCCTACCATCGATTGAAATCTTGGGTAAACTCCCAAAAATCGATGATTGTCCCATCGTAACTGTATAATCATTGGATTTGATTGTTTCCCAGTGAGAAAAATCTTTGTTTAAAGAAGGGGTCGCGGTTAGGGATACCATTTCTCCATGGGAGAAGTTCCCTTCAGAGGAACTAACCGAGCCATCATTACTTTCGTGCTGGGTCTTAAGATTATAAGAATTTGTTGAGAAATTAGCTGTGACGGAAGAACCACTTGTTGGTCTGGAGATTGTAAGAGAGCTGAGGGCACTGGGACTGAAGGTAAGGCCCGGGGTACTGGACCAGCCTAAAAAGGAATAACCCGGGTTTGCCACGGCAAGGAGGGTTCGCTCCCATATTGCTGCCTCAGCATCCCAAAACCTGAGCGAGGGATCATCAAACACAATACCTGCATTGACCGGAGAAGACAGTAACTGGTACTCAATATGATTTTCTGGGGTGGTAATGAAATAGGCTGTTATCGAAAGGTTGTCATTCAGGGTAAGTGAAAGTGGGTTCTCGGAGCTGCGTATCTGGTTTCCATCTTGGTCTGACCACTCCCACTTTTCAAAAATATTTCCAGTGGCTGGAGTTGCTTCGAGAAAAATGGTCTCTCCGTAATTGTAAGATCCTCCTCCAGTGATTTGACCCGATCCATCGGTCCTTACATTGACATTGAGTTGCGAGGCTACAAAACTGGCTGTCAGGGTTAAATTTTGATCAGGAATCGTCACCACTGCATCTTGGTTGTTCGAATTGGTAATGAATTCACCACCGCCTTCCCAGCCAGCAAATTCAAAGCCGGTGTTTGGCGTTGCATAAATATTGATTTCTGAACCATATTCAAAGGTTCCTCCTCCTGATACAGAGCCATTGGTTGTGGTGACGAGAGACAAATTGTAGGAATTAGGGAGAAAGAGTGCACTGAAGCTGAGGTCTTGGTCAGGGCTAATGGAAAGTGTCGGGGAATGGGGTGTATCCGTATCGAGATCGTACCATCTATCAAAACGCCAGCCATCTGCGGGAGCGGCAATCAGGGAAATTTCAGTTCCGCTGGGAAACTCCATATTGAGGTTTTGCTGACCGTTAATCGTACCTCCGCCAATTGCTACAATATCAAGCAAACGAGTAATTTTTCGAAATTTAGCATAGTATGTCATACTTGCGGGAGCACCAATAAGATTGACCGGGTTTATAGGTGAAGTATCCGATGAGAGTTGAGTCAAATAGGTCTCATTTCCCTCCCAGTGGGAAAACTCCCATCCTGTGGATGGCTGTGCTTCAATAGATGGCGGATTACTTATCGTGTATGTTCCACTCCCAGAAACCTCGCCGCCTGTGGTGGTGTTAACCAAAACTTGGTAAATTTTCTCCTCAAAGGTTGCGGTTAGATTTACATCACCGGTGACAATGAGACTGTTATTTGAATCGGTAGCCCCATTAACCAGTGAATTTTTAGAAAAATCATTTCCACTCCAAGTGCTGAAAACATAACCGGGTTGGGCAATGGCACTTAATTTATAATTGGATAGGTACTCCCACGGACCATTTGGGGTATCGAAAACAATATTTCCCCCGATTCCTTCCGTGAGTTCGACTTGGTAAGTTTTCTTTTTAAAAAGAGCTTCGATCATTACAAATCCACTGGCCATACTTAGATTAGCATCGGTTTGGGCTTCATATGGATTAAGTAGCACGCCAGCAGGATCATTCCATTTAAAAAATTCATAACCAGTTAATGGACTAGCCTGAACCGGGATCAAGCTGGCCGCAGAGTAGGTTCCACTTGCGGGGCTTACCGATGCACCACCAATGCTCATACTTACTTGAAGCTCGTTGAAAATTTCATCAAAATTTGCGATGAATGAGGAGTTCTCGTACGCAGTTACCCCAGTCGATGATAGATTTACATCATCAAGCATGAATTCGGAGTTAGTGGGGCTCGACCAATGTGAGAAGGTATAACCGTGGTTTGGCAGGGCTAGTAGTGAGTATCGGTGGGCATATTTGTAGGGTCCTTCTTCCATAAGACCAGCTGTTCCATGGGAAGGGGAGGATACGGTAACATTCAGGTCATAAGTTTCAGTGACAAAAACAGCTGTCAAATTATGATGCTGGCTTACCGTAAGTGTGGTGAGACTGTTGTTATCATCGGGGCCAACACCGAGCCAATGTGAAAATACGAATCCGAGTGGGGCACTTGCGTTTAAGTCGATTACATCTCCGAAATGATTATAGCCATCTTCCTGCCCTGAAATTGTGACATCTCCCGTTCCTTCAATTTCAATAGAAATGGAGAAGTTTTTAGGCTGGAAGTAAGCCGTGACATTTAAATCTTCCGTAATGCTGGCGAAAGTGGTGGGTAGGTTGTATTCCAACAGACCGGAGCCTTCCCACCTCGCAAATTCGGTAAAAGAATCATTGGGCGTGGCCACTAATTCAACTATGGAGCCAACTTTGTAGCTCGCGTTATGATCACTCACATTCCCGTTTCCAACAATATTTACATTTAGATCGAAGAGTGGGAGTTCCTGGTCTACTGGTTCGGAGGCAATTGCCGGAGTGGATGGAAACTGGAATGTGTATCCGTAATTCCAGCGGGAATTGAAGGGTTTGGGGTTATTTGAAACCTTGAGATACAAGTTTTCGGGTATGCCGGAGGAGAAACCAGGCCAATTCCATTCGGGCCCGGTGACCGTATTATACTTGGTATCCACGGTTAATTCATGACTATCGTAAAAGCGGATACATATGGGCGTGCCAACAGCAGGTAAGCTTCCGGTTATCGGATGCGGGGCGAATGTTTCATAATAGGCTGGTTCGGACGGATAGATCTCAACCACATCTGAATTTCTGGAAAATATACTGGTCGCGAAAAAATGCCCGTCTGAATAGCCGTACCCGGTACTTGAATCTCCAAATTTAGTGCCGGTTGTAAGTGGAATCCAGTTCCCGGCAAATGGATTGGCTGTGCTCCCTTGATCAAAGTATCCGAGGGTAACGAGCGCCCCATCTCCATTGTATACTTTTCCCGCAGTGATGGGAGTGCCGTCCATCTTTTTCATCATCACTTCTGCCCCATCCATCCGGTCAGTCGACCAGTGAATGACAACCTGCTGGGGGGCACTAAATAAATTTTCTGAAAATAAGGAGGAAATCAGTAGCAAGAAACCAATTTTGAATATGCTGAAAAACCGGACAGGGATATATGTCGTCGTCGGGTGTAAACCTGACACGCGCGCACGAGAGCACTGTAAATGGCTTGTAATTGAAATCTTCGGGCAGATGCTTGAAATTTACACCCTGCAAAGTCCAAAACGCAAGAAATATCTCCAAAAATTGACTTTTAAAACTGTATCTTCAAAAAAAATATTTTTGTTTGACAAAATGGTTGTCCGTGAAGACTTTACACTAACCTCAATGTCCAGTTTTTGCCCGAAAATAAAGCCATCATTTTTAGTGTGGGGAGCCTTTGTGCTATCCATGCTGAATGTACCTTTGAGCGGACAAACTGTGCGTTGGGGCACACACAAGGGTCCCGCATCTCCCTTAAACACTACTTTTCCTTCAGCTAACTGGGCAGCAAATCCAACTTCCATTCAGAAACTATTGGATATAGGAGGTAATGACTTGGTTGATTCAACGGGTGGTCCGGATTCATCTTGGATCAAAGGGGACCGCGTAGAATTGGGCTTTTTCGCTTCAAGTTTCGGTGGAGATGGTAATCCCGGTGGAGGAGACGATACGGCATCTTCTAATATGTTTGAAGGAACCTGGGTAGCGTTAACTGAAGAAACCTACATTGGACAGGATTGGGGTGATGGTACCCCGACAAATGAGACGGTTGTTGCTGGGGAATTTGCGTTTGATACAGATTTCACAAAAATTGGAGATAATTGGCAGGATTATGCTGAACATAATGTACAAGGAGATACCGCCTATCGTATTGAAAATGGGGACGGAGACGAACAAACAATCTTACCGGCACTTCTAGGCGATATGGATTCCAATACCAAATTGGGTATCCGTTTTTATGATTCAACAGGTAAAACAAATGAAACCACCAGATACAACACAGTAATGAATAATAATTGGACATGGGATCCCAATGGGGTAACTGAAATGTATCTCCATAGTTCAACCAGTCCACATGCTTTAGATACGAATTTGGTTTTTGAATTTGATAATTCTGATTATGCCAGTGTTTCAAAAACTGGAAGTGCAGGGGTTAATGCACAAAACTCAGACTTTGTAACTACCATTACCTATTGGACTGGGCTTTCGGGTCTAGATATTTCAGGTTCCAACGAAAATACTGTTTTAAGCGGCGTGGGGAGTTCACAAAATATTACTGGTGGAGGAAATAATGAACTGACTCTAAATGTTAATGGTGCAGGAACAACAAATAATGCGTTTTCTTACTCTGGCGATATTGTGGATACGGGTGCATCTGGATATTTGGAACTAATAAAAACCGGTAGCGGTAAACAGACTATCACAGGAAACTTAAATATGGTCAGTGATACAGGCAGTGTTCTTCATGTTAATGATGGAACACTAACCTTAAACACAGCTTCAGGTAAGACGCACTCGGTCGAATATTTGAAGGGTGCCGGGGGTACATTGGAATTAGCTGATGGGGCCTCCGATCTTATAACTCTTGGCTTTGCGAATACAAATGGAGGTGATTCGGTTGATAGTAACAGCTTTGACTATTCGGATGCAACATTTGCAGGTACAGTTTTGATGTCAGGTAATGTAGCCCACACCATAAAAGTTGGTAGTGGGACAACTGCCGGTTATTATGAAGATGAGCAAACCTTGTCTGGCTCCCTTTCTACCAGTGGAACAGATACTCTGGTAAAAGATGGCGTTGGCCGATTACGCCTTACTGGGGATAGCTCTTCCAACTATGATAATTTAATTACAGTAAATCACGGAACCCTAGTGTTGGGTGATGCAGGCAATACCAACAATG
>Ga0181587_10005010_pt1 | contig 10854 bp, 7 predicted proteins | sample 071ome_27_FD_132463 | JGI IMG/M metagenome (GOLD analysis project Ga0181587, IMG submission 132463) | Coastal salt marsh microbial communities from the Groves Creek Marsh, Skidaway Island, Georgia - 071409AT metaG (megahit assembly) | ecosystem: Environmental > Aquatic > Marine > Intertidal zone...
GCCCCTAGAGCGCGTCGAATTCCAATCTCACGTGTCCGCTCCGTCACGGTTGCGAGCATGATGTTCATGATCCCGATTCCTCCAACGAGAAGAGAAATAGCGGCGATCGATCCGAGCACGATGTTAAAAATTTGTTTCGTACGCTCAGCGCGCTGGAGCAAGTCGAGCGGCACTGTCATCTTGTAATCGATGTCCTTGTGATTTCGCTCGAGAATGTGCTGAATAGCCTGGGCCGCAGGCATGACTTGCTCCGGTTTTTCAATCCGAGCGGTGACTTCGTGCAATTCGACTTTCTCTGCCTCGAAACTCCCCGACCGGTATTTAAACAGCACCTCGCCAAAGTGGTCCTCCAGCGTGGTGATTGGAATCATCATTTCCATTCCATCGCTGTTTTCCCCGGAACCTTCGAGTTCGGATTCAGCAGCCGCGATGGCTCGTTCATCCTCGACAACACCAACAACGCGGAAGTAGCTGGTCTGCATTCGCACGGTTTTTCCGATTGGCTCATCGAGAGGAAACAGATTGCGAGACAAGCTCGCGGTCAAAACGCACACCGGAGACCGGTCATCCATTTCCATGTCGGTAAAAAATCGTCCCCGCAGAATATCCCGATTTTTCATTGTCGGGAACCACGGTACGGTACCGAGAGCGACACCATCAACGCTACTTGACTTGTTCCAGAGGAAATCTTTAACCTGCCGAGAGGGAATCGTAACTTCGACACCCGGCACGGTTGCCTGAATCTGCGAGATATCCTTGTAGGTGAGACCGTATTCGAGGATGAGCGATCTCTCCTGCTCCCCTGCGGTTGTTGTATTGCTCGGTTTAACGGATTCGAGAATGATATTCTGACTGCCCAGATCCTTGATCTGCTGCTGAGCTTCAAAGCTGGCCCCCTCGCCGATCGCGAGCATGGAAATCACCGAGGCGACGCCGAAAACGATTCCCAGCGCCGTCAAAAACGAACGCAACTTGTGCATCCAAAGACTCTTGATCCCCAGAACCACAGATCGACGAAGTCGAAAAAAGGAGAGCTCGCGAATCGAACCGCTGATCACTGAAGCAAAACTCATCTGCCGTGAACATTGGTATCGAAGGCGATTTCCCCATCCTTCAGGCGAAGAACGCGCGACGTTCGGTCAGCCATTGTCTCATCGTGCGTAATCATGATGAGCGTCTTTCCATCGGCATTGAGTTGGTCGAAAATCTCGAGAATATCCCCACCGGATTTCGAATCGAGATTACCGGTGGCTTCATCTGCGAGAATTACTGATGGATCATTTGCCAACGCACGCGCAATCGCAACACGCTGCTGTTGACCACCCGACAACTCGGTTGGCTTGTGATCGAAACGCGCCCCCAAGCCTACTTTCTCAGCAAGAGGCACCGAGATTTCGCGCGATTCTTTTTCGGTAAGCCCTTGGTAATAGAGCGGCACCTCGATATTTTCGAGAACGGTGAGCTGCTGAATCAGGTTGTAGCTTTGAAAAATGAAACCGAGTTTCTTTCCTCGAACGCTGGAGAGATGATCGTCGGGCAGTTGCGCGACATCGACGCCATCCAACAAATACTCCCCCACGCTAGGTTGATCGAGGCAGCCAAGAATGTTCAACATGGTCGACTTTCCGCAGCCCGATGGACCGAGAATGGACATGTAATCGCCCGGGAAAATCTTGAGGTCTACCCCACGAAGCGCCTTCACGACGAAGGATCCCATCTGGTAGTGTTTTTCGACACCACGAAGCTCGATGACCGGGCCGTCTGCACCGCTTTGCGAAGACGACACCGGTTCGTGCTGCTGCGCGCTCGCCGCAAGCGCTGCCTCCGATTCAGGCATTTTTGTCGGTTTTTTCCCGCTTGGTCAAAGCGGTTTTCTCCTTCTCGATCCCAGCCTCAACTTTTCTCTCTTTGGTCGCTTTTGTGGCGATTTCCAACTGAGGCGGCTCGTAGTCGTCAGGCATTTTCAAGAGGACTTCTTCGCCGGGGGCGAGTCCGTCGACAACCTGGATGAACTCATCATTGTGAGAACCCACAGTAACGGGAAGTCGCTCGTAATTCCCTCCGGTTTTCCGGAAAACAAAATGTTCGTCTTCCTCAACAAAAACGGATTGCACAGGAACGTAATTTACCGACTCAAGTTCCTTCACAATGATTTCCACCTTGGCACTCATGCCTGGCTTGAGAAACTCGTGGGTTCCCTCGATCTCGACAGTCGCCGGATAAACTTTCAGCGATGGGTTGTAGCGAGATGCGTTGGAGTCGGGAAGAACAGCTACTTTCGAAATCCTCCCGATGAGAGTCTTATCCGGCACCGACTCGGCCGTGATATAAACTTTCTGACCGAGTTCGATTTTCTTGATATGGGATTCGTGGATATTCACCTCGACGCCCAATTTCGACATATCGGGAATTGTGATGATCGGTTGACCAGTTTTCAGGGTAGCGCCCTCGGAAATCCCCTCGTAGTAACGTGACGTGTAGTAGTTGTCTTTCGCACCACCATAAGCAACGAGACCAGGCAACTCCGCTCGAATCACACAGCTGGCGATTTGCTCTTCCAGATTTTCCCGCTTTTTCAATTCTAGATCGTAGCGACGTTTCGCCGAGCGATAGCGTGCATAAATCTGCGACATCTTCGCCATTTCCTCTCGTTTCGTCCGGATCAGAGAGAGAAGGGCCTCTTCGTAATTGGAAAGCATCTTTTCCGCTTCTTTTGGAAATTCATAGTCGCGGAAAAGTTCCAGCTCGGTCTTCGACCTCTGCAGAGCCAACTCGGCTTTATCGAGTGTCACCATCTCGTTATCGAGAGTCTGCCGGGTGATGAAGTCTTTCTCGAAAAGCCGCTTCGCACCAGCAACTGATTCTTCCTTCACCGAAAGCTCCGATGCAGCAACCTGCGCTTCCTCTTTCATCCGGCGAATCGTTTGCTCCGCCTCACCGTCACCGAGCATTTCTTTCTGCAAGAATTCTCCAAAGTTCACATTCGATGAAAGGCTACTATCGGCCTCTAAACTGTAGGGGTTGAGGTTCTCATCACTCTTCGCACTTTCTGCGAGTTTCTTGGAATCAAACGCCTTAACAATAAGAGCCGTCGCCGTTGCTTCGTATTTTTCGAGCGTATCATTGTCGTAGGGAAGCTTGAGCTTTTTCAGGACCTTTTCAGCAGCATCAGCACCGACAAACTTTTGAAAGTCGAGCAAGGCGAATCTAAGGAATTGCCTTGCTCCCTTGATGTCGCTGAGAGCCTCACTCTCCTCAATCTCGATATTTTGCTTTGCCTCAGCATAGGCTGCTTCGGTCTGCTGGAAATCCACGTCATGATCGACAATCTCTTCCTCCAACTGCGAGGTGTTGAGGCGCACAAGGACTTTTTGATTCGCCACATCTTCCTCGGTGACCATGTAACCCTCGTCGATAATATCGAGAATCTTGATACCGGCGCTGGCCTTCACCTCGTTTCGGAATTCCAGATAATTCAGAGCCTGGATGTTTCCACCCTCCAGAACATCAATCACCATGTCACCTTTTTGCACCGAAGCCACAGGAAGGGCATCTGCAGAGCCTTTCGCTTCACCTCCGCGCGAAAGAGACCACACCGCCAGCCCGATCAAGCCGACCGCAAATATTGTGAAAACTGTTTTTTTCATAAGTCAGCGAGACTCGTTCTCTAGCCGCTTGGCCCAAGAACCGTCATCACTAACATACAATATCCCCATATCCCTCCAAAGGCGCATCCGCGCTAAAGCATGGTCAATAACTGTTGAAGTTCTCTGATTTCGTGCATTCAACAAATCAATACGAGCATCCACGAGGTCCTGAGCATCACCCTGGCCAAGTTCCTGCCGTAATTCCTGCTCTTCTACCCGGCTCTCAGCAAGAGTAACCTGCTGTTCCGCGACCTCGAAATTGCTCTTGGCTTGTTCAATCGCTCGGAATCCATCATTGATATCCAGTTTTGCCCGATCTCTCGCCAGCTCATCGGCTCGCTTGGCCCGGTCGAGGAATACCAGGCTCGCGCGATAGATATTCCGTTCCGCTTTGCGATCGAGCGGCAAATCAAGATCGACGGCACCTTCCCAGCGTCGACGATCCCAGTTGATCGCCGGAGTTGTATTCCCCGGATCACTCACCGTCCTGTAGTCCAAGGAAATATCGAGGCCGGGGAGAAGACCGTTTTTCGCGACTTTGATCTGACGCTCCGCATCGGCTACCCGATCCGCCGAAGTGGCGAGATCCGGTCGAGTGACCAGCGCAATCTGAACGGCCTCGTCTCGGGAAATGTCCGGGGCCTCGATACGGAGTTGCATTAACTCTTTGTCATCAAGAATGATGCTCTCATCCACCGGTGCTCCGACCGTGATCTTAAAATTATCCAATGCATTCTGATAGTTTCGAATCGAGTTAATCCACCGGCTTTTCGACTGCAACGCTGCCTGACGCAAGCGCCCGACTTCTGTCTTGGTTGCTCGCCCCTCCTCCGCAAAGGCCTCCTCCTGATCCACACTTTTCAGAAATCCCTGGTAGGCGACGAAGTTGTTTTTCACTTGGTCTCTCGCCTGCAGTACTCCGTAGTATTCGGTGACCAAATTAACAATGTAACCGCGGCGAAAATCAGCAAAGCTGCGGAGATCATAGAGCAAATCGCGCTCCTCTTGCGTCAGGGCTTCCAAGGTCACCGTTGTCCCGCCCCCTTCGAGAAGTGGCTGCACTATGGAAACGGCAAGGTTGCTCTGATTCACCGAACTATTTCCGGTTGTAAAACGAAGGAAGTCGCGCGTAAAATCAGCGGAAATTCTCGCGCCGGTGCGGTAAAGCCAGTTGAAACCCGCGCTTTCGGTGCGCGCAAATGTGTTGGTTGAAACAAGATCGCTCACCCCCTGCTGCACTTGTGCCGTTCTTGTGTCCGAAGCCCAGGCCACACGCTCGCTACCACGAAAGATCGGAGCCAGTCGGTAGCGAGCCAGTGTCAGATCAAGAGCGGAGAGAAAGACCTCTTCTTTCTTGCCCAGGTATTCCCGACCGTAAGTAATCCCGGTATCGAGTGCTTCATCGAGTGGGAGCACTTTCGCTCCACGCTCGTAACGAGCCATCGCTCCGAGAAACGATTCCCCTCCCCCGGTTTTGGGAAGGCTCGACAAATCGAGTGAGTCGGGAAGTGCGATGTCGACATCCGCCGGTTCCACGTTTCCCACGCCCGGAGTCTTTTGATAGAGGGCTGAGTAGGTCTCGGCGTCGGCACGCGTGTGATAGACCTCCGGAGTGCAGCCTAAGGACAGAAAGGAACACGCCGCCAAAGACGGAAAGATGTGCCAGAGACGGCGCATCCATCCGAAAAAAGAAGAGGAGCTTTCCGAGTCAGCTGTTCGCATTTCGTTTACACGACCTTCTTCGAACAGACCGACCACTTTCGCAAGAGAGATTGCGACATGATTACGCCGGAAACGGATTTTCCCTTCCATAGATGCCCAAATCCCCTGTCTAGCATTCACCAAAAAGCGAGTCCAAGGCAATGTCCCCCTTCTCGAGAAAGTCGAGTTGAGGGATGCAAAAAGTGAAACAAACCACCGTAAGCCAGATTCTGTTCGCCTCTCCGAGGAGAGCCGGACGATCATTTATCTAGACGGGAGCTTGCGCGCCCGCTCCCCGCCGAAGCGGAATGCGACTATTACCCGGGATTATTCTTTGGCCGAAGCCGCAGAGCCGGACCGGCTGCCCGTTTTCCCTGTTCTGTCTTGCACCACAAGGGGTTTGTCCTGCCACTGCGGTCACCCGAAGTGCGGTGAGCTTTTACCTCGCCATTTCACCCTTACCCGTTCTTCGCGCTACGAGCCACGAAGAGCAGCACCCCTCCCATTTTGAAGAAGGCCTGTTATTCGTAGCCCGTAGGGCGAAGAACGGGCGGTATATTTTCTGCGACACTATCCGTCACCCTGCCATTACAACAAGGCGCCCCGGCTTTCACCGGGCATGCTGCCGTGTGGTGTCCGGACTTTCCTCTGAGACCCGAGGGCCCCAGCGATCATCTCCGGTTTGTTTCGTCAGGAACATAAACGGGATTCATTTCCGTGCGAGAGAAGAATTTCCGTGCGAGAGAAGATTACCTCCTCAAATTTTTCATCCACCCAGCAACTCTGCGCCCTTGTTCCACGCGATCGTGATTCCGACGACAAAAAAGGCGAGCACGGAGAGCAGTAACAAAATATCCCAGAGCCTCCCGGGTTTCAGTGCCGGATCGATTGTTCGGTGACGAAACCACAGGGCAGCAACTCCGAGCATGGGGAGCAGGAGCGCCTGCATCAGCCCCGAGATAAGAATGAGCGTTACCGGCTTCGGGAACATCGCATAGACGACGAAGCAAACAATAGGAAACGCGACGCTGAAGAACCGCACGGACCGGGAACGGGCGGAATCATTTACAAGCGGGCGAATCCGAAAGACATGAAGGGCGTCTGTCATGAGCCGCGCTTTCGTTGCGTTCGAAACGAAAAAGGTCGAAAACAAAACCGCAAATGCACCAACAAGCAGGATGATTTTTCCGGCACTGCCGAAGACGGGACCGTAAATCTCAGCCAGAGTCCCGATCATTTCTGATCCTGCCGGGACGAGTCCCATCTCATGAAGCACAGCTGCTCCAAGCAGGTAAAAGGCAGCTGTGCTGAGCGTATAGACGATCATCGATCCCCAGGCGTCCCACTGCAAAACTCGAATCCATCCTCGAGCACGGGTGGCCCAGGAATCGCCCTCTTCTTTCGGACCGATCCATTTCCCGTATCCCTTTTCCAAACACCAGTAGGGATATGCCACGAGTTCAGCGGCGCCAATCCCAATGATCCCGAACGCGGCGAGTGCGGTGAGAAGGGCGGCTGGCGAATCGCCCAACCCAAAGGAAAACCCTGCCCGAATATCCGCGGAAACGATTGCCCAATCCGGCTGGGTCTGGAGTGCAAACAGATTTCCCAACGTGAGAAAAGTAAAAGACGCGACCAATGCCGTGCAGAAAATCTGGATAAACCGGAAACTGCCCCGTAGAAGCATCACAACAGTGACAAGGGTGATCATCCCCGCCCAAAACAACGCTGATTGTTCTCCGGCGACGGGGAGAAAAATTGCAACCGCCTGACCGACACCACCGACAATCCCTCCGAGTTGGCCAAGTCCGGTTAGAAAAGTGATCAGCCAAAACCAGGCGATAAATTTACCCACTCCCGGAATCCGATGAAGTGCGGTCACCGTCGTTTCACCGTGAGTGATGCAATGCCTGCAGATCTCAATTTGGGTGAAGACCTTAATGACGCAGCCGAGCAGAATCAGCCAGAGCAAGGAAAACCCCGCCTCCGCTCCCGTTCTCGTTGTCGCAACAAGCTCGCCCGATCCAACAATGGATGCAGCAAGGATGAGGCCCGGCCCTAGGGAGCTGACAATTTCCTTGGGCGAAGTGGGAGGATTCCGGATTTCGGACATGTGAGGATTCAGAAAACAGGTGCTATCCTACACAAATGACGCGATTGGGAAAGAACATCTACACTCCTGCTCACTACAGAATCGAAGATCCGAGTGTGATTCGGGAAGAGGAGCGGATCCTGCGGTTTCTCAATGATTTGGCAGCGCAAAACGGACCCACAAAGCCCCTCTGGCAGTTACCTAGCGACGACGAGCGATGCCAGCAACTTTTCTCCGCCATTGTCGTTTTTTCGATCACTCCAGAAAAGGTAGACGCCTCCTTCAAGCTGAATCAAAACAAGAGCCGGGAATATCGGGAAAGCTTCGCAAATTCCCTCATCGAAACAGGCTCCCCAGCGGACCACGCGGTCGCTGAAATGATCAGAGATAATCTCTGAGGTACGCTTGAAAGCTCCAGAGCCAACTGTGGTGAGGGTCGACGCAGGATTTTTCCACAAATCTGACGCGTCCGTCCTCGTAGTTTACGCAAATGGCCCATGCTCGGAGACCGAGACGCAGACTCGTCACATGCGAATCTTCAAGAGCGGGGCTCGTATTATACTCGGTAATCAGCTCAGGAAAGATATTCCGAACTTTTTCTTGAGTCATCCCCACTTTGACTGCATCCCACTCTTTCGGCAACAAGAGGGTCGTACCCACTGTGAGCAAAAAATACACCCCGACCGAAATCATGAGAGCTGCTGCTATCCACCAGGGTAGGAATTTTTCCATTCCTACCTCCGATCAGCAAAGGTCTTCGAAGCACAACTGCCCGTTTCAATTCGCCATTGGAGCAATACCTCGCGAAGCTCCGTTCGCACCTCAAAATGCTCAGGATCGCTCCAGAGGTTCACGACCTCACGCGGATCGTTTTCCAAATCGAAAAGCATGCCTTCATTACCACCTTCGGCATCGTCCGACCCATAGATCTCAACGAGTTTCCAACAGTCCGAACGAACCATGATCTGGTAGTCAGCGGTGGTGAAATTTCCATCTCGCGGATGCTCAGCAAAAACGTAGTCGCGACCTTTCCATTCCTCTTTCTCCTCCAACGCGGGAACCAAGGACTCAGCAGAAAAATGCTCAGGCACTTCACATCCGGCGAGTTCGAGAATGGTTGGGCCAATGTCGAAGAGGCTCACTTTTTCTTCGACCGTCCGCCCTTTTCCAAAGCGTCCATCCGACGCCCAAACAATCATCGGAACTCGCATGACCTGCTCGTACATCGTCCATTTCTGGGAATGCCCATGATCCGTTAAGCAGTCGCCGTGATCGCTCGTGAAGATAAGGATCGAGTTTTCGAGATACCCGTTTTTCTCGAGCGAATCCATGATCTGCCCGACCTGCTCGTCAATCATGGAGACGTTCGCGCAGTAATGCTGCCGCTGGTTCAGCCGCTGCTCCTCCGTGGGGGAAAGCGGCAAGACAACTGAATCATGATCCACTTCATTGTTGTGAACCCGCATTCCCTGGTAGGCCTTCGGCTGTCCTGACAGATCGCTATCCTCCAGCGGATCGAGAGGAATCTCTCGATCGCGATACGGCTCAAGAGCCTCCGGCGTGGGATCGTAGGGCGGGTGCGGCCCGGGGAAGCCAATTTGTAGGAAAAGCGGCTCTGTCGGCGGATAGGTATCCGTCCACCATTTGGCTAATCCTCCGACAAAGTTGTCCGACTGCATATCGGCGTCGATATCCCAGGTAAAGCTGCCAATCGCCTCGTCATAGTCATCTCGCTCGCGGTACAATTCGCGCTGCTGTTTCACAAGGCCGCGTGCAGCGAGGGCCTTGTCCCATTCGTCGAAAAAATAACGTCCTTCAAGATAGCGATCTTTGTTTTCCACGACGTAGCGCTGATGAAATCCGCAGGGAGTCGTGAAGGGCCAGGTGTGCATCTTCCCCACGTTAATGCTGGTGTATCCGCTCTCACTGAGGTCCTCAACCCAGCTGCGTGTCCACTCATCCGCGTTTTTCAGGATTCCGGTCGTGTGCGGGTATTGCCCGGTGAAAAGACTCGCTCGCGATGGGGCACAACTCGGTGCCGTGATGTGGCATTGCGAAAAACTCACCCCCTCGTTCACTAGTCGATCCAGATTCGGCGTATCCATATGTGGATATCCGAGCGCAGAAATCGTATCGAAACGCTGCTGATCCGTGATGATGAAAATAATGTTTGGGCGTGCGTTGGCCATGAAGTCAGAGTATAAACACTATTTCATCCGCCAAACATGAATTGCCGCAAGCTTCTTCTTACTGTCGCCCTACTTTTCATATCAGCCGCTTTGATCGCTCAAGATGGCGAACCGACCCCCATTCGCGTCACTCACGGACCGATTCTGGGGCGACCTACGACCGACTCCATGACGATCTGGGCGCGGACCAACAATGCGGGAAAGGTCACCATTTTCTACGGGAAAGACGAGGACAATCTCGACAAAGTGGCGCCACCACTTGAGACATCCCTGGAAAATGATAACACCGGACTCGTCGCGATCGATGGCCTCGAATCCAACACTCGCTACTACTACCGGATCGAAGATCACCAGCTTTCGGGTTCTTTTGTGACAATGCCGGATCCGAAGAAGTTTCAAAATGCGGAAACGAATCCCAAAGGCCTCTTCAATTTCAGTTTCGAATTTGCCTGCGGCAACAACCAGCGAGGTGGAGGAGATAGTGCTGGTCCTCACCTCCCCGTCTACGATGTTCTCAACAGCGAATGGCGGGAAAAGGTGCACTTCGCGATCCTCAACGGCGACTGGCTCTACGAAGACCGCCGTGAATACCTGGCCAAAGACTGGCTCCACCAGGTCGGACTCGATGGCATGGACGAAGCGCCTCGCACGGTACAGAAAGCTCCCTCTATCACGGGTGTGTGGGAAAATTACAAAATCTACCTGGAGCGCGGTCGCAATCTCAGTGAGTGGCATCGCCATATCCCGACCTTTTACACCGCCGATGATCACGAACTTCTTAACGACATCTACGGCACAGGCGAAACCGGCTATGTAAATCGCCGCGCCGTATTCCGAGACACTGCGACGAAAGCGTGGTTTGACTATCTCGCCTGGGCGAATCCCGTCGCCCACGACAAGCCGGCCTGGTTTGGAACCGGGTCGTTCGAGGAAGGCAGCAGCGTCCTCACTGATCCCGAGGCCGACTTCACCAAGCTCTCGCTCAACGACATGGCGAACTTGCACGTGCACTGGGGGACGGAAACCGCGGGAGTAAAAGATGCGGCGCTCGATTCCGAAACTGGCGATCCGAACTCCGCCGTCTACGAGATCCTCGAGGTGATCAGCCCGACTGAGGTTCGCATTTCTCCCGCCGCAAAAGCGACTGGTAAGCAGAGCTACTCCATCGGTCGACGTTGCTACGGGAAATTCACGGTATCGAACTGCGACTTTTTCATTCTCGATA